>MTKW01009882.1_pt1 | contig 74956 bp, 53 predicted proteins | sample 1042761 | NCBI WGS metagenome assembly MTKW01 (sample SAMN06205366, study PRJNA360243) | anaerobic digester metagenome | biome: Wastewater treatment plant; feature: Anaerobic digester sludge; material: sludge; isolation source: anaerobic digester fed with sludge from wastewater treatment plant ... | reverse complement strand
GTCAGCGCACAGCGCCCGAAACAGGAAAGGTCATGGGCAACCAGCGCGCGCGGCGTGACATGTTTGAATTTTAAAGGGTCTTGGGTCATGTGTAAGTTTAGTCCTTCCGATATATTATCGGCTCCTGAAGCTATATTATGTTAATTATACAGCGAATCCGCAAATATTACAATATTAACTTTGTTAATAATTTGGTCGGCGAAGTTTTACGGCCGGCAAGCTCGAAGTAGTATAGCAAATTAGCGGGAGGCGATAGCTTTTTCTTTCCATTTACATATTCGTTTCGCGTTTTGCGGAAAAGCTGCTTTTTGACAATGAGAAAACATGGCCAATCACCGGCGGGATAGGCATTACTAAATGCAAATAACAAAGGTGGGAAGCTCACTTATGAGCATCCCACCTGATTGGAGCGGATAACGGGAATCGAACCCGCATCATCGGCTTGGGAAGCCGAGGTTTTACCATTAGACTATATCCGCATGTGCGATTATTATACACCCACACACGCGGATTGTCAAGAGGGTTTGCAGCTAAAAAAGAGGGTTTCAGCGGCTTTTGAGGGAGCCGCCGACAGAGCCTTTGACATTCACCGAGTGGCCGGCCTTAACATTTCCTGCGACGTTTCCACAGGTCAGCGAGTGTCCGGCTTTCGCGTCGCCGCCGACATCGCCGCCAACCGTCATGGCGTGACCGGCGGAAGCATCCTGCCCGACGTTTTGGCAGTTCATCGAATGTCCGGCTTTGGCGCTGCCTTTGACGTCACCGCACCTCATGCTGTGGGCGGCAGTCGCATTGCCGCCGACATCGCCGCACTCGAGCGACATGTGGCTTTCGACATTGAGTGCCGGCCCTTGGTATTTGAACACAATGCGCTTGTCGCCGGCGAGCACTTGCATGATTTTCTGCGATTTCACCATATTGTTGCCGATAAACAGCACTGCGCGCAGTTTGCCGTCGTCCTGGGGTATATCCTCGCGCGCGATATCCGCTTGGATGGGCTCCGGCCCGCCGAAAAGGTTGTCGATGCTGACCCCGAAAATCCCCGCGAGCTTCGGCAAAAGCAGTATGTCCGGCATCGTGTCGCCGCATTCCCACTGGCTGACCGCCTGGTGAGTCACGCCGAGCTGCTGCGCGAGCGCCGCTTGAGTCAGCCCCCGGCGAACTCTTAGCTCTGCGAGTGTGGCGCCGAATTTTTCGATTGCGCTGCTTCTATCGGATTCGCTGCTTGCCATGTGTTGCAACCTCCCTCGATATTTGTTTGGTTCAGTATATCAGCTCAAGCGGCGTTTGTAAATCAATTGTTTCTTTAGTTTGAAGTTGAGAAGTTCAAGCAGCGCTTGAATGGGGCGGCGGCGTCGTATGTCCCGGGAAATACCGCCAATTTGCGTATTAAAATGCGCGGCTTTTCGCATAATACCGGCGGAGGTGATTTGTACGGACCAAAACAAACTGCAAAACGACGGTATTCCGGTAGGTTTTGGGATGGCACTGGCGATGCATCCCGGAGGTATGGAGGCATTTGCGGCGCTGAGCGAGCAAAAGAAAGAGGAATATCTAAACCGGGCGCGCAATGCAAAGTCAAAAAAGGAGATGCAGCAAATCGTCCAGTCGCTGCTACAGGGCAGCTCGTATACAGGGTAGCTCAAACCGGCGCCTAAACCGAGCGGGCGGCTTACTTTCAGAGTAAGCCGCCCGTTTTATGTATGGTTTCAGCCCATTCTGCGACCAGTACGCCGAGCAGGGGAAAAGAGCGCCCGTTATTAGCTGTCCGCCGGCTTTTTAGGTGCGACGAGAAAGGCATTGGGAAGCCTTCGCCCTAAGGTCGGGTTGGCAGACGAGTTGCGGGTGATGACCTCGCCTTTGTAAGCCATGATAGAGCTTGCGCCGCCGTCGCAGCAGGCGGCGTTTACGACCCCGTATTTATGGAGAATCTTTGCAAGCTCGCCCACAGTGCAGCCGACGCTGTAGGTGAGGTCGCGCCCGTCTATGACTACAAGCGCAACGGCGCCGTCGGCGCGCTGGCCTATCGCGGTGCGCGGCTGAATACCCCAGCCGGCAGACCCCTCAACCTGAATTTCGCCGTCCGCAATCAGCACCGGACCGAACTGGATGCCGCCCCGCACATTGTATGCGTCCCAGTCGCGCACATTGCCGACTATGAGCCGGTTGTCCTGTGTCAAGAGTATGCTGCCGGTCCAGTTTACATAGCTGCCCCAGTATTCGCCGTTTGCAAAGGTTTGCCCCACGACTTTTCCGCCGTTGCCCTCGCCCTCGGGGTCGGGGAAGCCGCTTGCGTTTATGCCCGCGACCGCGCCGTAATGGTCGAGCATTGAGAGGATACGCATGCCCTCGACATTTTTATACGGCGTCGTCGCGACATATACGCGCGACGGGTCGTCGACCAGCATGATTCGCCCCCTGTAGCCTTGGCCGACTATCTCGGATATAACAATGCCTTGCTCGACATCGTTTACCAAAACCTTGTAACCGGCATAATCCGGCTCGCCTTCTACAATATCCGACTGGCCGAGTATGTCGGTTTTACCGGTGCCGGCATCGTCTGTGCAGGCTTGAGTTTCCGGCACGGTGTCATCGGCAGCAGGCCCGGGCACATCGGGGACGGCGGTTTCGGGAGCTGTGACGGCCGCCGGATAAAGGCCGCCGACAATGTCGGGATTGCGGTTTTGCCTTGACATGACCTCGTCTATTATATCCTGCGGGATAAAAGAGGTTGCCAGCCACTGGTGATTCATCGTGGTCATGGCGGTTTCAATCCAGATGTCCCGCCAAAAGCTGAATAAAGGTATGCCCGAAAACACAAAAAGGTAATATAAAAGCCCGCAAGCGACGCAAATTGTGACGAGCCCGGCTCCGGTATAGGCGCAGATATTTTTGATGCGAGATTTTCGTTTTTTTGCTTTGACAGCGTTTTGCATAATATGTGCTAAGCTTACCTCAATAAAATTTTACGGCAAAAAACAACCGGGAGCGGCGCAGCCGCAAACCCCGGTTGTTACCGAATTTATAAGCAAGCAAAATGCGAGCGATTGGTCTGCCGTCAATTTTGGGTATCGCTGTCGCGATCGCTTTTGTCGCTTTTGTCTTCCTTGCGGCTGAGCCGCGCATAGGCGTCCATGCCGGATTCAAGACTTCTGTGCATTTCGGCTTCGCGTCTGGCGCGCTCTTCCTCCTGGCGGCGGCGTTCTTCTTCGTCGCGTTTGGCGCGCGCCTGATTTTCCTCTTCGCTGCGGCGGCGCTTTTCCGCGGCCATCTCTTCAAGCTCTTCAAAAGTCGGGTCGCCTTCCATGACAGCGTTGAACTGATCCTGGTCCATGACCTCGTTTTTGAAAAGGTAAGCGGCGATGAAATGCAGCTTGTCTTTATTTTCCTCAAGGATTTTGTGCGCGGCTGCGTATGCGTTGTCCACGATACGCCTTATTTCTGCATCTATCTTAGACGCAGTTTCTTCGGAATAGTTCCGAATCGTGGAGAAGTCGCGGCCGAGGAAGACTTCATCCTGGCCATGCTCGGAGCCGTATACTACCGGGCCGAGCGAGTCGGACATGCCGTAACGGGTTACCATGTTGCGCGCAATTGAGGTAACGCGCTGTATATCGTTGGATGCACCGGTGGATATGTCGCCGAGCACAATCTTTTCGGCCACGCGGCCGCCAAGCAGGGAAACAATCTCGGCTTCCATATCGCGTTTGGACATATAGTTGCGGTCATCTTGAGGCAGAGAAAGCGTATATCCTCCCGCGCGGCCGGTAGGAATAATCGAAATCTGGTGAATCGGGGATTCGGGTTTCACCGCACGCGTTACAATGGCGTGGCCTGCCTCGTGATATGCAGTGAGCTTCTTTTCCTTGTCCGTGATGACCTTTGACCTTTTCTTGGGACCAACAAGCACTTTCAGCATCGCTTCTTCAAGGTCTTCCATGCCGATAAGCGACTTGTTTTTGCGGGCGGCAAGCAATGCCGCTTCGTTGAGCAAGTTGGCAAGATCCGCGCCGGTAAATCCGACGGTGGTTTTTGCTATCTTAGAAAGGTCGACGGTCGCCTCAAGCGGCTTTTCCCGCGCGTGGACTTTCAGGATTTCTTCGCGCCCGCGAACGTCGGGATAACCGACGGTAATCTGCCTGTCAAAACGGCCGGGGCGCAACAGCGCCGGGTCGAGTATATCCGGGCGGTTGGTCGCGGCGAGAACAATCACACCGTCGTTTGAGCCGAAGCCGTCCATTTCGACCAGCAGCTGGTTGAGCGTTTGCTCGCGCTCGTCGTGACCGCCGCCGAGGCCCGCGCCGCGGTGACGTCCGACGGCGTCTATCTCGTCTATAAATATAATGCTGGCGGGATTTTTCTTTGCGGTTTCAAACAGGTCGCGAACGCGCGCGGCGCCGACGCCGACATACATCTCGACGAAATCGGAGCCTGAAATGGAGTAAAAGGGAACACCGGCTTCGCCCGCGACGGCTTTTGCAAGCAGGGTTTTACCCGTGCCGGGAGGGCCGACCAGCAAAATTCCGCGCGGTATTCTCGCGCCGAGTCTGGTAAACTTCTGGGGGTCGCGGAGAAATTCCACAACCTCGCGAAGCTCCTCTTTTTCCTCCTCTTCGCCCGCGACGTCCTTGAAGTATACTTTCTTCTTTTCGTCGGAGCCGAGCTTGGCACGCGCCTTTCCGAAAGTATTGAGTTTGCCGCCCTTGCCGGTGGCCTGATTCATCACATAGATCCAAAGCACTATCATCAGCGTGATGATGACCACATAGGGCAGCATGCTTACCCACCACGGTATCTCAACCGCAGGAGGATAGTTGTATGCCTCTATTATACCCGCTTCGTGCTGCTCTAAAATAAGCTCGCCCAGGTCATAATAGAACAAACTGAAGTCGCGCAGTTTATATGAATATGTTCGGTTGTCGTGAGTCAGTACGGTGAGGACGTTGTTTTCGTCAACCTCAAACTGTTTGACCTGCTCACTTTTGAACATGTTGATGATATCGCTGTAAATCAGATTATCGCTTTGCATATTGCTAAACAGCGTTGCCGTTGCGATAAGAATTACAGCAATAAGCGCGACGTAGAAAATGATAATCTTATAGTTATTTTTCATTTTATACGCTTATCTTTCAATATTTATTGCTACTGTTGTATATTTCCGGTTTAAGTATACCGATATATGGCAGCGTGCGATAGCGTTCGGCATAGTCAAGCCCATAGCCGACGACAAATTCGTCGGGTATTATTATACCCACATGGTCGGCTTTGAAATCAACTTCACGACGCTGCGGTTTGTCGAGCAGTGTGCAGGTGCGAACCGAGTGTGCGCCTTTCAGGAGCAGATATTCGGTGAGATAGGAAAGTGTCCTGCCGCTGTCGATTATATCCTCTATTATAAGTATATCGGTTTGCGGCAAATCGCTGCGGAACAGGTCTAGCATGATGTTGACACTGCCGCTGGATTTAGTCGATCTGCCGTAGGACGAAACCTTCATGAAGTCGATTTCCACCGGGACGGTGATGTGCTTCATCAGGTCGCCCATAAAGACGACAGACCCTTTTAAAATTCCCAAAAGCAAAAGTTTCTTTCCGGACGCGGTCGAATCTCTATAATATGCGTCAATTTCGGATGCTATTCTTTTAACTGCCGTAAGAATCTCTGTCTCGTCTACCAGCACCCGTTCAATATCGTCAATGACTTTGGCCATCTATGACTCCTTAAACAAAAAAATGTACTAAAATTAATGTGTTTTCCCGGTCGTCGGGCTGCGCTTCACAGCCGTCGCGCACAGCGACACCGGGTATCCAAAGTGGCCCTTTTTCGTCGCATATCATAACTGTGCGCATGCGCTCGGCTCTTGTCAGCCGGCGCTCGGCAAAAAGGTTTTTGACCGTACGCGACATGCCGCGGACACGCATTTTTGCCGAGCCGCGCGGCAGCTCTGCCGACAGTACTCCGAATATTCTATCAGAACGTAAAAACGCTTGTATAAAGAATTTGTAAATATTTTTATACTCTTTTATATATTCTGCCAAATCGCCGCGGTCGCCGCAAAGTAAAAGCAGCATGCCGCGGGGCAGTCGGTTTATCCCGGGCACAAGCGTGACCGAAAAGTGCTCGGGCGGCTCCGCCCGGCGTCTGGGGTCGGGCCGGAGCGCAAGTGTGTCGCGGTCGCAGACAAGCCTGATTTTCCCCGGCAGGCTCAGCGCAAAATGTGCGCGCGGCGACCTTATATGATCGATAGCCGCGTCGATATGCACGGCTTCGAGCGTCAGCCCGCCCGAATACTCTGCAAACTCGCGCGCAATCACGCGTGAGAGCAGGGAAGAATCAAGCTCTGCAAGCTTTGCTCTGCCGTCCGCAAGCGAGTGGTGACAGGCAAGGCGCGAAAGCGTCTCCGCGTCTTCGCGCAGCGCCCGGCTCATGCGCAATGCATTGCGGCAGGCGGCGGGATTGATATGCCTCAGCCGCGGGATAATCTCGCGGCGGATGTAGTTGCGTGTGTATGATGGGTCGACGTTTGTCGAATCTTCCACAAACTCCAGCCCGTTTTCATGGCAATAGCTGATAAGCTGGCTTTTTTCACAGTAAAGCAGCGGGCGGATAATTTTCCCGCGGACAGGGGGAATACCCGCCAATCCGGTTGTGCCGGTGCCGCGCACAAGGTTGAAAATCACGGTTTCAAGGTTATCGTCGGCATTATGCGCGGTGGCAATGCGGTCTGCGCCAAGACTTTGCGCAACTTCCTCGAATGCGGAATACCTGACATCGCGCGCCGCCTCCTCGATACTGCGTCCCGAGCTTTTGGCGAGCGCCGGAACATCGGCGGTGCGGCAGACAAACTCTATACCGCGCGATTTGCAAAAGTCGCGGCAGAACTGTTCGTCGCGTTTTGCCTCGTCGCCGCGGATGCCGTGGTTGACATGCAGCGCCACAAGCCGAACGGAATGCTCGGCACAATAGCCGGCAAGCCAATGAAGCAGCGCCGTCGAGTCGGCGCCGCCGGAAAAGCCGACCAAAATGCCCGAGCAGCCGTCCAGCATCTTGTGCTCGCGGGTGCAGCGCATGATATTTTCGTCAATTGCGGCCGAAACCGATTTATTGCGCATTACCAGGCGGTATGTCCTCCTGTAAATCCGAAATAGATGAGAAGCGTGTGTATTTTCCGAACCAGCCGATTTCAACGCGCTTTGTGCTGCCATGGCGGTTTTTCGCAACGATGATTTCGGCTGTGTTGTGTTTGTCTTCTTTCTCGTTATAATATTCCTCGCGGTACAGGAACATAACGATGTCGGCGTCCTGCTCTATCGCGCCCGAGTCGCGCAGGTCGGAAAGCATCGGGCGTTTGTCGGTGCGGCTTTCCGGTCCGCGCGAAAGCTGTGCGCAGGTGATTATAGGCACTTTCAGCTCTTTTGCAAGCAGCTTCAGCCCGCGCGAAATTTCGGCGACTTCCTGCACCCGGTTGTCTATTCTGCGGTCGCTTTGCATAAGCTGCAGATAGTCGATGACGACCAGCCCGAGGTTTTTCACCCGGCGCAGCTTGGCTTTCATGCCGGTGACGGTTATGCCGGTCGTGTCGTCAATCAAAATGTTGCATTCGCTGAGCATCGAGGTGGCGCGCGCGAGTTTTGCCCAGTCCTCTTTATCGAGGTCGCCGGTGCGGAGCTTATAGCTGTCCACGAGCGCCTCGCTTGACATCATGCGGGTCACAAGCTGCTGTGCCGACATTTCAAGCGAGAAAACGCACACGGTTTTGCCCGACCGCATCGCGACCCGCGTCGCGATATTCATTGCAAAACTCGTTTTACCCATACCGGGGCGTGCTCCGACCAGTATCAGGTCGCCCGGCCCCATACCGACGATAACGTCGTCGAGGTCTTTGAAGCCCGTCGGCATGCCGAGCGCGGCCTCTTTATCGGTGCGCAGCAGCTTCAGATGCTCGTACTCTAAAAGGATGGCGTCTTTGATATGTATAAAGCCTTTGCGCTCTTTGTATTCCGCTATTTCAAAAATCCGCTGTTCGGCGGCGTCAAGCAGCGTTTCGACGTCCTCCGTCTCGGCATAGGCATCCTCGGTAATCTCGCTGCACACCTCAATGAGGCGGCGCAAAAGGCTTTTATTTTGCACAATCTGTGCATAGTCGCGGATGTTTGAGGCGCTCGGGACCACCTGAGCTATCAGCTTTATATACCGTCGGCTGTCTTCGTCGCTGTAGACGTCGTTTTTGACGAGCGTGTCTATAAGCGTGACGACGTCGATGGTTTTGTTCTTTATATAAAGGTCTTGCATCGCCAGAAAAATCGAGCGATGCTCCTCAAGGTAAAAGTCTTCGGCCCGGATAATCCCGACCACTTCATTGATTCGCTCGGGGTCAATAAGTATCGAACCGAGCACCGACTGTTCCGCCTCAAGCGAATACGGCATGCGGCGTGCGCCGCCGAAATCGGAGGTACCGGTGTTCATACTTGATGTTTCAGCAGACAACTAAATTTATCTTGCCCGTTATCTCGGGATAAAGCTTTACGTCTATTGTATATTTGCCGCATGCCTTTATATCGGAGGCGAGCTCGATTTTGCGACGGTCGACCGCAATGCCGTGCTGCTCTTGCAGCGCCTCCGCTATATCTTTTGATGTGACGGCACCATACAGCTTGCCGCCTTCGCCCGACGCGGCATTGATTTTTACGACAATCGCCTGGAGCTTTTGGGCAAGCTCGCGCGCTTCGGCGCGTTCCTTTTCGATGCGGCGTGCGTTAGCCTCTTCTTGGGCTTTAAGCTCGGCAAGGACGGCGGGTGTCACCTCGACGGCGAGCTTACGAGGAAAAAGGTAGTTGCGTGCGTAGCCGTCGGCGACGTTGACAACCTCGCCCTTTTTACCCTGGCCGCGCACGTCGGCAAGCAATAGAACCTTCATTATATGTTAACCTCTCATTCAATCTGTTCGAATATTGGTGATTTTCGCTTTTTTGTGGACGGAGAAAATAAAAATATGCCTCCGCCGCTGCTCCTGCCGCCTGCGGCGGAGGGTTTACTGGTTGTTTAGATAATCGTCAATCGCCTCTTTCAGCCTGGTCAAGGTGTCGCTCATCGATGCGCCCGTGACCACCGTCGCGGCGGATTCGTAGTGGCCGCCGCCGCCCTCCAGCCGCTCAAGTATAAGCTGCACGTTTATGCTGCCCAGCGAGCGGGCGGAGATTTGTATGGTGTCGCCAATTCGGCATAGCACAAACGAGGCGATAACGCCGTCTATCGAAAGCAGTTTATCCGCCGCTTTGGCGACCGCGATGCGGTCGGCCTGCGTATTGTCCGGCGAATCGTCCGCCGCGATGGCTATCATCGAGCGGTAGATAACAACGTCCGATACAAACCTCGCCTCTTTCATAAAAGTGCTAAGCTCGGTTTTAAACAGCGTCTGCGCATCCGCCGGATTTGCGCCCTCGCTGCGCAGATAAAGCACCGCGCTGAAGGTGCGGACGCCGGTGTTGCGCGTAAACTGCTTTGTGTCAAGCAGTATCCCGCTGTACATGATATCGGCTTCTTCCTTGCCCAGCATGCCTGCGGGCAGCGACTGCTCGAGAATCTCGGTTACAAGCTCGCATGCCGAGGAGGCCGACGGTTCGATATAAGCGATGACCGGCTCGGTCGTAAACTCGGCGTTTTTGCGGTGATGGTCGATTATGACTATATTCGGGATAATGTCGGCAAGCTCCGGCGCCTCGTATTGTGCGCGGTTGTTGACGTCGACAATAATAAGAAGCGTCGAGGGTGTAACCACATCCTGAGCCTCTGCCGCCGACATAAAGATGGAGCTGTCCCGATACTCGGGTATGACGCTCAGCCGCTGGTAGCAGCGAATGAAGTTGGGGTCGCGCGTGTTCATCACTATGTTGACCTTCACGCCGCACATCATGACCAGGCGCGCTATGCCGATGCAGGCGCCGATTGCGTCAAAGTCCGGATGGCGGTGGCACATTATAAGCACGCGCGAGCTTTTTGAAATCTGGGCCGCAAGCTCGTTTGCAACCACCCTTGCACGCACCTTTGTGCGTTTCTGCACGGTTTTGGTGCGGCCGCCGTAGAAATCCATGCCCATCTCGTTTTTGACGACGACCTGGTCGCCGCCGCGCTGAAGCGCCATGTCGAGCGCGGAGTGTGCGGCACGCTCTTTTTCGGCAAGCGAGCCGGTGACATGCGCTATACCTATCGAAACGGTGACGGGCAGGCTGGACTCGCCCACGCGGATTTCGCGTATCTCATCGAGAATTTCGAATTTGTTTTCGATGAACTGCTGCATGTGGCGCGACTCGAAAATGAAAATATACTTGTCGCGCTCGTATTCTTTGAGCACGCCCCCGACCGACTGCGCCCATCTTTCAAGGATTGCTCCCACTTCGGCGGACGAGCCGCGGTATTTGTCCGAAACGAACTGCATCAGCTCGTCGAAGTTATCTATCATTATATACGCAATGAGCGTTTCGGTGTCCGAGAGCTTTTTATATGCGTTGCTTAGCTCGGTGCGGTCGCTCCAGACCGTCAGGTTGTAGTTTTTTGTGCCCGTGCTGATTTTATAGCCTTTAACTTTGTAAAACCCGTCAAAAGCGACGATGTCCACGCCGTCCGGGCTCTCGTCTGCCATGACCGCTGAAACGGGCAACTCGGTAAACTGCTCGAAATTTTTGCCGTAAAACGACTCCTTTGTGCCCGCAAGCGCCGAGAAAGCCTTGTTATACCAGACGATTTTACCCGACTCGTCGCAGATAATGACGGGCATCCACAGTTTTATTATCAAATCGAGCGTGATGCTGCCGAGCATGGGCTTGATTTCGCTGTCCAGCGACAGCGAAACGCGCATGCCGAGATAGCGGAACACTATCGCTAAAATCAGCATCAATGCAAGGTAGACGCCGCCCACAAAAAGGCCTGTCCAGACGGGGCTTGCGCTGCTGTATCGACAAAGAAATCCATACAGCGCCATAAATGCGAGCGCAAGTGCTGCGTTGACCGTGCCGCGCAAAAAGGATGTGCCGGCTAAAAGTTCTTTGATTTTTTTAAGCAAACTGTCGGCCTCCTTTCGATGCGGCGGGCTTTGCTATTACAATTATAACATAAACAGACGTGTTTTGTAAATACATTTTCACTATTCGGTGTTATTTTGTGACAATGCTAAAGCACTGTGGCAAACAAGTTTTTTCGCGGTTGACTGCTGTCCGGGCCGCCCGGGATTTTGCCGAAATATATCGAAAAATGCGGTCTGCGTTTACTTTTCAAAAAAATTGACACCTGTATAGTATTGCCGCGTGCGGCACAAGATACGCCATGGCGGCAGATTTACATAATAACGTTCTTAAATTAATAAAATCTGCATTTACAGCATGACAAAAAAATGTTATAATATCGGTTGTATGAAAAAAGCTCCAACGGCGGCAATCTATACGCTGGGTTGCCGCGTCAACCAATACGAAAGTGAAGCCGTCGCGGCACATCTACGCTCGCGCGGCATAGACGCCGCGACCGCCGAATCGCCCGGCGACGTTTGCGATATTTATATCCTCAACACCTGCGCCGTCACGGCAGAAAGCTCGGCAAAATCCCGAAAGCTGCTGCGCCGGCTGCGCAGGATAAATCCGCGCGCCGTTATTGCGGCGGTGGGCTGCGACGCCCAGCTTGAACCGGGCGAGCTGTCGGTCGCCGGCGCAGACATAGTCGCGGGCAGCCGCGGCAAACTGGAGGCGGCCGAGCGCGCCGCCGAGCTTGCAGAGCGCAGATTGAGCGAGAGCACAAGCGAGGACGCGCCGCCCGCTCCTGTTATTGCCGTCAAACCCGCAGACCAGCTCCCGCCCGAGCCGATGAGAATCGAAGGCTTCGGGCGCACGCGCGCCTATATAAAAATACAGGACGGCTGCGACGGCAGTTGCGCCTATTGCATTATACCCAAGCTGCGCGGAAATGTGACCTCCCGTCCGAAGGACGAGGTTGTGGCAGAGGTTGAGGCTGTCGCCAAATCGGGCTGCAGGGAAATAGTTTTGACCGGCATAGAAACGGCATCTTACGAGCACGACCTGCCGGGTCTGGTGGCGAAGGTGGCCGAGATTGAGGGAATAGAGCGCGTGCGGCTCAGCTCGCTCGACCCGTCATATCTGCGGCCGGCTGTCGTGGACAGGTTTGCAAAAGGAGAAAAGCTCATGCCGCACTATCACATTTCGCTGCAAAGCGGCTCGAGCCGCGTGCTTGCCGCAATGCGCAGAAAATATAATGCCGAGCAAGCGATGCGAAATATCCAGCATCTGCGGCATGCGATACCTGGCGTGAAGCTGACGGCCGATATTCTCACCTGTTTCCCGGGCGAAACCGACCGGGATTTCATGGAAACGGTCGAGTTTGCGCGCAAGGTGGAGTTTTACCACATGCATGTTTTCACCTACTCGCCGCGTCCCGGCACCGAAGCGGCAAATCTGCCCGAGCTTCCGCCCGAACTGCGCGCCGAGCGCTCGAGGTTGCTCCGCGAGCTTGCCGAGGAGCTGCGGGTCCGCCATCACAGGCGCGCGGTTGAGCTGGGCGAGCCCGTCGAAATACTGTTTGAGCGGCAGTCGGGCGAATACATGACCGGACACACGCGCGACTTCATGGAAGCCGCGGTGAAAATAGACGGCGCCCGGTCGGCAGACGAGCTGCGCGGCGAAATTCTGCTTGCGCGCCCTGTCCGCGCCGATAAAAAGCATATAGTTTGCGAGCTGCTTTGACCGGCTTGATATATACAATCTGTTTACGGAGAGTTTTGCATGGTCTATAGAATATATGTCGAACGCAAAAAAGGTTTTGATACGGAAGCCGAGATACTTGCCTGCGACCTGCGTGAAAACCTGCAGCTGGACGGGCTGCGCTCTGTCCGTATTTTAAACCGCTATGACGTCGAGGGCGTGTCGCACGAAGTTTTTCAGGCCGCATGCCCGACGGTTTTTTCCGAGCCTCAAACCGACATTGTATCAAGCACATTTTCCGCCGGTGAAGGCGATTTTGTGCTTGCGGTCGAATATCTGCCCGGCCAGTTTGACCAGCGGGCCGACTCCTGCGCGCAGTGCGTGCAGCTTTTGTCGCGCGGCGAGCGTCCAATTGTGCGCACTGCCCGCGTTTATATTTTTGGCGGCGAGCTTTCCCCAATGCAGCGAGAGAAGATAAAATCTTATCTTATCAACCCCGTCGAGTGCAGGGAAGCGTCGCTCGAGCTGCCGGACACGCTCAAGCTGCCCTACGAGGAGCCGGACGACGTCAAGGTGATAGAGGGCTTTCGGTCTGCCGACCCCGAAGAGATAATCAAGGAATACGGGCTGGCAATGGACGCCGCCGACGTGCGTTTTTGCCAGGAGTATTTCCAGTCGGAGGACCGCGACCCGACCATGACCGAGCTGCGCATGATTGACACCTACTGGTCCGACCACTGCCGGCACACGACCTTTTTGACCGAGCTGCACAGCATCGAAGTCGAGGACGAATATGTAAAAGCGATGCTGCAGGACTATCTCGAGCGCCGGTCACAGCTTTATGCCGACTCGCCGAAAAAGCGGCCTGTCTCGCTGATGGACCTCGGCACCATTGCGGCGAAAATACTCAAAAAATCAGGCGTGCTGGACAATCTTGACGAGTCCGACGAAGTAAACGCCTGCTCGATAAAAATAAAAGTCGATGTGGACGGTCAGGAGCAGGACTGGCTGCTCATGTTTAAAAACGAGACCCACAACCACCCCACCGAGATAGAGCCTTTCGGCGGGGCGGCGACCTGTCTCGGCGGCGCCATCCGCGACCCGCTCGCCGGCCGCGCCTATGTATACCAGGCAATGCGCGTGACCGGCGCGGGCGACCCGCGAACTCCGGTATCACAGACACTGCCGGGCAAGCTGCCGCAGTCAAAGCTGACAGTCGCCGCGGCAAACGGCTACTCGGCATACGGTAACCAGATAGGAGTTGCGACCGGACTTGTCTCTGAAATTTACCACCCGCGCTATGTAGCAAAGCGCATGGAGGTGGGCGCGGTGGTCGGCGCCGCACCCGCCGAGAATGTGGTCAGGAAAAAGCCGCAGCCCGGCGATGTCGTTATCCTGCTCGGCGGCCGCACCGGCCGCGACGGCTGCGGCGGCGCGACCGGCAGCTCGAAAGCGCATACCGCCGAGTCGCTTGAGAGCTGCGGCGCCGAAGTGCAAAAGGGCAACCCGCCCGAAGAACGCAAGCTGCTGAGACTGTTTCGCAACCCCGAAGCGTCCCGCCTTATCATACGCTGCAACGATTTCGGCGCGGGCGGCGTTTCGGTGGCGATAGGCGAGCTTGCGGACGGGCTTTCAATCGAGCTGGACCGCGTGCCCAAAAAATATGAGGGGCTGGACGGCACCGAGCTTGCAATATCCGAGTCTCAGGAGCGCATGGCGGTGGTTGTGCGGGCGGAGGACGCAGAGCGCTTCTGCGAGCTTGCCGCGCGCGAAAATCTGGAGGCGACAGTTGTAGCAACCGTCACCGCCGAGCCGCAGCTTACCATGACATGGCGCGGCAAGCGCATAGTGTCGCTGTCCCGCGAGTTTTTAAATTCAAACGGCGCGCCCAAATCGGCGGACGTTAAAATACCTCATATAGATACCGAAAGCCTTTACAGCGGAGTAAAAGCGGAGGCGGGCGCCCGCGATGTGTTCGAGTCGGTGCTTTCCGACCTGGGCGTGTGCTCGCAAAAAGGGCTTGTCGAGCGGTTTGACTCGACGGTGGGCGCGGCGACGGTAGTTTTGCCTTTCGGAGGCAGCGAGCAGCTTACGCCCGCCCAGTATATGGCCGCAAAATTGCCGGTCATAGGCGGTAAAACCGACACGGCATCGGTGATGTCCTTCGGTTTCGACCCGTATATATCCGAAAAGTCGCCGTATCACGGTGCATATTGCGCCGTTGTCGAATCTGTTGCAAGGCTTGTCGCGGCGGGCGTTCCGTGGCGGCGGGCAAGGCTGTCATTTCAGGAATATTTCAGGCGCATGGGGCCGGACGCCGAGAGCTGGGGGATACCTTTTTCGGCACTGCTCGGCGCTTACAGGGCGCAAATCGGGCTCGGCGTCGCCGCAATCGGCGGAAAGGACAGCATGAGCGGCACCTTTGAAGGCGAAGGCATGCCCCGCATGGATGTGCCGCCGACGCTTATTTCGTTTGCCATTGCGCCGTATCGTGCATCGAAACTTGTCACGGCCGAGTTCAAGCGCCCGGGAGTCGGCGTTTACCTGCTCGAGCCGGAGCTTGGCAGTGACATGCTGCCGACCGAACAGTCGCTTGCCGAGATTTTCGATGCGGCGTTCGAGCTTGCCTCGACGGGCGCCGCCGACAGCATATATGCGGTGGGCTTCGGCGGCATTGCGGAGGCTGTCGCCAAATCCTGCTTTGGCAATATGATTGGCTTCCGGTTCGCCGAGCACATGGACGCCGCCGATCTCACGCGCAAGCGTCCCGGCGCGCTTCTTGTCGCGACCGACAGAGACCCCGGCAGGGGAGTGCTGCTCGGTCACACCACAGACGAAAAATTCATATATTGCAACGGGGAGCAAATCCCACTCGACCGGCTGGCAAGCGTATGGAGCGAGCCGCTGGAGCGCGTGTTTCCCACAAAACCCAAGTGCGAGCCGGAGCTTGCGGCGCAAAAGCCGCCGGCGCTGACCTGTGGCGAGCGCTACAAGGTGACGCCGCCCGCAAGATTTGCGCGTCCACGGGTGGTGATACCTGTTTTCCCGGGCACAAACTGCGAATATGACAGCGCCCGCGCTTTTGAGGAGGCAGGCGGCGAGCCGGTTATCTGCGTGCTGCGCAACCTGACTCCGCAGGCGCTGGAGGAGTCGCTGCGCGAGCTTGCCGCCGCAATCGACGACGCGCAGATACTCATGCTGTCCGGCGGATTTTCGGGCGGAGACGAGCCGGACGGCAGCGGCAAGTTTATTGCGGCCGTGCTGCGCAGTCCGATTGTCAGCGAGGCGGTGACAAGACTGCTGGACGACAGGCTCGGTTTGATACTCGGTATTTGCAACGGGTTCCAGGCGCTCATAAAAAGCGGGCTTCTGCCCGGCGGCCGCATACTGCCTTCGCTTGCCCCGGATAGCCCGACACTGACATTTAACCTCATCGGGCGCCATCAGTCAAAGATGGTGACAACAAGAGTTGCCAGCGTGAAATCGCCGTGGATGCGCTACTGCGAGCCGGGCGAGCTGCATACAATACCGATATCGCACGGCGAGGGCAGGTTCACGGCGCCGCCGAAAGTGCTGGAGACGCTCGCAAAAAATGGATGCATCGCGACGCAATATGTTGACGACAGCGGCATGCCCTCCATGGAAACCCGCTTCAACCCCAACGGCTCCGACCTTGCGATAGAAGGCATTTTCAGCCCGGACGGGCGCATATTCGGAAAGATGGGGCACAGCGAGCGCTGTGGCGAAAACGTCGCGATAAACGTGCCGGGTAACAAGTATCAACCGATTTTCAAAGCGGGAGTTGACTATTATAAATAAAAGAGAGGGGAATTATATATGAATTTCCCGGATTTTGTGGAGCTGCTCGGCATGTTCGAGCTTGACGGCGAACCTGTTTCGGTAACCGAATGTAAAAGCGGCAACATAAACAAGACGTTTGTAGTTGACACTTCATCGGGCACAAGGTACATTCTCCAGCGGGTAAACGAAAATGTCTTCAAAGACCCCGATGCGGTGATGGAAAACATTTTGCATGTCACCGAGTATCTGCGCCGAAAGATTATCGAGCGCGGAGGCGACCCCACGCGGGAGACGCTGACCCTTATACCCGCAAAGGCGGGCGGGTATGCGGTCAGGTTCCGTGACGGCGGCTACTGGCGGGTATACGCCGGTATTCGCAATGCCATAGCGCACGATAAAATCGAACGTCCGGGCCAGTTCCGCAATGCGGGCTATGCTTTCGGAGATTTCCAGCTTCTGCTTGCGGATTTTGACACCGGCAAACTGCACGAAACTATACCCAATTTCCATAACACGCCGGTGCGCTACCACGCTTTCAAGGCCGCGCTCGAGGCCGACGAGTGCGGCAGGGCAGCTTCGGTTGCGCGGGAAATCGCTTTTATCGAAGAGCATAGCTGGCTTTGCCCGGTCATAACCGACGGAATCGAATCGGGCAAGATTCCGATGCGCGTTACGCACAATGACACAAAGCTCAACAATATAATGATGGACATCGAAACCGACGAAGCGGTTTGCGTGATTGACCTTGACACCGTCATGCCCGGTTCGCTTCTGTTCGACTATGGCGATGCCATCAGGTACGGAGCCTCCAACGCCGCCGAGGACGAAAAAGACCTTTCCCAGGTTTACATAAGGCCCGAGCTTTTCAAAGAATTTACATACGGATTTATTGAAGGGCTGGGAGGAAAGCTCAGCACGCACGAAGCCGAGGCAATGACAATTTCGGTTGCCGTTTTGGCGCTCGAGCTCGGCATGCGGTTTTTGGCCGACTATTTGAGCGGCGACAAGTATTTTAAAGTATTGTATGACGACCACAACCTCGACCGCGCGCGCACACAGCTCAAACTTGTATCGGATGTGCTTGAAAAGTGTGGAGAGCTTGAGGCGATTGTCGAAAGCGCTTTATAGTCATTTCCGCTCTCCGGCTTTATAAAGGATTTATAAAGGAAAGGAAGAAAAGGAAAATGAATGAAACGCTCAAAGTGATAGCCCGGCGCTACTCATGCCGCGATTATTTGCCCGAGCTTCCTCCCGAGGCCGACCTGCGCGCTATTGCGGAGGCGGCGGTACAGTCGCCCTCTGCGATGAACCGCCAGCCATGGCATATAATTGTCGTCCGCAACCCCGAGCTTGTCGCCGAAATGGAAGCCGAAGGCATGAAAAGGCTCGCGGAGATGGAGGACAAATCCCACTATAACCGCATAATGGAGCGCGGGGGAAGGATATTTTACGGCGCACCCTGCATTATGGTCATCGCATGCGACGCTAAAAACTGGATTTCGCATACCGACTGCGGTATCGTGTGCCAGACCATCTCGCTTGCCGCAACCTCGCTCGGAATAGCAAACGTGATTTGCGGGCTTGCCGGACTTATATTCAGCGGGCCGGAAGGCGAGCGTTTTGAGCGGCGGCTCGGCTTCCCGGAAGGGTATAAGTTCGGCTGCGCGGTGCTGCTCGGTTATGCAAAGACCACAAAACCGCCGCACGAGCCAGACTACTCGAAAATCAGCTTTGTAGACTAAAAGGCGAAAAGCAAATTCACATAAAAACGGCGCCGCATCTCCGGTCGGACCGGAAGGTGCGGCGCATCTGCAAAAAAATCCGTCGCAAAAGCTGCGAAAAATAAGAAAACCGGTACACGTCGCTTTGTACGTGTGCCGGTAAGCTTTTTTTTTACCGTATTTTGATGCGATGCGCGCAGGCCTTCAGCTCAGCGCGCTTCGTCATGTCTTTAGTCCTGCTTTGGGGTGCGCGGCTTGCGGAACGGGCGGCGCGGACGGTAAGAAGACTTGTCTCCTCTGCCCGCAGCGGAGGTCGCTTTTGCGTCTGGGCGGCGTGCAGATTCGGGTTCGGGCGGAAGAGCGTCTTTCCGGGAAAGATTCATCCGTCCCTTTTCGTCGACGCCAAGATATTTGACCGTAATGGTGTCGCCGACATTGCAGACATCTTCAACTTTGTTGACGCGGCGGTTTTCAAGGTTGGAGATGTGCACCATGCCTTCTTTGCCGGGTGAAAACTCGACAAACGCGCCGATAGGAATGATGCGCGTGACCTTGCCGGTGTAAATTGAACCGACTTCAGGCTCGAAACAGATTTCTTCAATCATGCGCTTTGCGGTTGCGCCGGCTTCCGGGTTAACCGCAGCGATGAATACCGAGCCGTCTTCCTCGATGTCAATCTTAGAGCCGGTTTCTGCCTGGATTTTCTGGATAATCTTGCCTTTCGGCCCGATAACGTCGCCGATCTTCTCGGGGTCGATTTTCATGGCGATCATCTTGGGCGCATATTTGGATACTTCGGGACGCGGCGCGGGGATGGTTTTGAGTATTACCTCATCGATTATATAATTGCGCGCTTTGTGGGTCTTTTCGAGCGCGTCGCGGATAATCTCGGGCGTAAGTCCGTCGATTTTCAGGTCCATCTGGATGGAGGTAATGCCCTTGTGCGTGCCCGCAACTTTGAAGTCCATGTCGCCGAAGAAGTCCTCGACGCCCTGGATGTCAATCATTGTCATCCACCTGTCGCCGTCGGTGATAAGACCGCAGGAGATGCCCGCAACCGGCGCCTTAATCGGCACGCCGGCATCCATCAGCGCAAGCGTAGATGCGCAAACCGATGCCTGGGAAGTCGAACCGTTGGAGGAAATGACCTCCGAAACGCAGCGAATAGCATAGGGGAACTCCTCAAGACTTGGAAGCACAGGCACGAGCGAGCGTTCGGCAAGCGCTCCGTGACCTACTTCGCGGCGACCCGGGCTGCGGCTGGGTTTCGCCTCGCCGGTCGAAAAGCCGGGCATGTTGTAGTGGTGCATATAGCGCTTGGTTTCCTCTTCGTCCAGCCCGTCCAGCTCCTGCGCCTCGGCAAGTGAACCGAGCGTCGCGCTTGTGATAACTTGTGTCTGACCGCGCGTGAACATTGCGCTGCCGTGCACCCGCGGCAAAATGCCGACTTCGGCGTCAAGCGGCCTGATTTCGTCAAGTTTGCGGCCGTCCACACGTTTGCCCTGCAGCAGCCAATCGCGGACGACAAATTTCTGCAGCTCGTATAAAATCGCGTCCATCATCGGACGGCTGTCCGGATACTCTTCTTCAAACTGTGCATAGACCTTTTCGGTCACAGCCTGCATTGCCTCGTCACGCACGTTTTTGTCGTCGGTGCTGTATGCCGACCTGATGTCCTCGAGGCAAAATTCCTTTATCTTGTCGTAAAGCTCGGCGTCGATTTCACTGGGCGTGTACTCGAACTTCGGCTTGCCGATTTCGGTCTGGATTCCGGCGATGAAGGCACACAGTTTTTTGATTTCCTCATGCGCCAGCATTATAGCGTCGAACATCTCGTCGTCGCTTACTTCTTTGGCGCCCGCTTCAATCATAACGACTTTCTTTTCGGTACCCGCGACGGTCAGCTCAAGCGTGCTGTGCTCGCGCTGCTCGGCTGTGGGGCAGAGGATATACTCGCCGTCCACCATTCCGACGGAAACGCCGCCGATGGGGCCGTTCCACGGTATGTCGGAGATAGAAAGGGCAATAGATGCGCCGAGCATAGCGGCGATTTCGGGCGAGTTGTCGTTGTCAACGCTGAGAACCAGCAGGTTGATTGCGACGTCGTTGCGCAAATCTTTGGGGAACAGGGGACGAATTGGCCGGTCGATAAGGCGGGAGGTGATAATTGCCTTTTCCGTAGGCCTGCCTTCGCGGCGGAAGAAACCGCCGGGGATTTTACCTGCCGCGTATTGACGCTCGTCAAAGTCGACGGAAAGCGGTAAAAAGTCGATACCCTCGCGCGGTTTTTCGCTTGCTGTGGCGGTGGCAAGAATGACAGTGTCACCGTAGCGCACAAGGCAAGAGCCGTTTGCCAGCCCAGCCATTTTGCCTGTCTCGATTACAAGCGGACGGCCGGCAAGCGTATAGTGGAATTCGCGGTAATTTTCAAACATTCCTTCTCCTTTTGGCATAGGAGCTTTCCTGTGCCTTTTATCTACATAATCATAATCATATTATAATATCTCAATGTTTGCGGCATGATATTTATAAAATTTTTATCCAAAACAAAGTGAACCGGATCCGAATAATCGGTCCGGTTCCGTTGTCTCCGCTTTTTCTCGAACCGGCGTTTACTTTCTGATGTTCAGCTTTTCGATAATAGCGCGGTAGCGGTCGATGTCTTTCTTCATCAGATAGTTGAGCAGGTTCCTGCGGTGGCCGACCATCTTGAGCAGTCCGCGCCGCGAGTGAAAATCCTTTTTGTTTGCCTTGAGATGCTCGGTAAGATTGGCGATGCGAGCGGTCAGAATCGCAATCTGGACTTCGGGCGAACCGGTATCGCTGTCATGAAGTCCGTATTGGGCGATAATTTTGGATTTTTCTTCTTTTGTCATGTTTTTCACCTTTCAAAATATATATTTTAACGGCGCACGCAGCATACGGCGGGTGAAGCGAGCTCGGACAGCCGCTGCCGTCCGCTCCATTTATCCGTAAACCGGGCACGCGTTAATGCGAAGATTATGCTGGAAAACCAGACAGGGCAAATGATATTATATCAGTTTTATCGCCGGTTGTAAACATGAGGCTGTTAATTCACACAAATTTTACATGTTAATATCAGGTAAATTTTCTCAGCAGTGCGTCAAGCTGATAGGCGTAGTTTCTGTGATAGTAGCCGAGCGTCGCGCTGCCGCGCACGGCGCCGTAAAGCGAGCCGAGCGCCCCGGTCTCCACCGCCGGATAGCCCGAGGCGAAGATGTCGGCAAACCCTATGGTCGCCCCGTCCCTGATAATGTCCATCATGTTGAGCGAGTCGCTGTCCCGAATTACATATTTAATCAAGTGTGTGTAAAAGGCGTCCGCGATCAGGTTGCCGGTCGCCGCGGAAAAGGCGGACATGAACACCCCCGCCGCCTCGATGTTTTTGTTGCCGGACGGCGTCGAAAAGGAAAGGGCGCCCCTGTCGACATAAGCGTAATATTTCTCCTGCGGCTCGTCGTATTTGGGGAGCGGCAGCACGCCCCAATTTGCTTTCATGTTGGTAAACCACTCGACGGTCTCAAGCGGCGTCACTATAAAGCCCGCGTTTCCGGCGTAAAAAGCGGACGTGCCCTGTGATGTCGGGATTTGCAGGCTGTCTCCGAGCAGTCCCGCATCGGCCGTAAAGAACATTTTGAGCTTTTCCACCACATTCTGTGCGCGCTCTGTGCCGAAAGCGGCTGCAAGCGCGCCGTCGGCGGCGGTCTCAAACAGCTTTTCGCCGGACGAGGCGTATAATGCCGAAATAAATGTCTCGGCGCCCGCCGACGAGGCAATCCCGTATATGCCGCCGTCCACATCTGCTATCGCACGGGCGCAGGTAAGCATGTAGTCCCATGTCCACACGCCGCGGTAGGTGAGCTTATACAGGTCGCCCGCACTTACAGAGGCGGCGAGCGCCTTGTTCCAAAGCACCGAAAACAGCTTTCCGGGCTCAAGGTTGACATCGCCTATCACCGTATAGGCGGAGCTGTAGCCGGCGGTGGCCTGCGTCATGCAGTCGGCGTCAAACCACTCGGCGTCAAGGTCAAGGAAGGGAAGGGAATTGACCCGCAGCAGCAGTCCCGCGGCGATGAACTTGCCGAGCTGCCATATCGGCACCGCTATTATGTCGGCATAGTATGTGCCGGCTTTTTCGGCGGTGCGCAGGTCATCGAAAATCTGGTCGGACGTTCCGCCGATGGTGAGAATCGTGGTGTTGAGCTTGTCCTCTACCAGCTTTTGACGAACATAGCGCGCCTCCGAGACGTCGCTGTCCACAGACGAGGGGGCGAAGGTATCCGGCGAGGTGGAAGCGATGAATACGCTTATCCCGCCGAAATCGCGCAGTATGATTTCGTCAAGCGCCGCCTGTGCCTTTTCTTTGGCATCCGCCGTTGTTATCACTTTATAGGTTGTCGTCTCCTCTGCAGACGGCGCCGGGGTTTCGGAATCCGCAGAAGTGGCTGTGTCGGGATGGCCGGCGGAGCCGGTTGGCGCAGCATCGGAGCCGTCGCGAATTATTATAACGCCGCATCCCGACAGAAGAGCCGCGCACAGCAGCAGTGCGACCGCCACCAGTGCGGAAGCGGCTCGTTTGCGTATATCAGGCATAGTGACTTGTTCCCATATATTCTCTCTCGTGTGCGCCACGCCTCGCGCTTTATTTGGCGGGCAAAGCAGGCTTTATGCCCGGGCGTAGGTCGTGCCCTCTTTTGTGTCGGTGAGCACGATGCCGCGCGACGCAAGCTCCGCACGGATGCGGTCGGCTTCGGCATAGTTTTTTGCCTTCTTTGCCGCGGTGCGGGCGGCTATCATAGCCTCGATTTCGGCTCTTTCCTCGGGCGTAAAGTCGTCCTCCGGCTGTTTTTCCGGCTCGCGATGCAGGTCGAGACCGAACACTTTGTCCATCTCGAGCGCCGCATTGTAAACGGCCGCGCTCTTTTGCTCGCCGCGCACCATGTTCCAAAGCACGCCCAGCGCGCGGGGGATGTTGAGGTCGTCGCCGACAGCGTCGTAAAACTCGCGCATGTAGCCGTCGAGGTCGGGGTTTGCGTCACCGTCCTTGTGCGATGCGACCGCAGTGCGCAGGTTGGCAAGCGATTTCTTTGCGGAATCGAGGCCGGAGAAGGTGAAGTTGAGCTTTTGGCGGTAATGGGCGTTGAGACAGAAATAGCGGAAGTCAAGCGGGTCATAGCCGCGCTCGACAAGGTCGTCTATGGTATAGATGTTGCCCAGCGACTTTGACATTTTACCGCCGTCGACCAGCATAAACTCGCCGTGCAGCCAGAATTTTGCGGCGGGATGCCCGAACAGGCCGCAGGTCTGCGCGATTTCGTTTTCGTGGTGGATAGGAATATGGTCGACACCGCCGGTGTGTATGTCAAAATACTCGCCCAGATATTTCAGGCCCATGGCGGAACATTCGATATGCCAGCCCGGGTAGCCCATGCCCCAGGGCGATTCCCACTGCATGATGTGCTCTTTGGGCGCTTTTATCCATACCGTAAAGTCTGCCGGATGGCGTTTTTCGGGGTTGACCTCAACGCGCGCGCCCGCCTGCTGCTCGTCAAGCTTTATTCCCGAAAGCATGCCATATTCCGGGAACTTGCCGATGTCGTAATAGATGCCGTCCGAGGTCTCATAAGCGCGCTCGCGTTCGACGAGCTTTTGGACAAAGTCTATCATGTCGTCGATATGCTCGGTGGCGCGGGCAATGACCTCGGGTTTGCCGATGTTCAGCCTCTCGATGTCGCGCATGAAGGCCCGGGTGTAAAACTCGGCTATCTCCCACGGTGATTTCCGCTGTTCGCGCGCTGCCTTTACCATCTTGTCCTCGCCTTCGTCGGCATCCGAAACCAGATGCCCGACGTCGGTGATGTTCATTACATGGTAAAGCTTAAAACCGCATGCGGTCAGCGAGCGGCGCAGAATGTCCATGAAAAGATAGGTGCGCAGGTTGCCGATATGGGCAAAGTTATAGACCGTCGGGCCGCAGGTATAAATACGCGCGGTGTTGTCTTTGAGCGGAGCAAACTCCTCTTTTGAGCGGGTCAGCGTATTGTAAAGTTTCATGATGTATCCGTATCCGTATCCGTTTTGTTATAATTGTCGTGAGGGAGCCGGCAGTTTTACTTGCCCGCCTCCTCGATTTGAGACAAAAGCTTTTCTTCGAGACGTTCGATTCTAACGCGCAGCGCGCAAAGCTCCTGGGAAACGGGGTCGGGTATGTGCACCTGGTCGAGTTGATTTTCGACAACGCGGATTTTTTCTTTGCGGACGATGCGCGCGGGAATCCCCACCGCGGTGCAGTTTGGCGGTATATCCATCAAAACCACCGCTCCGGCGGCTATCTTGGTGTTGTCTCCGATTGTGATGGGGCCGAGTACCTTTGCGCCGGCGCCCACCATGACATTGTTGCCGAGAGTGGGGTGGCGTTTGCCCGTATCCTTGCCCGTGCCGCCGAGCGTCGCGCCCTGATATATAGTGCAGTTGTTGCCGATGACGGTGGTTTCACCGATTACAACGCCGCTGCCGTGGTCGATGAAAAGGCCGCGGCCGATAACGGCGCCCGGATGAATTTCAATCCCGGTGAAAAAGCGCGCCGTCTGGCTGACTGCACGCGCGGCATATCTGTGGCCGCGCGTATGTAGCGCATGCGCTATCCTGTATGCGCACACGGCATGAAATCCGGAATATAGCGTGGCGACCTCGATGTTGCTCTTTGCGGCGGGGTCACGTTCTCGAATAGACTCAAGCTCCTCTAAAACGGAGTCGTAGATTTTGAGCAACTTACGGTAATAAAAATCGACTAATATCATGGTTGTCGCCTCCGGTAGCGGAAAAATACGTTTGTGAAGGTAAAATACCTCATTCTTATATTATATTCTTCAAGAATGGTTTTGTAAATACGGAATTTATTAACTTAAAGCAAACATATTGCTAAAAGCTCGGTTAGGATTATACAAAACCGCAACAAAAGCCGCAAAATGCCAAAACCGCCGGCTCGGGCTGGGATACCAAACCGGCGGTTTACACCTTTTTATACTGCTGGCTTTGCAAAGCTTGGCTCACGTTCCTTTTGCGGCATGGCGGCCGCTTCGGTTGTGTCGTCTGCCGGCATGTGGCTCGGCTCTTTTGCAAAAAGCTGCTGCTGCTCGCGCGCGACGGCCAGCATCAGCTTGATGCGGTTTTCCTGGTTGACTATGGTCGAGCCGGGGTCATAGTCTATTGGCACGATGTTTGCGCGCGGGTCTATCTGGCGAACCTTGCGCACCATGCCTTTGCCGACTATGTGGTTGGGCAGGCAGCCAAACGGCTGCGTGCAAACGATGTTGGGATAGCCGGACTCGACAAGCTCCAGCATTTCGGCGGTGAGCAGCCATCCCTCGCCCATCTTGCTGCCATGGCCGATAACGCCGTCCACCAGACTTTTCAGGTGCTCATATGTAGCCGGCGCTTTAAACTGCGGATATGGCGCAAGCGTGTCCAGCATCACCCGCTCCATCTTGGTAAGATACCTGAACAGAGCGTCCACGACCATGTATTTCAGGCGGCTGCCGCCATAAAGTTTTATGTCTTCAAGGCGGTTGTCCACCTTGAAGAGCAGAAAGCCCATGATACCCGGCACCATGACTTCGCAGTCCTGCTCGCGCAGGAAATCTTCAAGGTTATTGTTGCCCAGGCTGGAATATTTGACATAAATTTCGCCGACAATGCCGACGCGCGTTATATCGCGATACTGCACAGGTATTTTCGCAAACTCGCGCACGATGTTTTCCAGGTTCGGCGCAAACTCGCTTAAGCGATAGCCGCGGTTCTGCGCAAGCTGCTGTGAAAGCTCCTCGGTCAGCCGCTCGACCAGCGCGTCGGTCTCGCCGCGATTGATTTCGTATGGTATGACCTGATTGCGCAGCAGCATCATCATGTCGCCGTATACGACGCCGGCGACCAGCTTGCGTATCATAGGCAGGGTCAGCCGAAACCCGCTGCAGCTTTCAAGTCCGGAAAGGTTGAGCGAAATAACGGGCACATACCCGTATCCTGCTTTGACAAGCGCCTTGCGCAAAAGGTGTATGTAGTTGGATGCGCGGCAGCCGCCGCCCGTCTGCGTTATCATCAGCGCGGTGCGGGTGGGGTCGTATTTGCCGCTGTTGAGCGCATCTATCATCTGGCCGATGACAAGCAGGGCAGGGTAGCATGTGTCGTTATGTACATATTTAAGCCCTTCGTCGACCACCGACCGGCTGCTGTTTGTAAGAAGCTCCATTTTATAGCCGTAGCTTATAAACACATTCCTCAACAGCCTGAAATGGATTGTCGCCATGTTTGGGATGAGGATTGTGTGGGTTTTCTTCATCTCCGGCGTAAAGTCGACGTGTCCGTATTTGTTGAGCGTGACCTTCTGCGAGTTAATTATTGCTGTTTTCTTCATAACTGTCTTTCCTGGGTGATAATTTGCAGGGTGGCGGGTGCCTCCGCCTGCATATATCAATCGAGTGCGGCAAAAAGGCTGCGCAGCCTGATTTTTACCGCTCCAAGGTTGGTAATCTCGTCAATTTTAATCTGCGTGTAAATCTTGCCCGCGCTCTCAAGTATGGCGCGTACTTCGTCTGTGGTTATCGCGTCCACGCCGCAGCCGAACGAAACGAGCTGGACAAGGTCGACGTCGCCGTGCTCGGCGGCATATTTGGCCGCCGCATACAGCCGCGAGTGATATGTCCACTGGTTAAGCACGCCCACCTTGAATTTCGGCACCATCCAGCTCACGGCATCCTCGGTGACCACCACTGCGCCGAGCGAAGTGACAAGCCGGTTTATGCCATGGTTGATTTCGGGGTCGACGTGATAGGGACGGCCGGCAAGTATTATAATGCGCTTGCCCCGCTCGCGAGCCGATTCTATAAGCCTGGTGCCATATTCGCGGATGCGCTTCATATACGCTTTGTATTCGGCATAGCCGGCGCGCACCGCTTCGCGGGTCTCGCTGTCGGTTATATCCGGGAAATACTTTCGCATCGCCTGCGCGAACTTTTTGACAAAGTCGCGGGAGCGGTGTATGCCGAAATAGTCGTTTATATATGAAAGGCCCTGCAGTCCGGGGACATTGGCGCCTATGACCTCAGGATAATATGCCACGACGGGGCAGTTGTAATGGTTGTCGCCCAGCCCCTCGTCGAAGTTATAGGTGAGGCAGGGGTAGAAAATAGCCTCGACACCCTGCGAAAGCAGCCACTCGATATGGCCGTGTATAAGTTTTGCGGGAAAGCACACCGTATCGGATGGGATAGTAAGCTGTCCGGCAAGGTAAATCTTGCGGTTGGATGGCGGCGATACCACCACTTCAAACCCCAGCTTGGTTAAAATAGTGTGCCAGAAGGGGAGCAGCTCGTACATGTTCAGCCCGAGCGGTATGCCTATCTTCCCGCGCCTGCCGGGACTGTCTGCGGGCCGCATGTAGGACTGCAGCAGCTCGAGCTTGTACTCGTACATGTCGTCAAGCTTTTGCTGTTCGGTATGCTGGGAGCCTGCGACCGGCCTGTCACAGCGGTTGCCGCCGATAAACTTGCCGCGTATGCGCTCGCTACCGCCGAATGTGTTGACGGTCAGCCGGCAATTGTTGCCGCACAGCCCGCAAGTCACCGCGCGCACCTCGTGCGTAAATTGTTTCAGCTCGTCCGCGGTGATTATTTGCGATTTGCCGGACGGTTCCGACTTGCTTTTTGCATAAAGCGCCGCACCGTATGCTCCCATCAGTCCGGAGATGTCCGGGCGCACCACATTGCGCTCTATCTCCTGCTCGAAAGCGCGGAGCACCGCGTCGTTTAGAAAAGTCCCGCCCTGCACGACGATGTTTTTGCCCATCTCGTCGTCAATTGTCGCCGCAGAAACGCGGATAACCTTGTAAAGTGCGTTTTTTACTACAGAAATCGACAAACCGGCGGAAATATTTTCAATCGAAGCGCCGTCTTTTTGCGACTGTTTGACCGACGAGTTCATAAACACCGTACAGCGCGAACCGAGATCGACCGGCCGGTCGGCAAAAAGGCCGAGATTTGCAAAATCCTCAATAGAGTAGCCGAGCGCCCCCGCAAAGGTCTGCAGAAAGGACCCGCAGCCGGACGAACATGCCTCGTTGAGGAAGATATTATCGATGGCACCGTTCCGTATCCGGAAGCATTTAATGTCCTGGCCGCCGATATCAATGATAAAATCCACGTCGGGGAGAAACTGCTTTGCGGCGGTATAGTGTGCGACGGTTTCGACTATGCCGAAATCAAACTTGAATGCGCCGCGGATAATCTCCTCGCCGTAGCCGGTGACGGCCGATGAAACTATATGTATGTCCGGGAATTTTTCGTATATGTCAAAAAGGTAATTTCGAACAATCTGAACCGGGTTGCCCGAATTTGGCCGGTAGCCGCAGTAAAGAATCGCGCCGTCCGCGTCGGTCAAAACGAATTTTACGGTGGTGGAGCCTGCGTCGACGCCGAGATAAGCGCCGCCGCTGTAGGTTTCGGGCGAGGGGTTGCGCGCGACTTTGGCTTTCGCGTGGCGAGCTTTAAACTCGTCATATTGCTCGCGCGTGTCAAACAGCCTGCGCGCGGGGATGTATGCACCGGAGTGTTTGCGGGTCTTTATCGCGCCGATAAGCTCCGAGATTGTCATGCCGGGGTGCGCCATTTTTGAGTCGCCTGCATGGCTGCCGAGCGGAGTGGCGACCGATGCCAGCTCCGCGGCGCCGACCGCGACATAGTACAGCGAGTTTTCGGGACAGATGCCGGTTATGCCGAGCACCTTGTCAAAACTGCGGCGCAGCTCGGGCAAAAAGGTCAGCGGCCCGCCGAGATATACGACGTTGCCCTCTATTTTGCGTCCCTGCGCAAGGCCGGCTATTGTCTGGTTGACGACGGCATAAAGGATGCTTGCCGCAATGTCTGAAACCCGCGCGCCCTGGTTGAGCAGGGGCTGGATGTCCGATTTCGCGAAAACCCCGCAGCGGGAGGCAACGGTGTATATTTTCTCGTGTTTTTCGGCCTGTGCGTTAAGCTCCTCGGGCGTGATGCCGAGGAGCGTCGCCATCTGGTCGATAAACGCGCCGGTTCCGCCCGCGCACGAGCCGTTCATACGCACTTCCATGCCGGCGCCGGTGGACTTGCCGCCGGCGTCCTTGTCGGTGAGAAACAGGATTTTCGCGTCCTCGCCGCCCAGCTCGATCACCACATCGGCGTCCGGGACAAGGCGAAGGGTCGCAATGCGGGTTGCGTAAACCTCCTGTACGAATGGAATGCCGACATGCTCGGCAAAGCCCATGCCTGCCGAGCCGGAAACGCAAATCTCAAAACGCTCGTCCGGGTCTATGCCGAGATCGCGACTAAGCCGCTCGAGCAGCGCCGTGACTTTCTCCGCCACCTCGGAATAATGGCGTTCGTATGATTTATATATTATTTTTTTGTCGCTGTTGAGCACGACGCATTTAAGCGTCGTTGATCCGACGTCAAGCCCTATTTTCATAAAGACAATTATAACACAGTTTTATGAATTTTTGTATTGCATTTATACGAATCTAATATAAACTTTCGGACAGATTCCTATCACAGGAAATGCCTCTGCAGAAAGCTGCCAAATTATTCGCCTTTGCCGGCTATCAGCCTGTTTGTTTCGTATATGGCAAGCATCAGCGCCGGTATCGCCGCAATACCGCCCCAGAGGGGGCCGCCGGGCGCCGCGGATATGCCAAACAGCATGCCGAACCCCGGGAAAAGCGTGCAGGCGAAAATAAACGCCGCTACTGTCGCCAGTGTCAGCAAAAACACTCCGTTTAGCCGGATATTCGGCACAAACAGACTGCGCTCGCGCATAGTTTCAGAAAGCGTGACCAGCTGGGTCAATATAAAGCTGAAAAACACATGGGCATATCGGTCGCTTTCGGTGGCAATTATCCCGCTGCCGGCGAGCATACGCACCGCAAGCACGGTTATCGCCGCCCAAAACAGCCCGAATATAATCGACTGAGGATTTGAAAGCAGCGGATGCCGCAGCTTGCGTTCGGTTTCCTCCTGCTGTTTCAAAATGTCGCCGGTCGGGCGCTCGAACGCGATGATAAGCACCGCGGCAAAATCGACGATAAGCCCGCAGAAAAGTATCTGTGCGGGCGTGAGCATCGGCTCACCGGTGAGAACCGAATAAAACACCAAAAACAGACGCGCAAACTGGGAAATTATCATGTATTTGGTCATCCGCAACAGATTCAGATATATGACCTTTGCGTGACCTATAGCCTCCACGACGGCGTTGAACCCCCCGCCGCCTTTGCGGTCGGCTTCGCTGACTATTATGTCGGAGACAAACTTGAGCGCCTCGCCGCCCGCCACCCGCTCGCTGCCGGTTTTGCTGAACACCGGTATGTTGCGGCCGAGCAGCTCGATGCCGCCCCGGCCGGCTTTATCCGAGATGGTCACGCTTTGCGCGATTCCGACGTCGGCTTCCTTGAGCAAGATTATCTCGTCAAGCTCGTGACCGAGCACGCCGACCACCTCGCCTGCATCGCGCAGATAGCGGAGGATGAGCCGTTTTTGAGCAATGTTCAGACCTTCGTAAAGCCTGTAAATCTGCACGTTCGCGCGCAGCAGCCCTTCTTTAAGCGTTGAAAGCTGCGCGGCTGTTATTGCCTGGCTGTCATCGGTGATAATACCCAGTGCGCGAGCCAGATAGCGGTTGCTTGTGTCAGGCTCGTCACAAAACATTATAACTTTGATACCCGCCGCCTTGCATCTTGCAACGGTCTGTGCCGCGCCCTTTAACATAGGCTCGCGGAAATGCAAAAATCCTTCAAACACAAGGTCGGATTGACAGGTGATGATACGGCGCAGGTTGTTGTATACCGTCGAGCGGGTCGCAACCGCGACGACGCGATAGGATTCCTTGAGTGCAAGCGAGGCGGCAACCCGCAGCTCGGTGGCGCGCGCGGGTGTAAGCTCCACGATTTTGCCCCGCTCCCTAATGTATCGGCAGCGGGATATGATGCTTTCGGGGTTTCCGCGCACCGCGACTATGTAATTTCCCTCGTGATAGACCAGCGTCGTTTCAAACGCGCTTACGCCGCCCGGCGTCTCGTCGCCTGCCGAGACATGCTCTATAATCGGATAGCTGCGCTCCAGCCCGACATTGTAAAGGGACAGCTTTTCCGCGGTGCGGATAATTGCCTCTTCTTCGGCGGTGTATATATTTTCAAACCGCTGATTGTTTGCGGCAAGCTGCCGCCCGCTGTAAAGCCCGGTGGAGATAAGCGCGTATTTGACGGTGTCGGCGCACCCGGAGCCGAGCGGCATGCCGCCCGCGCCGTACAGTTTGCCGTCGGTCCAGACGCGCTCCAGCCGGGTGTCCCGCACCGAAAACGCGCCTTCGCGGGGCACAATCAGCGTGGTGATTTTCTTGATGGTTTCAAGTTTTGCGGTGTTTTTTATCAGCGCTCCGGTATTTATAGTGCGATATTTGCGCACTGCGCCAAAAACTCCCACCGCCACGACAATATAGCCGAACGCGGTGTAAAACTCGCTCATCGACGCCACCGCAAGCGACAGCCCGGCCATGAAAATCTCAAACAGGCTGCGCTCGCCGAACCCGAGTAAAAGGTCAAGCCCGGTTACAAGAAATATTGCCGCGCTCATGCAAAGGCTCCAAAAGCGGCAGAATTTTTTCAGAGCCGTCATGACCGAGAGCTTTTCGTGCGATACCACGGGCGGGCTTTTCTGCAGCTCGCAGACAAGCGTGTCCGCGCCGGTCGCGCAGACGACCGCCCGCCCGGTGCCCGAGGTGAGTATGGTGGTGGCAAACAGCATGTTTTTCTGCTCGCCCGGCGAAAGCTCCCTGTATTCGAGAAAATTCGCGTCTTTCGGGGTGGCTTTGATAGCTCCCGTAAGGTTGACCTCCAGTGCGGCAAGCCCGTCCGAATGGATAAGGCGCGCGTCGGCCGGCACGATGTCGCCGGCGGAAACAAAAATCACATCGCCCGGGACAAGCTCCTCGCTGCGTATCATATACAGCTTTCCGCCGCGCATGACTTTCGCTGTGGGCAGGGCATAAGAGCCGTTGCGCTCGAGCACTCTCTGCGCTTTTACATAGGCAAAAATCGCACCAGCATAATAGGCGGCCAAAATCACTATCAGCATGATTGTCTGCGGGGTGTCCTCGAATATGGCCGCTACTGCAGCCGCAAAGACCAGCAGCAGCGCCGTAAAGTCGGTCAGCATGTGCCGCAGGTAAAGTAAAAAAGAGCCGCGCGGGATGGGATATATGGTATTCAGCCCGTATTTTTTCGAGCGGGCGAATGCCTCCTCGCGCGTCAGCCCTATATTCGGGTCGGTTGCAAGCATCGCGCACAGCTGCGATATGCTTTTGTCGTAAAATCGCAGTTTCATATATATTTGTGTCCTGTGCCGGTCGTTTGTCGTCAATAAGCCAGCGGGACGGCGGGCAAAGCGTCCCGTCGTCCCGAGACAATACGGTTATCTGTAGTCAAATTTAAGCTCCGTCCCGTCGCTGTCAATCAAAATAACCGAGATATTTTGATTGTGGTCGGAAACGATTATATTTGCAATCGCGTCCTCGACGTTGCGCTGGATATAGCGCCGCATGTTGCGCGCGCCGTATTTGGTCGAAAATGAAGATTTGGCGATAAACTCGGCGGCGGCATCGGTGTGGCCAAGCTTTATGCCACGCTCGCTCAAAGCCTTTGCCAGGTCGTCCAGCATCAGCTTTGCAATCTTGACGAAATCGCCCTCGTCAAGCTGACGGAAGGTGATGATTTCGTCCACGCGGTTGAGAAACTCGGGCCGCAAAAAGTCTGACAGCGCCTTTTCGGTGCGCTGTGAATCCAGCTTTGACTGCTCGACGGTGGCAAACCCAAGCGAATTAAGGTTGAGATTGGAGCCGGCATTGGTGGTCATCACTATAATAGTGTTTTCAAAGTTGACCGTCTTGCCGTGCGAGTCGGTTATGCGGCCGTCATCGAGAATTTGCAAAAGGATGTTGAGAACGTCGGGATGCGCCTTTTCGATTTCGTCAAGCAGTATGACCGAATACGGTCTGCGGCGAATCTTCTCGGTAAGCTGGCCGGCATCGTCATAGCCGACGTATCCGGGCGGGGAGCCGAGTATGCGCGAAACCGTGTGTTTTTCCATATACTCGGACATGTCCAGCCTGATAAGCGAATCGGGCGTGTCGAAAAGTATGGATGCCAGCGTTTTGACCAGCTCGGTTTTGCCGACGCCGGTCGGGCCGGCGAAAATGAAGGACACGGGCTTGCGTTTGTACTGCACGCCGGCGCGGCTGCGCTTGATGGCGCGGACCACGGCGGATACAGCCTCGTCCTGTCCGATGATGCGCTCAAGCAGCTGTGACTCGAGCCGGTCGATGCGTTTGAACTCATTTTCGGTTATGTTTGATGCGGGAATACCCGTCCAGACCTCTATGACATGCGCGAGGTCTTCTTCGGTAAGCTCAATGCTGCGCCGCTCCTGCTCATACTGCTCAAGCTGTTTTTCGCGGTTTATTTTGCGCACTTTAAGGTCGGCAAGAAGCTGGTATTTGTGTTCGACCGCGGTGTTGTCGCTTTCGTCCAGCGACGCGATCGATTCTTCGTCTGCCTTGAGCTTTTCCAGCGCCTGTTTTGCCTCCTCCAGCTTTTCGATGACCGGGGAATTGAGCGCGCGATAGGTCGCCGCCTCGTCAAGCAGGTCTATTGCTTTGTCGGGCAGGAACCTGTCGGTTATATAACGCTCGGAAAGCGTGACGACGCGGTCGAGAATCTCGGCGGGAATCCGTATGCCGTGGTATTCCTCGTAGTATTTCTTTATGCCTTCGAGGATTGTAACGGTATGCTCCATTGACGGCTCCTCGACTATCACAGGCTGGAACCTGCGTTCGAGCGCCGCATCCTTTTCGATGTATTTGCGATATTCGGTGAGCGTGGTCGCGCCGATAACCTGAATGTCGCCGCGGGACAGGGCGGGTTTGAGTATATTTGCGGCGTTCATGCTGCCTTCCGCGTCGCCCGCGCCGACTATGCTGTGTATCTCGTCTATCACGAGTATCACGTTGCCGAGTGCCTTTACCTCGTCGATAAGCCCCTTCATGCGCGTTTCAAACTGCCCGCGGAACTGCGTGCCCGCGACAATCGCGGTCATGTCCACCAGATGCAGCTCTTTGTCGCGCAGCTTGAAAGGCACGTCTCCGGAGGCTATTTTCTGGGCGATCGCCTCCGCTATAGCGGTTTTGCCCACGCCCGGCTCGCCGATAAGACAGGGGTTGTTTTTCTGCCTGCGGCAGAGAATCTGAATGACCCGCTCGATTTCGCGCTCCCGCCCGACGACCTTGTCAAGCTTGTTTTCTGCCGCCCTTTTGGTCAGGTCGGTGCAGTATTGGCTGAGATATTTCTTTTTCTGTTCGCGGGGCTCTTTTGTCTGCGACGCCGAGCCTTTCTGTTTGTCGGACTGCTTGTCGCGGTTGCCCGCGGCTCGTGTGTCCGAGTCACGGCGGCGCTGCAAATCGGTAAATGCCGAAAATGGCAGGCTGCCGAACAGTTTTTTCAGGTCTATAGCCGGAGCCTGGCCTTCCTCAACTTCGATAATAGTGCCCTCGGGCAGCGAGTCGGGGTCAATCTCGGGGCTCATGCGTTCTATATCCTCTTCGGTAAGCCCCATATCGCGGATATTTTTCTCGACCAGGGGGATGCCCATTTCATGGGCGCATTTAAGGCAGATACCCTCCGTGGTTGTTTTGTTACCTTCGATTTTGTTTATGAATACCACGGGGATTCTTTTATGGCATATAGAGCAAAGTTCCATTTTTGTTCCTTGTTATTAGAATGGGATTTATTTGGGTCCGCCGCCGATGATGTCTATATCGAGCAGTGTCAGCGGATTGTTTGCGGCAAACCAGCTTGCTATAATTGTATCAGACAGTGTTGCCGGTGTAAACTGGTCGGGGAATACTTGAGTGAGATAAGGTACTGACAACAACAGTACATACGAGATGACCCAGGCATAAAGCGCGCCGACCAAAATGCCAAACGCAAGCCCTGCGGCTCGGTTGAGCGCGCTGAGTACCGGCAGCTTAAATATGGCGTTGAGCCCAGCCGAAATAATCGACAGCACAAGCGAAATACCAAAGAAAAGCAAAAGAAACGCGAGCATGTCGGATATGACCCGCACCGCCGGCTGTGCAAGGAATTTTGCCAGCTCACCGGCAGCATCGGCCGACTCCGCCGCGACGCTTTGCGCGACGGACGGCGCGGTGCCAAACCGCGTGAGAAGTGAGGACAGCGCCTCCGGCATATCGGAAAACAGCTTTGCCGTGGCCTCGCTCGGTTCAAGCGAGGGTACAAGCATCCGCCTTATAAACTGCGCGATAGGGTCGGTTATCCGCTCGGCTAAAAACGACTCGGAAATCCACATCGAAACCGGTTTTGTAAAATACCACGCACCGAGCATCGAAGCGAAAAACGTGACAAATCCCATTATGGTGCGGACAAACCCGCGCCTTACCCCGACAGCCGCACAGACCACTATAATAGCAAGCAGCAGCAGGTCAATAAGCAGTGACATAATCGCTTTCTCCGTCGCTGATTTGGATGATTTCGGTCAACTCGCCCGTCAGCCGGTCGTCTCCTCCGTCTCCGCATCGGTTTCACCGGCCACGTTATAGACGACTGCGGCGTCCGGGCCGCACATGACCAGTATGCCGTCGGAGTATACAAGCAGTGCAAGGGGACTCGGCGATGTCGGAATTGATGTGTATGTCCCGTCATAAGGGTTTATGATTCTCAAGTGGCCGGATGTCTGGATATAACAGCGGGAGGTGTCCGACGCCGAGCACAAAATCCGGCCTTCGATTTGCGCGGTGCCGATGGCGTTGCCGCCGCTGTCCCAAAAACGCACGATTTTCTCGTTGCCGAGCACGGTTTTGTTAAAAGCGAGCATCGTAAAATAGGGTGTCATCCCGAACGTGACGGGGATTTCGCTGCCGAAATTATAGCGGTTTACCTCAAATCCCTCGGCGTCGTAGAAAATCACGCAGTTGTCGAACAGCACCGCAAAGCCCCCGTCCCGGCTGTAGCAGGCTTTGACGGGCATCGAACCTGCCACCGTAATCGTTATGGATGCGGTGTCCGAGCCCGGCGCGACCGCCATAATCTCGCCGCACCACTCGCCGCCCGAGCCAAAGGCCGAGAGCACCAGCACCTCGCCGCCGTCCGAACGCATCTCGACATCCATAATATATTTATCTTTGTATATCCTGTTGACGAGCTTGAAACTGGAATTGTAAACAAACACCGCGCCCTTGTATTCCTCGGTGCGGGTGGCAATCGCGAAATAGCCGTTGTCTGCGACCGAGGCGGCGTGTATCTGCCTCGTCAGCTTTTCGGTGTAAAGCATGGAAAAGGTATTGAACACCGAAAACACCGGATTTGTGTCGCTTGTATCGTAAATCAGGATATAGCGGTCGGAGGCCTCTATCTGCGGGGAGGTCAGGTTAAACGTCTCGCTCATCTCGGTCTGGCCGGACATGCCGTAAATATAAAGCGAGTCGGGGGATACGACCGCAAGGTCGCCTTTGAAGAGCGCAAAGTGAGAGTCGGACCCCGCATTGTATGATATTTTATCATACTCACCGGTGTATTTGGTTGAATTTATGTTAAAATCCCGCAACATATACCTGAAATTTTCAATGGTAATATCGTCGCGGTAAATGGTTATCATGCCGATGCAATAGGCGACAAGCACGACTATCGTCATCAGCTTCAAAATCTTGTATTTGGTTGAAAGTGAAAGATAATACTTGTTTACCGGCTCCTCCATTCTGACCGATTCGCTTTTCGGGCGCATTGCCAGTATCGGAATGGTACCTGTGGGATAAGAGGGGCGCGGCGGGGTAGATTTGTTTTGCGCGGGGCGAGCGCTGACGCCCGATTTGCTTTTGCTGGTCGGCGGCCGGCGCTCGGGCGGTGTATTTTTGCTCAAAGGCGCCTCACCTCCGAAAAATAAGCGGCTGTTTTAATATTAAAAGTCGCCTGCACGTTTCAGTAGTATACCTCCCACAGATACAGCCCCTCGGGAGGAGCGGTGAACCCGGCACGCCCTCTGTCGCGGGAGGCAATTATGTCGGCGATGCTGCGGTCGCCGAGCCTGCCGAGCGACAGGTCAATAAGCGTGCCTGCCATGATTCTCACCATGTTGTAAAGGAAACCGTCCGCCGCGACCGAAAAGACGACAAGCTCGCCGTCTCTTTGGACGCCGCAGCGGGATACGGTGCGCACCGTGTCGGTTATACTGGAGCCGGCGGCCATGAAAGCCGCAAAGTCATGCCGCCCGACAAAACCGGCGGCGAGCGCGTTCATGCGCTCCGCGTCCAGCTCAACAGGGCAGCGGTAGACGCGCCCTTCGAGAAAAGGGTCGCGTATGCGCGAATTTAAAATCAGATAGCGGTACTCTTTGCCCTTTGCCGAGTAACGCGGGTGAAATGAACTGTCCACGGCGCGCGCCGATTTTGCCGCTATATCGGGCGGCAAAAGGGAATTGAGCGCAAGCGGCACCCGCTCGGGCGGGATGCGGCCGCAGCCTTCGCCCTCAACGGTGCAGTAAAACGAGCGGGCGTGCACGCCGCTGTCGGTGCGGCTGCAGCCGGTGAGCGCTACCGGACCGAACAGCTTTTCGGCCGCTTCTTGTACGGTCTGCTGTATGGAGACGCCGTTTTTTTGTACCTGAAACCCGCAGTATGCAGTGCCGAGAAATGACAGCTCGATAAGTAACTTCATAGAAATAAACCGGTCAATTCAATCAGAAATGTTCGCATGGTGCCGTGCCGCTCATCTGACCGACAGCCACGGTACAAAGATGTTTGCGGCAACGACCGAAGCGCAGAAAAGCACAAACACGGCCGAGGCTATGAAATCAAGGTGGGAAAGCTTCAGCACCTTCATGCGCGTGCGGCCTTCGCCGCCTCTGTAGCAGCGGCATTCCATTGCGACCGCAAGCTCATCTGCGCGGCGGAAGGCGGATACAAACAGCGGGATAAGAATGGGGATAAGCGCTTTTGCGCGCTGGATAATGCTGCCCGACGAAAAATCCACGCCGCGCGCCTTTTGAGCGTTCATGATTTTGTCGGTTTCCTCTATCAGCGTGGGTATAAACCGCAGTGCTATGGTCATCATCATCGCAAACTCATGGACGGGCACGCGCAGCTTTTTCAGCGGCGAAAGCAGCAGCTCCAGCCCGTCGGTCAGCGCGATGGGGGAGGTCGTGTAGGTGAGCAGCACCGACGAGCCCAAAAGCAACAGCACCACGCGCAAAACCATGAGCACGGCGTGCAGCACGCCCTCGAAATATATCTCTATAAATCCAAACCGGACGAGCAGGTTTTCGCCCTTTGTCCAGAATACGTTGATCGCCGCTGTGAACATGATAATGAACAGCAGGGGCTTGAGACCGCGCACGATAATTTTCGCGGGAATTTTGGATATGGCGATCATAGCGAGCGTAAACGCCAAAATCACCGCAAACCCGGCAGCGCCGCGTGCAATAAACACAAGTATGATGTAGGCGGTGGTCAGTATCAGCTTTACACGCGGGTCCAGCTTATGCAGCAGCGAGTCGCCGGGGAAAAACTGACCGAGTGTAATGTCCTTCAGCACTTGCTGCCGCTCCTTTTATTCTTAATTATTTGCTCCGTGGCAGCCTTCGCCTGCTCGACGGTGTAAATGTCGGTGTCGATGTCCACGCCGCGCGCCCTCAGCGCGAGCACCAGTCTGGTTATCTGGGGTATGTCAAGCCCGATTTCGGTCAGCATATCGGCGTGCCTGAATATTTCGCTGCAGGTGCCGGTCATGCTGACGCGGCCGCCGCACATGACAACAAGCCGGTCGCAAAAGCGCGCCATGTCCTCCATACTGTGGCTGACAATAACCACGGTAGAGCGTTTGCGGCGCTGGTATGACCATATACCGCCGAGAATCTCCTCGCGGCCCATCGGGTCAAGTCCGGCCGCCGGCTCGTCAAGCACCAGCACCTCCGGCTCCATGGCGATGACGCCGGCAATGGCGACGCGGCGCTTTTGACCGCCGGAAAGCTCGAACGGCGAGGCGTCCAAAAGCTTTTCGTCAAGCCCGACAAAGGTCATTGCCTCGCTTACCCTGCGCTCAATCTCATCTTCGGACAGCCCCATGTTGCGCGGACCGAAAGCGATGTCCCGCCGCACCGTTTCCTCGAAAAGCTGGTATTCGGGATACTGGAACACCAGCCCGACGCGGAACCGAACCTCGCCGATTTTCTTCGGGTCGGCCCAAATATCCCGCCCGTCAAGCATCACGGTGCCCGATTGAGGTTTTATAAGACCGTTGAAAAGCTGTACAAGCGTCGATTTGCCCGAGCCGGTGTGCCCGATAATACCCGTAACCGTTCCGCGCTCGATGCCGACGGAAACATCAACCAGCGCTTCACTGCGAAACGGGGTGCCTTCGCCGTATACAAAATTAACGTTTTGCAGCTCGATTATATACTTGGAACTTGAAGTGTCAGTCATCTCATGAGAGCGCGGAGGATTTCCGCTCCTTCCTCCTCGGATAATACGCCGCGGGGCAGGGGACTGCCGTCCGGCATTGTGATTCCGTCAAGCGAAAGCTCGTGCAGCAGCTCGGTGACCTGCGGCACGTCCAGCCCGACGCTTTGCAGCTCCCCGACATGCGAAAAGACCTCGCGCGGGGTGCCGTCCAGAAAAATAACCCCGTCGTCGATAACTATGACGCGGTCGGCAAGAACCGCCTCGTCCATGTTATGCGTGATGTGCAGGACGGTGATGCCGCGGTCGCGGTTAAGCGAAATTATGGTGTTCATAACCTCCTTGCGACCGGAGGGGTCAAGCATGGCGGTCGACTCGTCAAACACTATGCATTCCGGCAGCATTGCGATAATGCCCGCAATCGCGACCCGCTGTTTTTGCCCGCCGGAGAGCTGGTGAGGCGAGTGGCGCGCATAAGCCTGCATCCCGACGACGGCGAGCGCTTCGTCCACCCGCCTGCGTATCTCATCCGGCGGGATGCCAAGGTTTTCGGGGCCGAACGCCACATCCTCTTCGACCACCGTCGCCACAAGCTGGTTGTCGGGGTTTTGAAACACCATGCCAATCTTGCGGCGGATGTCGAATATATCGTCCTCGGTCATGGAGGGGTCGGTTATATCGCGACCGTCAATATAAATTTTTCCGGAGGTCGGCGAAAGTATCAGGTTCAGCAGCTTTGCAAGCGTCGACTTGCCCGAGCCGTTGTGCCCGAGTATCACAACGAAATCGCCGCGCTTTATTTCAAAGCTGACGTTTTTTATCACCGGCAGCTCGCGGTGCGGTCCGCCGTCCTCGGTAATGTCATAAGAAAAGCAGAGATTCTCGGCTTTTATAAACGGAGTGTCTGTCATTTATCTTCGTTTCCGCCTGTTTATTTTACGGATTTTGCGCAAAAAGCTAAAATTTCGCAATATTAAACAAATCTGCTCGTTTTAAAGCGCCGCCCGGAGCGCCGCGACGGAGGCTCGTCCACAGCGAAACCCCGCGGCGCAGAAGCCTGCAAGTGGAAAAGCGCGCGGAAAGTGTCATTGCCGCTATGGCAAGCTCGTCCGCACTCCCCCGGGCGTGAATATTCCGCCGGAGGGGGTGCCTTAAAGCCGGCGGTGCGACGAGCGGCGCGCGGTCGCGTCGCCGCTGTCACGCGGTTTTGCTGTCATCTGCCGACTCGACGGCACAAAGTATGGCCGATTTCAGCTCCTCGGCATAAGATGTAAGCTGACTTTCGCATTCGCCCTCAAGCATGATGCGTATAAGCGACTCTGTGCCGGAGGGGCGAAGCACCAGTCTGCCCGAATCGCCCAGCGCCGCGGTCACGCGCTCCGCGCATTCGGCTATCGAGCCGACCGAAATCAGTTTTTTGCGATCGTCGGGGGACATGGATGCGGGCACCCGCACATTGACGGTTATCTGCGGCAGTGGCTGCATCACGGAAAACAGCTCCGAGACGCGCTGCTCGGGATATTTTGCAAGAAGGGACAGCACTTTTGCGGCAGTGAGCTGGCCGTCGCCGGTCGTCGCATATCCGGACAGGATAATATGCCCCGACTGCTCGCCGCCGACCGCATAGCCGCCGCGCAGCATCTCCTCCAGCACATACTTGTCTCCGACATCGGTCACCGCAACCGAAAACCCGTATTTCTTTGCGGCGCGGTGGAATCCAAGGTTTGTCAGTTTCGTGACGACCGCGGTGCCGCCGGTCAGCTTGCCTTCGCGCAAAAGCTCCACGGCAAGTCTGGCGACTATCATATCGCCGTCTATCAGATTGCCGCGCTCGTCGGCAAGCAGGCAGCGGTCGGCGTCGCCGTCAAATGCCACGCCGAGATCATAGCCGCCGGACGCGACAAGCTCGCAAAGTTTATCCATCTGCGTGGAGCCGCAGTTTTCGTTTATGTTAATGCCGTCGGGGTCGTAGGCGATGAAATCGGCATGCCAGCCGTACATGGTTACCGGATTGAAGATTTTTTTTGCGGTCGCGCTTGCCGAGCCGTTTGAAAGGTCGAACAGCACGCGCTTGAATGTCCCGGGTACGGGTGCCGTTTCCGCCATCACCGACGCGATATGACCGATGTAGTCGGATATACTCGCCGACACGTCACATACGCGCCCAATCTCGCGCGACGGCGGCGAGAGGGGAATATCCCCCAAAATCATCCGCTCAAGCTCCTGTTCGGTTTCGTCGGAGAGCTTGTATCCGCCGGAGCCGAAGACCTTCAGACCGTTATATTCGCTCGGATTGTGCGACGCCGAAATCATCACGCCGGCGTCCGCGCCCAGCCGCACGGTCAGGTAAGCGACCGCGGGGGTGGGCACAATGCCCGCCAAAAGTGCGTCGGTGCCGCCGGCGCACAGACCGGCGGTCAGCGCTGCTTCGAACATGTCGCCGGAAAGGCGGGTGTCCTTGCCGATTATAACTTTAGGTTTGCTGTTTTTGGCGGCACGCAGCATCTCGGCGAGCGAAAGCCCGAGCCTGTACGCGCAATCTGCGGTCAGCTCTTCGCCCGCGACGCCGCGTATGCCGTCAGTGCCGAATAATTTTCCCATTTAGTCACCGTAAGATTGAAGTAGTATATTTGAATGAAAAGTTCCGGCGACGGATTAAAGGATTTTAAGCTGTCCGTCGTCCGGTTCGTCGGCTTGAGACTGTGGGCTGTAGCTTATCCCAAGATGCTCGTAAGCCAGCCTTGTCGCCATGCGTCCGCGCGAGGTTCGCGCCAGAAATCCAATCTGCAAAAGATAAGGCTCGTAAACGTCCTCGATGGTGACAGCCTCTTCACCGATGGTCGCGGCGAGCGTTTCAATCCCAACCGGCCCGCCGCCGTATATTTTGATTATAACCTCAAGCATGCGCCTGTCGAGCGCATCAAGCCCAAGTTTGTCGATTTCAAGTTTCCCGAGCGCAAAGTCGGCTATCTCGCGGTCGATTTTGCCGTCGCCGACTATTTGCGCAAAGTCGCGCACGCGTTTGAGCAGGCGGTTTGCCACGCGCGGCGTCCCCCGCGAGCGGGCGGCTATCTCGCGCGCGCCATACTCGTCGATCTCGACGCCCAAAATACCCGCGCTGCGCTTTACGATGAGGGTCAGCTCATCTGGCGTATAAAGCTCCAGCCGCAGCGTGACGCCGAACCGGTCGCGCAGAGGCTGTGAGAGCTGTCCCGCGCGCGTGGTCGCGCCGATAAGCGTAAAGTGCGCGAGCGAGAGCGATATGCTGGTCGCGGACGGGCCTTTGCCGGTGATAATATCAACGACATAGTCCTCCATCGCCGGGTAAAGGATTTCCTCGACCGGGCGCTGCAGGCGATGCACCTCATCTATGAACATTATATCGTTTTGCCCCAAATTTGTGAGCAAAGACACAAGATCGCCGGTTTTTTCGATCGCCGGGCCGGAAGTTATGCGAATTGCAGAGCCCATCTCGTTTGCGATAATGGTCGCAAGCGTCGTTTTGCCCAGCCCCGGCGGCCCGTACAGCAGCACATGGTCGAGCACCTCGCCGCGGCGCTTTGCCGCCTCGATGTATATTTTCAGATTTTCTTTGACTTTCTCCTGACCGATGTATTCGTCAAGAGTGCGCGGACGCAGCGACAGCTCGACACCCGCGTCTTCCTCCGCATAAGCGGTGGACAGCACCCGGGTTTCGGGGTCGATACCCGCTTCAAAATCACGTTTTATCATTATAGTGAACCTAAATTAAAGCAAATAATGTTTGGTGCGGACCGCACGGTGCGCCTCAGCCTTTCATAAGACGGCGCAGCGCCTCGCGGATGACCGCTTCCAGCCCGGCGGAAGGGTCGGCGTCTTTGGTTGCCCACATCGCTTCCGCGCGGGAGTATCCTAAAACAAGCAGTGCGTTTTGTGCCTCGCCTATCACGCCCGACGCAGGGGGCGCGTCGGCGGCCGCCGCATCCGGCGCCGGCACATCCACCTCTTTGGAAAGTTTGTCTTTCAGCTCAAGTATGATGCGCGCGGCGGTTTTCGGTCCCACGCCCGGCGCTTTGGACAGCGCTTTCGCGTCGCCCGCGGTCACCGCAAGCGCAAACTGTTCGGGCGACATGGTCGAAAGAATGGACATCGCCGCCTTCGGCCCCACGCCCGAGACCGTAATCAGCATGCGGAATACGGATGCCTCCTCAACCGAGTAAAACCCGTAAAGCTCGAGCGCGTCATCCCGCACCGAAAGGTAGGTGTAGAGCTTAACCTTGCCTGTTTTGCCGGCAAGTTTGCCGAGCGCCGTGGAGCTGACGGTCAGCTTATACCCGACGCCGCCGGCGTCGATAACCGCCATGTTCCGCTCCGTATGTACAAGTTCGCCTGATATATAATAATACATTATGTAAAATCTCCGCCGCGGTAATGGTTGCTTTTTGTCTCAATCGGGGCGCGATGCGGCTTTCGCCGTAACATATCGCCGCCCCGTATTATCTGCCCATATAGGCCTGCAGGCGGGATGAGCGGGTTCGCGCATGGCAGACTGCAATCGCCAGCGCGTCGGCGGTGTCGTCCAGCCTCGGCGCTTTCTTCAAATTTAATATAGTGCTTACCATCGCGATAACCTGCGACTTTTCGGCGCGCCCGTAACCCACAATCGCCTGTTTGACCTGCAGCGGAGTGTATTCGAACAGCTGCACGCCCCGCTTTTTCGCGCAGAGCATCAAAACTCCGCGCGCCTGGGCAACGGCAATGGCCGTTTTTTGGTTTGTGTTGAAGAAAATCTCCTCCAAAGCCATCGCGTGCGGCCGGTATAAAGATATAAGTTCGTCCATCTCATCGTAAATCGTGGCCAGCCGGTCGCACACCGGAGTGTTGGCGGGTGTGGTGATGGCGCCGCAATCCAGCGTTGTAAAGCTGCGTCTGCGCTCGTCGTAATCGATAACGCCATATCCCACTATAGCCAGTCCCGGGTCGACGCCAATTATAATCATTTAATGCATAACACTCCGCTACATCTATTGCTTATCAGATAAGTATAGCATATAAACATTAATCTGTCAAAATATAATTGTTAAATTTTATTTTCTCCCCCTCTTTACACCGCCGGCGAAAAATGATATAATTTACCCTATGAATATCATCAGATTTTATCCGGGCGACACGCTGCAAATGAAAAAGCCGCATCCTTGTGGCTCAAACCTCTTTAAAGTGATTCGCGTCGGCAGCGACGTGCGGGTTGTATGCGGCGGCTGCGGAAGGGATATGACGCTCCCGCGCATAAAGCTGGAAAAAGGCATCAAAAAAGTGATAAGCGCCGCACAGCAGGATAAAGGCGACGGGCCCCGGCGCTAAATCACGCGGCGGGATGCCGCGCATGCCGGCTTTTTTGCGTTTTTCGGCGCCGCGCCGCCCGCCGAAGGCGGAATTTTTGATATTCATGGATTGATGGATGGCAAAGACCGGCTCTGTCGCCGGCTTTGCCTTTTTTTCTTTTTTGCGGGAAGCTCGGTATGGCACAGCAATGCATTTATGTAGAATTTCAAGTCAAATTGAATAAAAATTGCCTGCGGTCATTGACTTGTATGACAAACTGGAGTAAAATTGCCTTGAAAACAAGCCCACGGAGGTTCAAAATGACAAGGAAAATCATATCGCTGCTGCTTGCGTTCTCCCTGCTTGCCGTGACATTTGCGGGCTGTGCGGAAAAAAGCGGCAAGCAAACGGACGCCGCAGACACCTCGCAGACCCCAACCGACACCGAGACGGAAACGCGGGTGGACTATTTTGCGACGCTTCCCGACTATGATTTCGGCGGGAAAACCTGCACTTTTTTATGCCGCACCGAGCTTGAGCACGAGATAGCCGTCGAAGCGGAAGACGGCGAAATCGTCAACGACGCGATTTTCAAGCGCAACATGCGCATCGAAGAGGCGTATAACACGAAAATCACCTATCACGCTATCCCCGGCTCCTGGGCAGACGCCGCATCCTTCCAGTCGGCCGTCACCAAAGCGGTCAATGCGGGGGACAGCTCGTATGACGCCATCGCGATTTATATGGCATACGGCGCGCCGCTCGCCTCACAGGGCAACTACTATGCGCTCAACAAAATCCCGACTATAAACATCAATGCCGACTGGTGGGTACAGAGCCTTGTTGAAAACAACACCGTATACGGCAACCTGTATTTTATTATCGGCGACCTGTCGCTCACCATGTGGAGCTACATATATGCCATATTTTTCAACAAACAGCTTGCCGCCGACTATAATATCGAAAACCCGTATCAAACCGTAAAATACGGCAACTGGACACTTGACAGGCTGATAGAGCTGTCAAAGCTGGTTTCAAGCGACGTCAACAGCGACGGCAAATATGACCTTGAAGACCAGTACGGCTTTATAACCAACGTCCACAGCATGCGCGCCATCGTAACGAGCTTTGAAATCCCGTTTACACAGCGCAACGACGAGGGCGGGTTCGACTTTGTTTTCTATAATGAGCATACCGTGGATGTGTTTAACAAGCTTTATGATTTTGTAAACAATAACGACTCTTCGTTCATACTCGACCCGAACCTCGACCACGCGGGCGGTCAGTGGCTTTCCAAGATTTTTGTTGAAGACCGTGCGCTTTTCATGACCTACACGCTTGATATGACCGATATGCTGCGCGACATGAAGAGCGACTTTGGAATACTGCCGATGCCCAAATACAACGAGACGCAGAAAAATTACATGTCCCACTCATATGACGGCGCGAGCATATTCGCGGTTCCGGTCTCTGCCTCCGACTATGAGTTTTCGGGCGCGATGCTGGATGCCATGAGCGCCGAAAGCAAGTACACGGTTATCCCCGCATTCTATGATTTGAAGCTGATGACCAAGGTGACGCGGGACGACGACTCGGCAGAGATGCTGGACATCATCCGCCAGGACATGACCTATGACTTTGCCTATGTGCATACCATGTCGGTCGACTATGTATTCTCGATGTTCGGCGATATGATAGGCACCCAAAACGACACGTTTGCCTCCACTTACGAGAAAAAAGCAAAGTCGCTGGACAAACTGCTCGAAACGCTGCTCAAAAACTACGCCAAAGTCGCCGAAAGCCAGCAGTAACCGCAGCGCGGCACGCAGATAATGCCCGCCGCCGCCAATTGAAGCGGCAGCCGCAAAATTATATGGCAGCAAAACAGAAAAACGACCACACCAAAACGCATATAAATTGGTGTGGTCGCTTTTTTTTGTATCAAATATGCGAAGTTTTAAAACTGCCAATATTACAATATATTAATAGGTTGCTTTAACGCCTCTTTTTCAGCAGTGCGGCACCGCCGCCGGATAAAAGCGCGACTGTGGCGGCCCATGCTATGGCATCGGCGGTTTGAGGCGCGGCTGCGGCTGCTGCGGTGTCGGCCGCAGGAGCGTCGGGCGTGGCGAGCTCCTGTTCAGGCACCACTTCAGGCTCCTCGGCGGCGGTATCTTCGGCCGGCTCCGCGCCGGGCAGCGGGGATTTATAGTCTTCGACAAACTCGATATGGTCAATGTAGAAAACACTGCCGATATCGGTGGTGATGTCCGAATAGTCCCAAAACAGATAAACGCCGGCAATATCGGAAGGGTCGCAGGGGGTATCGGGGTCGAGCGCCTCCCAGTTGGCGTTTGACCGGATTGTAAAATCTTTGAGCGGGAAGGCAAACCATCCCTTGAAACCGTAAACGTCCGAGTCCTGTGCGTCGCCGAAACAGCCGTCATCACCATGCGTCATGGTCACCCATTCATCCGACCCTTCGGCAAGATAATAAAACTCACATTCCCACGCGCCGTCAACTTCGTCGGTCGTAAACAGGCAGCCGTTCGAGTCGGCTACGCCGAAATTTGCCTTGCGGAACCCCATGCCGGTGAAATCGCACCACACGCGCAGATAATTTGCGCCGGCATGGTTTGTCCGGATTTTGTTTTTGTCTGTGGCGAATATGTATGTGCCGACGTTTGAGTTTCCGTCCTCCGACAGGGCAAGCGCTTTGCTGCCGCCATATCCCTTTCCGTCCACGATTTCCGCGGTGATAACGCATCCGTTGTCCGAGCCGCTGTCCCAGGCGCCGACCCAATAGTCGCCGGGCTCGTCAAAATTGTAAACGGGGTTTCCGGCCTGCTCAAAAGAGTCAAAGCCCTCAAAATCCGTGAAAAGGGCGCCGGATGCGGGCAGCGCAAACATCGCGGCAAAACAAATCAGCGTCAAAATCAATGTTATCCGTTTCATTTTCGGCTCCTTATTCACCATAATATGGATGGCATAATTATACATTAATGGTATGCTGTTGTCAAGGTGAAAAGATAACATACTGAAAAAATGTTGAACCCGATTGGCTAAAAGCATGATTTCATCATATGCACTAAAGAACGCGAAAAAAATTTATAAGAAAGGTATTGACAATCACGTGATTGCGTGTTACAATCAAATCAGGAGAGGGATGGCAGAAAATCTCATGCCGGCTCTCCTGCCGAAAACCCTGTAAACCGAGGTGAATCTGCTTTGAATTTGCTTGAAGAATCAGATAAATATATACCCGGAACCGTGCTCGAACGTGATGAGATGGGCGGCGTTTCGGGGCTGGAGTTTCTCAACAACATATTTTTCGTCACCGACGGGATAATGCTTTCCGAGGTGAGGGAAATATCCGGCGTCGACGGCTCGACACTGCAAAACTGGGTCAAACGCGGCTGGCTGTCCGGCACGGTAAACAAACGTTATTCAAAAGACCAGCTCGCGCGTATATTGATAATAAATATGTTACGACCGACAATGCAGCTTGAACGCATCGACCACCTGCTGCATTATATCAACGGCGATGTCGAAGACACATCCGACGACATTATTACGGAATCCATGCTCTATGAGTATGTCTGCCGCATAATCGAGCGCATTTCACCGATGGGCGGCCCGGGAAACTTGACACGCGAGGAAATGTGCGGGATTGTTGCGCAGGCAACCGACGATTATCAAGAAAAAATGGAGGGGGAGGCAAAAAGACTTCGTGCAGCGCTTGAGATTATCGTAATCGCATACTATGCGTCGCTTTATGCGGCGCACTCGGCACATCTTTTTGAAAAGCTCGAAGAGGGGTAAACAAAAATGAGTGCGTGGTATAACTCGCTTTCCGAACTTCAGCGGATATTTGCGCTGATAGCAATACCGTCAACCGTCGTGATGCTCATTCAGTCTGTGTTGATATTGTTTGGAGTGGGAGACGGCGACGCGGACGCAGACGGTGTTGACCTTGATTTTGACGATGCCGACGGAGGCACAGAGCCGGGCGACGGATTTGCGCTTTTCACGGTTCGCGGCTTCGTGGCTATGCTTTGCGTGGGCGGCTGGCTGGGCATAGTCTTGCTGGACGCCGGCATGAGCGTCCTTGAGGCGACCGTACTTGCCTTTGCCGGCGGCATAGCCGCGCTGTTCGGCATGGCTTTTCTGGTGCGCTTGCTGCTGAAGCTGCAGCAAACCGGCAACTTGGAGCTTTCAAACGCCGTTGGCAAAACCGGCACAGTCTATCTGACCATCCCTGCCAATATGAGCGGGACGGGGAAAGTCCATCTCACAGTGCAGGAAACCTACTCGGAATTTGGCGCGATGACCCCCGACGCCGAAGAAATCAAGACCGGAGAAGCCGTCAAGGTAGTGAAGGTGGACGATTCCGGCCTTCTGGTCGTAAAGCGAATTGTGTCGGAAAAACAAAACGAGCACCGGCTAATCGGCCAATAAATGTTGGCAAGATTGACAAATATTAATGCAAACAGACGAATTGTTTTAATAATAAACTAAAATTACCACAGTTTACTTGCAACAGGAATGGGGGTGTGTTATAATCACAAAATAAGTAAATTTGCTGTAACAGGGGGTCGGATTTTCACATGGAATACAAAAACAACTACAAGTATTTTTACCCCAATTGGATTCTTGAAATCATCGGAGGCGCAATCGCCGCTGTCGGTCTTGTCCCGACACTCATGACCCGGTTCAGAAGCAGCTATTTTCTCGGGCTCACGATTGTCGGTATCGGTATCACGGTTTTCTCTTTTGCCGGAAAATTTCGTGATTCCGACATAGACGACCAGGTGGAAAATGTCCGTAAATCCATGGTCGATGAAGCGATGAAAGCGTTTGGATTTACGGAGCGCCAGCTGCGCAACATCGTTTTGTCAAAAGATTTCGGCGAGTATGTTTTCCCCGAAGACGGGCAGGTGCATATTAAGCGCGGGTCGGACGGCAAGTTCCGCTCGTCCGAATACACGGCCTGGTCGGTTTCACTCGGCAAAGACGAGCTGTATTTTTACAGTCGCACTGTTTCGCTGACCGAAGAAAAAGAGTCGACCGACCAAAAGATTATAAACCTCGACGATTACGAGGGCGCAAAGGTAAGCGAACACAAATTCACGCACAGTTACGGAAAGGACAACTCAAAAACTTACGAGATAAAGTACCACACTTTCGACCTTACGACAAAAGACGGCGCTGTCTATACGCTGCCCGTTCATCCCGACGTTGAAATAGACGACCTGATAGACAGGCTGGACCATGTCACAAAACTGCGCCGCGCCGAGCAAAGCCAAGACCGGCCGCAGTAACGGGATGAGTGCCGGATAGCTGCCGCCGCCTGAAAATTTAATATTATAGGAGGCTACACAATGCCGGGTCAAAACTTGCTTTATTTAGTCACGGTTGTCGTGGTGCTGGTTTTTACCACATTTGTATTGCTTTTGTCACGATACCGCAAATGTCCCTCCGACAAAATCATGGTCATTTACGGTAAAGTGGGCAACAACCCGGACGGAACACAGCGTTCCGCCAAGTGTATACACGGTGGCGCGGCGTTTATCTGGCCGATTATACAGGGCTACGATTATCTTGACCTTACTCCTATTTCAATTTCGATTGATCTGAAAAAAGCGCTTGCAAAGCAAAATATCCGCATCGACGTGCCGTCCCGCTTTACGGTCGGCATATCAACCGAGCCCGGCGTGATGCAAAACGCAGCGGAGCGCCTGCTCGGTCTGAAGATGAGCGAAATCCAGAACCTTGCCGAAGACATTATCCTCGGTCAGCTGCGGCTTGTCATCGCCACGATGAAGATAGAGGAAATCAACACCGACCGCGATAAGTTCCTTGACGCGGTTTCCGGCAACGTTGAGACCGAGCTGAAGAAGATAGGCCTGCGGCTGATAAACGTCAATATCACAGACATCAACGACGAAAGCGGTTACATAGAGGCGCTCGGCCGCGAAGCCGCGTCCAAAGCGATAAACGACGCGAAGGTTTCGGTCGCCAACAACGACAAGCTCGGTGCGATTGGCGCCGCGTCCGCTGAGCGCGACCAGCGCATATCCGTCTCTTTGGCGAACTCCGAAGCGGTATCCGGCGAAAACGAGGCAAAGGTCAAAATCGCCGAGTCCGAGGCATTGCGCCGCGAGCGCGAAGCCGAGCTGCTGCAGCGCGCCGTCACCGCCGAGAAGATAGCCGAAGCAAAGGCAAAGGAAGAATCGTTTGCCGCACAGCGGCTTGCAGAGCTTGCGCGCGCACAGCTTGAGCAGGCCAAACTGGAGGCCGACGTAATTATAGCCGCGGAAATCGAGAAAAAGCAGAAACTGCTTGAAGCCGAGGCCGAAGCCGAACAGATTCGCGCACGCGCGAAAGGCGAAGCCGACTCGATACTGCTCCGCAAACAGGCAGAGGCCGAAGGTTTGAGAGCCATGCTGTCAAAGCAGGCCGAAGGTTTCAGAGAGCTTGTCGAGGCAGTCGGCGGCGACCCGTCCGACGCGATTAAGATGCTTATCGCCGACAAGCTTGAAGAGATTGTCAAAATCCAGGTCGAAGCCATCAGAGACCTCAAAATTGACCGGGTTACCGTTTGGGATTCGGGTCAGACCGGCGACGGCAAGTCTTCCACCGCAAACTTCATTTCTGGGCTGATGAAGTCTATCCCGCCGCTAAATGATTTGTTTGAACTGGCGGGAATGAGTTTGCCGGAATATCTGGGCACCGAAAAAGCGAGCGGCACCCAGCCGGAAGACGCGCCCGATACCGATACACAGGTTTCTGCATAGATTTAGCATAGCGGTGAGATGAGCCGCCGAATTCCCAAACCCGCGGAATCGGCGGCTCTTTTGCATGAATCGAGGAGGTCGCCATGAAGGGAGAGTACAGGCGTAGATATGCCTTTAAGCTGGGCATAAGACTGTTTGCGTCGGCGGCTGCCGGTGTGGCGGTGGCCGCGTCGGCATTATGGTACGGGAGCAGCGAGATTGTCTCTGTCGCCACGGGAGCGCTTGCGTTTGCTTTGGTGCTTTTTGCGCTGCGTGTGCCGTCCCTGCTTGCGCCCGGCTGGGACGGCGTTGTGACGAGCAAAACGGTGCGCTATGTCACTTTGCGGTACAAAAACAATGTTCCCGAGTATCAGCTTGTCGTAACCGACCCGCGCGGGAGGGAGCATCGCGACGTATTTCTTGACAAGGAGGACAACCGCAAGCTCAACCGCATAGAATATTACGACCATGGCGAGCGGGTGCACCGTCACCGCGGGTTTAAATATTTTGAAAAATTCGACAAAAGCGGAAAACTCAGCGTTATCTGCATCGACTGCGGCACGCTCAACCCAAGACAGCGCGAGCGCTGCATAAACTGCTCGCTGACTCTTTTGCGCGAAAATATCGAGGCGTGACGGCAAATATTTCACAGTATAAAATTTCATATCATTGTGAATATTATATTTGCATCACTGAGCAAATCTTGAGAAAAATGCAGTCTGCTGATAAAAAGGGCTTTTGCCCCTGTTTTCGTGCGGCGGCGATAGCAGCGTCGGCCGCTTTAAAAGTCTGAGTTTTACGCTTTTAGAGTATGGTGTTGTAAAATTAATCTAAATGTGTTATAATAGTTTGGACCAATCAAAAGGAAAGGACCATAGAGGAAATGAAAAAGATCATTTCGCTGATACTTGCAGCAATGCTTGTGTTGGCAACGTCCGCCATGCTTAATTCCTGCGGCGATAATACCGACGACGGCGGAGACACTACTACTACAGCAAACGATACTACCGATACGACAGGAGCCACAGTAACCGATCCGGCGACTGAAGAAAATGACGAAACGCTTGCTGGGGACATCGATCTTCAGCCGAAAATGGACATCAGCACGGTTAGCGGCACGCCCGGCGCAAACGAAACCGAAGGCCCGACAAACATCTTTGACGGCGACTCTTCGACAAAATGGTGCGCCCTCCAGGAAGGCGTCAGCGTCGAGTGGAAGATGATCGAACCGGTTACCGTAAACTACTATTATTTCACGACCGCAAACGACGCCCCCGAACGCAACCCGGCAAGCTGGGTGTTTTACGGCTCGGTCGATGGCGCCAATTGGGTGGAGCTGGATAAGGTCGAAGGCGCGACGCTGCCAACCGATTTCTTTACCGACTCCGAAAAGTTTGAAATCGAAAACCCGCAGACTTTTGAGTACTATAAGCTTGAGATCACCGAAGTCGCTGTTCCGGGAACAGAAGTTACCCAGTTCTCCGAGTTCAATTTTTATCAGACTGTTGAAAAGTAATTTTGACGGAGCAAAACTGCAGCTAAAAAAAAGCCGCACCCCGATTGTTTGGCAAGAAAGCCAAGCAATCGGGGCTTTTTATTTGCCGGATTTTCGCATGAATTTTGCGCCGAAGCGGGATTTTACTTAAAAATCATAGAAAAAAAGCGACTATAAATAATAGTACCCACCAAATAACCGGAAATCTCAGCAAATATCGTAAAAATTTCCACAAAAACATTGACGAATCGCAAAGCAGTTGATACACTATGTAAATGGTAGGGAATTTTTGGCGGGGCGGCCGGAAAGAAGCCGCGCAAATATGGCGGCAGCCCCCTTTCCTGCAGCTTGCTTTCAATTTGACTGCAGTGCGCGCAAAACGGAAGGCGAGGTTTTGCTATGGTCAATCCGTGCAAGGGAATACGGCGCAGACGATGTGCAGGCTGTGCAATTTTTGCCGTGATTTTCTGCATGGCTTTTGCGGTGCTCTGCGCTGCCGCCGATGCCGGCATAGATTTTACCGATGAAGAGCTTGAGTTTATAAACACGCATCCGGTGATACGCATCGGGGTTGACCCTGAATTTGTGCCTTATGAGTTTATCGACGAAAACGGCGAGCACAAAGGAATCTCCGCCGACTATCTCGCGAAAATAGCCGAGCGGACAGGCCTGCAGTTTGAAATTGTAAAAGGGCTGAGCTGGGTCGAAGTCTATGACATGGCGTTGGCAGGGGAGATAGACGTTTTGCCCGCCATCGGAAAGACCGTCGAGCGGGAAGAAAAGTTCCTTTTTTCAGACCCGTATTACCATTATAAAAGGGTGATTGTGACCCGCGAAAAAGACGCAAGCATATCGGGGATGGACGACCTTTTCGGGCTGACCGTCGCAGTGCAAAGATACAGCTCGCACCACAGCTACATGTTGTCCTATCCGAAAATAAACCTCAGCCTTTACGATACGGCCGAAGCCGCGCTGACTGCGGTTGCCACCGGCGAGGAAAAAGCATTTATCGGAAACCTTGCCACGGCAAACTACATAATACGCTCAAACGGGCTGACAAATCTCAGGCTTGTATCGTTTGAGGCCGAAAAACAGCATGCACTGCATTTTGCCGTAAGAAAAGACCGGCCGCAGCTTCTCGGCATTATAAACAAAGCGCTGGCTTCAATCGGCGAAAGCGAAAGGTTCGAAATCAACAACAAGTGGGTCGACCTGCAGACCGATATAGATTACAGGCCGGTCATCCGAATATTGGCCGTTGTCGGCATTACGGTAGCCGCTATTCTGGCAGTATCGATTTTCTGGATTGCGAGACTGCGAGATGAGATAAACCACAGAAAGCAAATCCAGCTCGACCTCGAGCAAGCAAAAAAGCAGGCAGACGAAGCAAATGAGTTCAAGTCGCATTTTATGGCAAGGATGTCCCACGAGATTAGAACCCCGCTCAATGCCATAACCGGCCTTGCATACCTGCTCAAAAAAACCGATGTGTCGCTGACGCAGCGAATGTATGTCGACCGCATTATTCAGTCGGCAAACAACATGCTAAGCATCATAAACGATATTTTGGACTTTTCTAAAATCGAAGCGGGCAAAGTCGAGCTTGAGCTGACCTCTTTCGCCATGGACCAGGTGATACAAGATGTGGTCAACATTATTTTATATAAAATAGACGAACAGGGAATCGGCTTCAGACTGTCCAAAGACCCGCTTGTGCCAAACCGGTTTTTCGGCGACCCGAAGCGGATTGAGCAAATCCTGCTCAATTTATTAAGCAACTCCGTCAAATTCACCGATGCGGGCGAGGTGTCGCTGGACGTGCGCCTGCTTGCAAAAGAAGGCGACAAATACCACATCTCGTTTACCGTATCGGATACCGGCATCGGCATGACCGAAGAGCAGGTCAAAAAGCTGTTTTCTCCATTCGAGCAGGGGGACAGCAGCATCAACCGCCGCTATGGCGGCTCCGGGCTGGGGCTTTCGATTGTCAAAAACCTGGTCGATATGATGGGCGGCGAAATAAAGGTGTTCAGCACGCCCGGAGAGGGGTCCACCTTCATCATCAATCTGTCGCTTGATGTCGACGCCGAAAAGGAGTCGGTATATGCAAAAGTGCTGTCCTGCAAACACTTTAAAAATATGAGAACGCTTATACTGGAAAAATCCGGCGCGAACATCAATCTTATCGAAAGCTATCTCGGCAGCCATGGGATGTACTGCGAGCTGACCAGCTCGGAGGACAGCGCCGTTTGCGTGCTGGAGGCCGCGGACGGGAGATTTGCAAAGCCTTTCGACCTGTTTATCATAGACTATGAAACACCGGCGGAAGGCGGGCTTGCATTCGTGGAAAAACTGCGCACCAACGAAAAAATCGCGCGTCTGCCGAAGATTATAATGCTGTTTCCGATGATGCGGTACGACCTGTTCGACAAACTCGCCGATTACGGGATTGATATGGGTATAGGAAAACCCATAATCCCGTCCATACTCCTCAACGGCATACTCGATATTTTCAATTTAAAAGCGGTTTCAGACTCAAAATCATCGGCAAACGGCAAGCACTTTGCCGAAAAATTAGAAAAACAGTACTGCGTACTGCTTGCGGAAGACAATAAATCAAATCAACTGATAGCAAAGACGCTCCTTGAACAGGTCGGGATAACCACTCTTGTAGCCGGCGATGGAAACGAGGCGGTCGAGCTTTACCAACAGCACAAAGAAAGCATAGACTTAATACTGATGGACCTGCACATGCCCGGCAAAAACGGCTATGAGTCGGCACAGGAAATCCGCGCCGTCTCGACCGATGTTCCAATCGTCGCAATGACTGCGGATGTAATATACGGTGTTCGCGAAAAATGCGAGAACATCGGCATCCATCACTATATAAGCAAGCCATTTAACCCCGACTACTTTATCGAAACCGTAAAAAGCATTATTTTAAGCCGGGATACCGGAGGTGGTACAGCTATGCCTGTGCTTGACCGAAAAAAGGGCCTTGAAAATACAGGCGGAGGCAAAGAGCTTTATAACAAGGTGCTTTTGGAGTATTACGGCGAAAATCTGGACACGGCCGACAGGCTGGCGGCGGCTGTCCGCGAAAAACGATATGATGATGCCGCGCAAATCGTGCATAAAGTGAAAAGCAGCTCGGCAAGCATTGGCGCGAAAACGCTTGCGGAGACGGCGGCTTCATTGCAGAGTGCACTTGCGGAGAAAGATGAGAGCGAAATATTGACGCTTTGCGAAAGGTTTTCCGATATATTAGGCAAACTGCTGGCTGAAATCGAGAAAACAAAGGAAAACCAAAACTAAGTGCGTGCTTTGAAAGGGGGGCTCGTTATGTCAATAACAATTTTGGTTGTTGACGATTCGTCGGCGGACCGATTGCTGATACAAAACACGCTTGGCGAATACAGTGTTTTGACAGCAAGCGGCGGTGTGGAGGCGATTCGCATACTCGAATCGCAGGACACAATCAATCTGCTCATACTCGACCTGAACATGCCGGACATGGACGGGTTTCAAGTACTCGAGTATCTGAGGGGCAATGAGCGGTACAATAAGCTGCGCACCATAATATTGACCGTTTACGACGAGGTGGAAAATGAAATAAAAGGCCTGAAGCTCGGGGCGGTGGACTTTCTCCACAAACCTATTTACAGCGCCGCGCTCAAGGCCAGAGTGGATGTCCATGTCCAGATGATTTTAGCGGAACAGGCACTTGAGCAGAAACTGGACAAACAGATATTGACGTTCGACATGGTTTTCGAGCAGGCGCCAATCGGCATCGGGATTGCATACAACTGCTTTCCGGAGCAGTGGGACAATTCCGCCGAACTGAAAATCAACCCGATGTACGAAAAGATTACCGGGCGGCCAAAGGAAGAGCTGGTGAAATTAGGCTGGTCGGCTATTACCCATCCCGACGACCTGCCGGAAGAGATAGAAAAATTCAGAAAACTCGTATCCGGCGAAATCAAGGAATTTTCGATGGAAAAAAGATATGTCCGGCCGGACGGCTCAATCGTGTGGGCGCACGTGACCGTATACCCCCTTCACCCGATAGCAAACAACAAATTCAACTATATCTGCCTTGTCCAGGATATAACCGACAAAAAGCAGATGGAGGACGAGCACAGGTTCATCACCGAGCACGACAAATGGACCGGGCTTTATAATCGCGAATATCTGGTATCTCTCCTTGAAAAGCACGCAAAGACTCAAAGGGGCGTAAGAAAAGCGCTTGTCGGCGTCAACTTGAGCATGGCACAACTGCTTACGGCAAATTTCGGCTATCAGTATACACAGAATCTGATAAAAAAAGTGGCGGAGGCATTAAGCCGGTTTTGCAGCGAAAAATGCCTGCTGTTTTACCCGAGCGAAAACCGCTTTGTGTTTTATGTTTATGACTATGCCCTCAAATGCGACCTTGCCAGATTAAGCAGTCAAATCATAGAAACACTCGAATCCCTGCTTGTGACCGACAGGATAACCGGCGGAATAGGGATACTCGAAATCGACGGGGAGCTTTGCGAAATCGATGTTGATTCGGCACTGCGAAAACTGCTGATAGCGTCGGAAAAATCGGTCACCCTGTCCGGCAAGAATTTTCAGGTCTGTTTTTACAACAAAGAGCTTGAAGCGCTCGTCAACCGCGAAAGAGACATCGGAGAGGCGCTCAGCAAAATCGCGGCGGACGTCGGCTCCGGCGACGAGCTGGCAGTGGAGTTTCAGCCGATACTTGACTTGAGGTCGGGCTTGATTTGCGGGTTCGAGGCTTTGGCAAGGCTGAAGACGGAAAAGCTCGGCTCGGTGTCGCCTAGTGAGTTTATACCCATTGCCGAAAAGACGAAGCTCATTGTGCCGATAGGCGAAAAAGTGTTCTATGAAGCATTCTGTTTTTTGAGAAAACTCAAAGAGAGAGGCTACAGCAATGTCGGCGTATCGGTCAACGTTTCGGTGATACAGCTTTTGGGCCCCAGTTTCGCAGCGAATCTTTTTGAGCTTATAGACAATATGCAGGTTGACACAAAGAGCATCTGTATTGAGATTACAGAGTCGGTGTTTGCATGCGATTATGATAAAATCAATCTGATTTTTGAAAAATTGCGCAGCATGGGACTGCAAATAGCCATCGACGACTTTGGAACGGGCTATTCGTCGCTGGCAAGGGAAAAAGAGCTGAAAGTCGACTGCATGAAAATCGACAAATACTTCATCGACAAGCTGCTTTCTACCGCCCCCTCAAAAGAGATAACCGGCGATATAATATCGATGGCGAACAAACTCGGTCAATATACCATCGCCGAAGGAGTTGAACACGAAACGCAGCTGAGGTATCTAATCGCCAATGGCTGCGACAGGGTGCAGGGCTATCTCCTCAGCAGGCCCCTGTGCTCGGAAAAGGCGCTCGAGTTTCTCGAAAACTATAATATACACCAAAACGGCAGAATAGTGTGATATAAAAGTATAAACGCAGCCGAAATAAAAAACGCTGCGGGCCTCTGATGCGGTCCGCGGCGTTTTTTTTAACCTGCCTATCCCGTATAATACCGGGCATAGCTGCCCGGCGGGATGCCATAATACTTTTTAGAACATGTAGGCGAATATGTACCGGTCGGAATACTTGATTTTTCCCGCATTGACCTTCATACCGGCGGCGCTTGATGGGTATGCAGCATAAGCCATGCCGGCTTTTTAATCTTATTGCAGCGAGTCGACAAATTTTTCGATGAGTTTCTCCGCTGTTTTCGCGCTTTTCTCGGCATACGACGCGAATGTGTTTTTATTTTGCTCGAACAGCCGCGTCACGCCGTCCTCGATAGACGCAAAATATGCGTGGGCCAGAGTGTAACAGCGGTTGCCGAAAATTATGTCCAGGATTTGCTTTGTAGTCTCGTCGCGGCTGACCTTTTCCTTCATTGTGATGTCGTAATATGCGGGTATCAGCTCGTTGCGCGAGTAAGCCGCCATGTATTCGAGCAGGATGCCGGTGCGCTCGAGGTCGCTGTTTGTAACCGGCACCATCGAAAGCGGCGAGCCGAACATCATGACCTCGTAGTCGGTCTGTTTCTCGTCAAATTTAGGGAAGGGAATGATGCCAAAATCGCTTTTCATGTCGCGCAGCTGCGTAGTCCAGTATATAAGCTGTGCCCAGAACAGCGCCTGGTCGGCGGCAAACATATACTCGGGCAGCCGGTGGTCCTTGCCGAGCGGGATAACGTCATAAACCAGGTTTTCCTGGTGCATAATCGAAAGCAGCCGCTCGAACACCGTTGTGTTGTGTTCGCTGCCCAGCGTGTAGACAGGATAATCGTCGGAATCCTTTGATACGGTAAGTGCGCCTGCGCCGGTCATAAACGAAGGGTAGAAAACAAAGGACAGCGAGGTAAACCCATACAGGTCGTTTTCGTCAAATGTGCCGTTTCCGTCAAGGTCTTTGGACACTTTTTTCATCATGCGGTCGAACTCGTCCAGCGTCCACTTGCCCTCGAGCACAAAATCATACGGGTCGCCGATATTGTTGTCCACGGCAAGGTTCTTGTTGAATACCAGCACGCATGTGGTATCATAGTGCGCGAGCGTGTAGTCACCTCCGAGGAAGAATGTATAGCCGCAGACCGAAAGGTCGCCCCCGACGTTCGAATCCCACCATGGATTTTGGGTGTCTATATGGGGGATTTGCGTTATGTCGGTTACATAGCGCTCGGTTATAAGATTCGCGGTGTGGCGCACGTCTTCGATAACAATGTCATAGTCGTCGGCGCCGGCTTTGATAGACTTCATTGCCGCGCCGTTAACTCCACCGAACGGCTGCATTATGTCCACTATTTTAACATTATATGTTTCCTCTGTCGAGCGATTGCGCGTGTAAACCGCGTCGTTGATAGGCTCGCCGTCCGGCGACTCGACATCCATGGTCGTATATGCCCATGTAAGCGAGTTGTGGTCGTTTGTCAGGAATCTAAACTCATGTCCGTCGAAGTCTTTGACCGGAACATCGGCTTTGTAATATTCGGTAGTTTCGCCCGCCTCCTCGTCGGTCGCGCTAAAGGTGTCCGGCGAGGTTTCCTCCGCCGTTTTCCCGGTCTCGCCCGCACAGGACAGCAGCCCCAAAATCACCGCTGCGCAAAGGAGCAAGGATACAGTCCTTTTTGTCTTCATGGCTTTTCCTCCATTTAAATATAAATTAATTGTCATATATATGTGACAGCCTGCCGGTCGCGACCGGCGGCTAAAGCGTCTTGAAAACCGGCGATGCGATGTTTTACGGTGCATTTATATTGCCTTTACGCTATATCCGCTCTTTTTCGCGTCGTATGTACTTTACCACTTCGTAGTTGCTGTGCTTTGATTTTTCAAGCATGAAGTTATAGACCTTGTCGCGCAGGTTTTTCCGCGCCTCCCTGCCTGCCAGCCCCTCGTCCGGATACAGGGGATTGCTGACATAAAACGTAATGTTGGCTTTCCGCAGCCAGGAGAGAAAGCCTTTCGGTTTGCTGTAGGCAGTAAAAAACGCGATGACCGGGCTGTTATGCCTTATTGCATAGCCGAACGACGCATCCGAAAACGGTCTAATGCCGTTATAATAAGGACAGATATGCGCCTCCGGATAAATCGTTATGTTGTGACTTTTGTGGTAGGTGTCCACCGCCCGGACAAAATTCTTTATCCCGCTTATGTCGGTCGGGATTGGGACGGCGCCGAGCATCTGGACAAGGTTTTTGATGCCCTTTATCGAGACGGTATCGGCCGCGACGATTATTTTGTTTCGTCTCGGAAACGAGATAAGATTGGGCGTAAACGCGTCGAAAAAGCCGGTGTGGTTGCCGTATAGAAAATATGGGTTTTTGCCGCATTGCCGGACAGCTTCTTTGTTGACGAACCGCACGCGCATCAGCACCCTCATATAAAACCACACTATGGGGTATGCGACAAAATAATATAGGAAAAGCGAGCACAACCGCCAAAGCAAACTGTTGCGCAGGTATCTGAAGTTTTTGTCGACGGTGCAGCGCTTTATATTCAGCCCTGCAAAATCGTCACAAAGCTCATCGTCATAGTAAAAGACTTTTTTGTTTTTATCTTTTACCATCTGCGACCTCGCTGTTTTGCCTATGTTCTGTCAATGTATTTTATTTTCTCGAAAGTCAAACAATGCCCGTTTGCCGGCGGAATTGACCGCGGCACAAATTAATCGGTGATATTATAAAACCGCATGGCAAAATTGTCAAATAAAATCAAATTTTTGCCGGCAAATCTGTCGGCTGCTCGCGCGTTATTTGCTTTTTGTTCACATAATTAGCTTTATGTGTGATATAATAACAGAGTTATTTTTGATTGCAGGAGATATATATGGCACAAAATAAAACCATTTGCACAAAAAACAATATCGACTACATTTCGGTCAGGCGCGCCATGATTGCAGGCGCAAGAACGGTTGACGAGGTCAAAACCATTGCGGGCGTATGCGGCGACTGCGAAGGCTGCAAGGCCGAACTTGGCTGGATACTCGCATCGGTTTGCGGCTGCAAGAAGGTGTCGCTCGAAGAGGTGGTCCGTGCCGTCAAAAACGGCGCCGATACGGTGGAGAAAGTCGGCGAGGTGACCGGCGCGGGAACCGGCGTTTCCGAGGAAACCGGCGAGCCTTGCGGAAAATGCAAGCCGCTTATCCAAAACATCATCGACCTTGGAAGGTAACGGCAAAGCGCCGAAAACCGCTTTATATTATTAGTTGACGACAGAGGATTTACGGCATGTCTGAAGTAAACTATAAAAGCACGCTGCATGCATGTTATCTCGGTTATATAACCCAGGCGCTGATTGTGAACCTGCCCCCTCTGCTTTTTGTCGTGTTCCAGGATTTATACGGGCTTTCATACACAAAGCTCGGGAGCTTGGTGTTCGTTATCTTTATAACCCAGCTTATCGTAGACGCGCTCGCGGCAAGGTATATAGACGTAATCGGTCACCGTATGGGAGCAGTGCTGGCGCATCTGTTTGCCACCGTCGGCATGGTGGCGCTTGCGTTTTTGCCGAGGCTGCTGCCGTCACCCTATGCAGGTCTGGTTATTTCAAGCATAATTTTTGCGATGGGCGGCGGTCTTATAGAGGTGCTGGTCAGCCCCATCGTCGAAAGCCTGCCGGGAGAAGCAAAAGCATCTGCGATGAGCCTGCTCCACTCTTTTTACAGTTGGGGTCAGGTGCTGGTTATTGTGCTTTCAACGCTCGGACTGCTTTTGGTAGGGCATAACCTGTGGTATCTGCTTCCGCTTGCGTGGTCCCTTTTGCCGCTTTTTAATTTTTTCAAATTCATGCGTGTGCCGCTTGTCCCGCCGATTGAGGAAAGCCGGCGCACCCCGCTGTCAAAGCTGTTTCGCTCGAGTATCTTTTTGATTGCGCTGCTTTTGATGGTCTGCTCCGGCGCGAGCGAGCAGGCAATGGCTCAGTGGGTTTCGCTGTTCGCCGAAAAAGGGCTCGGGATTACAAAGGCGCTCGGCGACCTGCTCGGCCCCTGCATTTTCGCCATTATGATGGGAACGGTGCGCACGTGGTACGGTGTTAAGGGACAGAACATCAACATCCATAAAACATTGGTCGTAAGCGCGGGTTTTTGCATCGTGTCCTTTATCATCACCGCGATTGTGCCGATACCGGCGATAGCGCTGGTCGGCAGTGCATTGTGCGGGCTGAGCGTTGCCTTGATGTGGCCGGGAATGCTCAGCCTGACCGCCTCGGGCTATCCAAACGGCGGCGTCGCGATGTTCGCTATACTGGCGCTCGGCGGGGATTTAGGCTGCTCTATCGGCCCGCAGCTCACCGGCATAATCGCAGACCGAAGCAGCCTGAACTGGGGGCTTGTATCGGCGGTTATTTTCCCTGTTATAATGCTGATAGGTTTGGCTGCGCTTGGACCAAAGATGAAATCAAAGCATACATAGCGGTTTAAAGGCACTCTACACCAAAGCGTAGAGTGCCTTTTTTTGTTGCTTGCCGCCGCACGCAAGCACAGCCGGCAAGTCAGCGCTTGCGCTTGACCAAATCAGCCAGCACAAAAACAGGGAGTAAAAGAATAAATAAAACGACTAATAAAATGTTAATGATGCCGCCTTTACGCATACAAATGCCCCCTTTTTATATAATTTGCTGCGGATTTTTTTGTCCTGCCGGCAAAACAAAGCATGCTATTCGTGAAAATGCTTGATTGTTTTCAAAATGTTGCGAGACTGTGAACTTTAGTTTACGATTACCCTATTGTCAGGCTGTCGAAAAAAGTGGTATAATGCATAAAAATGAAAAAAATACTGAAGGGACGCGATGCCTTGAAGTTTTTTCATCTTTCCGACCTGCACATCGGAAAGCGGCTTTGTGAGTTTTCGCTGATTGAAGACCAGCGGTATATTCTGGAGCGCATCATAGACTATGCGCGGGACGAGCACCCCGACGCGGTGCTGATTGCCGGCGACGTGTATGACAAAACCGTGCCGTCGGCAGAGGCGGTGCAGGTTTTCGACGATTTTCTGCACAGTCTCTCCGAGCTTTGCCCGCACATATTCGCGGTGGCCGGCAACCACGACTCGCCGGAGCGGCTTGCGTTTGCGGCGCGCATGCTGGACAGCGCGGGCATACATATTTCCCCCGTTTGGGACGGGTGCCCGACCTCTGTGACGCTGGCCGACGAGTTTGGCGAGCTTGACGTGTTTATGCTCCCTTTCATAAAGCCGGTGCAGGCAGCCCGCTTTTTCCCGGACGCGGCAATCGAGACCTACACCGACGCGGTCGCGGCGGCAATCGCGGCAATGCAGATTGACCCGAGCAGGCGAAATGTGCTTGTCACGCACCAGTTTGTCACCGGCGCCGCCCGCTGTGAATCGGAAGAGCTGTCTTTGGGCGGGGCGGACAATGTGGACGCCGCTGTGTTCGACCCCTTCGACTATGTCGCGCTCGGGCATATCCACGGCCCCCAGCACGTCGGGCGGCCGACGCTGCGCTATTGCGGCACGCCGCTCAAATACTCGTTTTCCGAGGCGGGGCACAGCAAATCGGTGACCGTCGTCACCATGCTCGAGAAGGGCAATGTCCAGCTGCGCACGCTGCCGCTTGTCCCGCTGCGCGACATGCGCGAGCTTCGCGGCAGCTTTGAAGAGCTTATCTCGCGCGAAAACCGCGCCCGCACAGAGGACTATATACATATAACCTTGACCGACGAGGACGAGGTCCCCGACGCGATAAGCCGGCTGCGCGAGGTGTATCCGAACATAATGCGGCTGGATTACGACAACTCGCGGACACGCGCCGCGGCGCTGGTGGACACTTTGGCGCAGGTCGGCGGCAAAACGCCGCTCCAGCTTTTCGAGGAGCTTTTCGAGCGCCAAAACGGCCGCCCGATGAGCGAGGTGCAGCGCGAATATGTCGGCGCGCTGGTCGCCGAGATATGGGAGGGTGAGCTGTGAGACCGGTTAAACTTACCATAAGCGCGTTCGGGCCTTATGCCGGGCTGGTTGTCCTGGACATGGACAAGCTGGGCAAAGGCGGGCTTTACCTTATCACCGGCGACACCGGGGCGGGGAAGACCACGATTTTCGACGCCATTATGTTCGCGCTGTACGGTGAGGCAAGCGGCACGAGCCGCCAGCCCAATATGCTGCGCTCAAAATATGCCGCGCCGGACGTGCCCACCGAAGTGGAGCTGATTTTTTCGCATGCGGGCGCGCTTTACACCGTCAAGCGCAATCCCGAATACGAGCGGCCGGCACGCCGAGGCTCGGGTATGACCGTGCAGCGTGCCGACGCCGTGCTGGTATGCCCCGGCGAGAGGATTATAACCAAGCCGCGGGAAGTGACCGCCGCGATAAGCGAGCTGCTCGGCGTCAGCCGCGACCAGTTTTCACAGGTGGCAATGATAGCGCAGGGCGAGTTTATGCGGCTTTTGACCGAGGACACGCCCGACCGGATAAAAATTTTCAGGAAGATATTTAAAACCGCGCCCTATGAAAAGCTGCAGGAGCGGCTGCGCTCGGATGCGACCGGGCTTGCGGGCGAGTGCGATATGCTGCGGGACAGAGTAAAGCAGTATTTGGCAACCGCCAAAACCGCCGACGGCGGTCCGCTGCCCGATTTGCCGCAGGACGAGACGATAGAGGCGCTGGAGCGCGCCGTCGAGCTCGACCGCGAATTTATCGCGCATGCGGACATAAGCGTTGCCGAACTTGACAAAAAACTTGAGGAAATAAGCCGGGACATCGGGCGAGCGGAGGAGATAAAGCGGCTGGGCGAGGTGCTGGAGGGCGCGCGCGCCGAGCTTTCAAAGCAAATGCCGCTTTTTTCGCAGCTTGAGGCTGTGCTTGCCGGCGAGCGGGCGAAAGCCGGCGAATATGAACGCCTCGGCGATCGCATCGCCGCGATAACCGCAGAGCTTCCGCGCTATGCGGAGTTTGACGGGCTGCGCGCCGATATTGCGAGACGCCGCGGCGAGCTTGACCGGCTCGGCGAAGAATATAAGGCTTGCGCGCTCAAAGCAAGGGAGACCGAAACCGAGCTTGAAAAGTATAAGTCGGAGCATGCCGCCCTGCAGACGGCGGAAGCCGAACGCGAGGCGTCGTCCGCCGCGCTCGCGCAAGCCCGCCGCCGCCATGCCGAGCTTCAGGGACTGCTGAAAACCGCCTCCGATTTCGAGGCTCTGCAGTCGCAGCTTGCGCAAATGCGGGGCAAATATACCGAAGCGGCGGCAAAAGCCGAGAAACTGCGCTCGGAATATGCCTGCAAATACCGGATGTTTTTAGACGCGCAGGCGGGCGTGCTTGCCGCGACCCTTTCAGACGGGCAGCCCTGCCCGGTCTGCGGCTCGACAGAGCATCCCAGCCCCGCAACTCCGGCCGACGGCGCGCCCACCGAAGCCGAGCTTGAGAGCGCAAAGCTTGCCGCCGAACGTGCCGGCGAGGCAGAGCAGGCTGCGAGCGCCGCCGCCGCCGAGCTTTCCGGTCAAGTGGAGGCGAGAGGCTCGGAGCTTGCCGCGCTTTGCCGGGCACTGCTTGGCATGGTGCCGGACAGCCCGCAAGAGCAGGCAAAACTCGCGCTTTCCGAATGCGAGCTTGATATAGCAAGGCATTCCGAATCGCAGCAGCAGGCAGAGCGCAAAATCGCGCGGCGCGCCGAGCTGGAGGCGCTCGTTGCAGAGCGCGAGCGCGAGCGGCAGTCGCTTGCCGCAAAGCTAAGCGAGCTTGAGCGCAGCATTGCGTCGGCAGACGGCGAGCTTGGCGCGGTGACAAAATCGGTATCCGAGCTTTCGGTAAAACTTGAGTTTGCAAGCGGCGGCGATGCTGAAAAAGAGATTGCAAAGCTTGCCGCACAGCGCACCGCCATGCGGGACGCGCTTGCAGAGGCGCAAAAGAAGTGCGACGAGTGCAAAGCGAAAGTCGACGAGTTGACCGGCCAGGTGCGCAGCCTTGAGCAGCAGCTTGAGGGCGCGCCGAAATTCGAGCTTGACAAACTGCTCGAAAAGCGCGCGAAAATAATGGCGGACAAAGAGGCGGTCGCCGAAGCGAAAGCAGAGGCGTCCGCAAGAGTGGCGGCAAATGCTGCCGCGCTGGACGGCGCAAAAGAGAATCTCGCAAAGCTTGCCGAAGCGGAGGTAAAGCTGATGTGGCTGAAAACGCTTGCCGACACCGCCTGCGGCACGCTTTTGGGCAGAGAGAAGATAATGCTGGAAACCTATGTGCAGACCGCATATTTCGAGCGCGTGCTCGCGCGCGCAAACCTCCGCCTGCTGAAGATGACGGGCGGCCAGTATGAGCTTGTCCGCCGCTCCGTCTCCGGCGATTTGCGCAGCCAATCGGGGCTGGAGCTTGACGTCACCGACCATTACAACGGTACGACGCGCAGCGTGCAGACGCTTTCCGGCGGCGAGTCCTTTCTTGCCGCGCTGTCGCTTGCGCTCGGGCTTTCGGACGAGGTTCAGTCGGCCGCGGGAGGCATACAGCTGGACGCGATGTTTGTGGACGAGGGTTTCGGCTCGCTGGACGACGAGACGCTGAAGCTCGCGATTGACACGCTCGGCAGTCTTGCCAGCGACAGCAAGCTGGTGGGCATAATCTCACATGTCGCCGAGCTGAAAGAGCGCATCGACCGCCAAATCGTGGTGAAAAAAGACCGGGTCGGCGGCAGCCATGCCGAAATAATCGCATAAAGCCGACGGCACAAGCAAAAATAAAGGGGGAGTACGCAAAGTCGTATCCCCCTAAAATGTTGCTTTACCGGTATTTCAATATATAAATAAGCTAAAGCGGGCAGGCTACTGCGCGTCTGCGGCGCTGCTTTGCGCAAGAACACCGGCGAACTTCTCGATAAGCTCTTCCATTCTGGCGACGGCAGCCGTTTCTCCCTGGGCATAGGCCGAGGCAAAGTCGGTTGATCTGTTTGTAAGCTGATCGCAGAAGGTGGTGCCCAGCATAAATCCGTTGAGTATATGGTTATAAGCGCAGGCAAACGGCGAGCTTACCGAGTCGTGGATAAGGTCGATCATATTGGCGGCAGTGGCGTCGCTTGCGTACTTGATTTTCAGCGAGTTTTCGTAATACTCCGGCAACAGGATTTCAGCGGTCATGGCGCCGAGCGCCTCAAGGCAGGTGGTGACAAACTCCAGATCGGTCACCGTGTTCGGAATTGCGCCCACCTCGGTGGTGTCGTGCGTGCTGGTTACGTAATTTTTCTGTGCGGTGTCCAGTTTGGGATAGGGAACGTTGCCGATCGGGAACTCGATGTCCCGCATGTTTGCAAGGTCGCCGAGCCGGTTGTAACCGACAAACACGGTGTTGCCCGAGCCGAACAGGTTGCGCAGTCCGGCGACCGACCAGTCGGTTATATTTGTGGTCACACCCTCATGATAGAACAGCTCGTTCATCTTTTCGAGGATTTTCACGCTGCGCTCGTTGTTGAAATTGAATTTGATAGAGTCGCCGTCGCGGGTGACAAACTCGATGCCTGTACCAATAAGTACAGGAATGGCGGAACCCCATGTGCCTATGCAGGCAAAGCCGTAAAGGTCGCTTTCCGTCATTTTGGTGTCGCCATCGATGTCACGGGCGGTATCGCGTATGGTTTCGATGAACTTGTCGATTGTCCAGTTGCCGTCGAAAACGTATTTGTAGATGGTGTCCCCGTCGCCGTAAACGTCTTTAATTATATCCTTGTTGTAGTACAGAACATGACAGCTTGCAAGTATGTCCATGAGATAGTCGCCTGCAAGTATGTACATGCCGCCTTCGACAATCATAAGGTCTTCCATGTAATCTCTATACCAATAGCTGCGGTCGAGATCCAGCCAGCTCGAATTGTATATATTCCGGAACAGACCCTCGGCAGAAAGCTCTGCAAGTGAGCGCAGGTCGTTGACAATCAGGTCATAGGCGTCGTCGCCCGCCATCACCAGTTTGCGCAGCTCTGTGGACGCGTTATTATAGTCATAGTATGCGGGCGTGAATACAAGACTGATATTCAGCTTTTCTTCGACGGTCATGTTGCGCCTGTAAACGGCGTCGTTGACAATCTCGCCAATCATTTCGCCGGTTCCGGCAATGAGGAAATGGGCGTTGGTCGCGTCGTTGGCGTCTTCCGAGCTGAGAACGCGGAACTCGCGGCCGCCGAAGTTGATTCCGTCAAAACGGGTGTCTTCGGTTTCTTCGGGCGTTTCCGCTTGAGTTGTCTCGTCGCCGCTCTTTGAAGTATCTGCCGTGCCGCCGCAGGACGCCATAAAGGAGACAGTTAAAAGAAACGCAAGCAGCAGAGATAAAAACCGCTTCATCATGGTTCCTCCATTATATCCCGTATTATGGTAGTGCAAGCCAATATTATCATAATGTCGTAAAATAGTCAATAGAAAATAAACTTTTTTGTGGACTATAGCTGTAGTAATTGGCGGCCGGCACCACCAACCGGAAGGCGCTACAAACACTGCCGAATAGGCCAATATATGAAAGCTATCGCAAATTATCACAATATATTGTGCCTATAGCGACGCATGTAGTGTCAAAGTCCCCAAATTCCGCGCCGCAAATTTGACAAAAGTATTAGTTTCCAATACAGCCAAACTATGTTATACTATCGGTAATTCAATCGCCTACTTGCCAAGGGAGGACACTTCAATGAAACTAACCCAGCGTTGTGCCGCGGCGGCATTGGCGCTGCTGCTGGTTTTCGGCTTGCTTGCGGCCGTTTCCTGCTCGGACGCGGCATCCGAGCAAAGCGGCGGCACCGCGTCCGACACCGCCGAGCCGGATGCGACCGACATGAAGTCGCTGCGCGCCAAGGTCTCCGACGACCTTCCCGACAAAGATTACGAGGGCGCCGCCTTTACTATAATGGTGCGGCAGGGGATGGAAGACCACTTCTATCTGGAAGAGCAGACCGGAGACATCGTGGACGACGCGGTCTATTCCCGCGGGCTTTCTGTCGAGACGCGGTTCAACGTCAAGCTACAGCTGTTCCCGGTACAGGGCGGCTGGAACGAGCAGACCACATACCTTACCGCTATCCGCCAAAGCGTGCTTTCGGGGGACAATGCGTTTGACTGCATCGAGGGCTATGCCGCCTACATAGGCACGTTCGCCAGCGAAAAGCTGTTCGGCAGCTGGCTGGATCTGCCCTATATCAACACCTCCAAGCCATGGTGGTCGCAGGACGCCGCCGACGAGTTTACGATAAACGGCAGGCTGTTTTTCCTCACCGGCGACTTTGCGCTTTCGCTGTGGAAGAACTTTTATGTCATTTTGTTCAACAAGACACTTGTTGAGGACTACCGGTTTCCCGACATGTACGAGCTGGTGCGCAGCGGCGGCTGGACGCTGGACAAGCTGAAAGAGCTGGTGCGCGGCGTCAGCTCCGACCTCAACGGCGACAGCGTCATGGACGACCGCGACCTTTACGGCTATGCAACCTCGCGCGGGCATTTCATGGACATGTTCCATTTGGTATTCAACAAGCCCATCACCATAAAGGACGAAAACGGCATCCCCCAGCTCAACATTATGTCCGAGGAAATGGTGACCATGGCGGACGCGCTGCTTGACCTGCTCTACAACAACACGGGCGTCTACTCTATTCCCGAAACCGGCGAAAGCGACGCGCAGATGCGCGAAATGTTCGTGCAGGGCCAGGTCGTGCTTTCCCCGCAGTGCCTGAACGTGGTGGAGATTATACGGGACAGCGAGACCGATTTCGGCATAATCCCGTATCCCAAATTCGACGAAACCCAGCAGAGATACCGCACCGCATCGCAGGACGGGTATTCGCTGTTCTGTTACCCGATAACCCAGACCGAGCTTGAGATGTGCTCTATTATCATCGAAGCGCTCGCCGCCGAAAGCTATAAGCAGGTGGTGCCGGTTTACTACGAGGTCGCGCTCAAAAGCAAATACTCGCGCGACGACGAGAGCGCAGAGATGCTGGACATCATCCGCGACGGGGTGGTGTTCAACTTCGGCGCCATCAACTCGGCGAACATCGGCGGGCCGGTGCAGCTTATCCGGCAGGTAGTGTCCGGCCCGCAGGGCAGCTATGCCCGCGTGGCAAAATCAAACGAAAAACCCATTGCAAAGCGGCTGGAAAAGCTGCTCGAAGCGTATCTTGAGTAACATCGGACGCGGGGAGCTTGCAAAAAGCTCCCCCAATCTTTGGTTTCGGGCACGGGCAACAAACAGCAGCGTCAAAATGGCAGGAATTGACACTCCGGTCGTCCGCAGGCTGGCGGCAAAAGCAGTCGCGCCGCAGTTTTGTCACGCATAATAGCAATGCATTTTGCTAACAATATGGTGGGATAACCCCAAAATATATGAAAGCGAGGACAAAACTGAAATGACGCTTACTCAGAAGGAGATAATGCTGCTCGAGGACGCGAAAAAACAGGAACAGCTTTGTATCGACAAATATAACAAATACGCCGATAGCGCGGTGGGGCAAAAGCTGAAGACGCTGTTTCAGACGATGGCGTCTGTCGAAGGCGAGCACCTCAACACTATAAACCAGCTCCTTTCGGGTACGGTGCCGCAGGTGCCGGTAGGCTCGTCCAGCAGATCGAAGTTCGACCAGTCGGGCTATAAAGGCGACTGTCCGGACAGCGCGAAACAGCAGACGCAGTATATGTGTGCCGACTCGCTTGCGATGGAGAAACACGCGTCGGGTCTGTACAATACCGGTATTTTCGAGATGTGCCAGCCGGCAGTGCGCGACGTGCTCAACCATATCCAGAAAGAGGAGCAGGAGCACGGCGAACAGATATTCCTTTATATGTCGGACAACGGATTATATTAAGTAAATAAGGCAAAATAGAGTAAATCAAACCGGACGCAGCAAAACGTCCGGTTTTTTTGATTTACGGCGTATTGTGCGCCGCGGCGAAAGTGAAAATTTGAGCTTGCCGCGCGCCCTTTGCCTTTGAGCTTCTGCGGAGTATTGCGCATTGCGCGAAAGTGAAAATCGCCGGCGTTTCGGTATAATGCCTCCTTCCCCCGCAATGAACGGCGTTTTGGACTTTTTCCGAACCGCACCGCATGCCGGAGCGACAAAAAACCGGAGCACGCGCGGGGCGTGCTCCGGTATGATTACCTATTCGGTTTTACTCTGCGTCCGTTTCGGTCACAAAGATAAGGTTGATAGTGTTGCCGGTTGCAACAAACTCGACTTCCTGATTATGCAGCGAAGCCACAGTTACATTTGTTACGGTGCCGTCGGCGTTGAGCTGGACGACGACCGAGTCGGAAGTCATGGTGTAAACCTTGTTGCCGATGGTGACTGTCTCGGCGGTGTAACCTCTTACCTTACCGGTCGAGGTTGCCTCGCCTTCGATGCCGAGGATCAGGTCGTTTGCGCCGACTGCATAGTCTTTGCCGACCTCAAGCTCGGTCTCAACCGACTTGCGGGTCTCGACCTTGCCGGTCTTAAGGTTGAACACGCTGTAGACAGTGTAAACGGTGTTGTTTTCGTAAACCGCGCCGACCTTGCCCAGTACGCGGACATAAGTGGTCGAGGCGTCAACTTCGCCAAGGCTGCCGTCGGTGACATAGAGGAACTTCAGCGTCTCTACGTTGCCGACTTCGTCCTTGAACACCGCATAAGCCTTCGCGCCGGCATTTACGGTGATCTCGGAGGTGAACTTGCCGGTCTTGACCGAGAAGGTGCCTGCGTTGCGCACAACGATGACAGTCTTGGTGTCGGTCAGGAAGCGGGTGTTGCCCATCCTGTAGCTGCCATTGTTGTTTACCTTCAGCACGACATTGCTGTCGCTTTCAGAGTTGTCAAGCAGCTCCTTCTTTTCGCCGGACTGCGTGAAGTTTTCAGAGCTATACTCGATGAGAGTGTAGATGCCTGCGCCGTTTTTCACATAGCGGTAAACGGTGTCTGCGACAATGTCGCTGCGGGTGTTGAGAATGGAGACGTTCGAGCCGTCGATGTTGGCGGTCAGCGCATAGTAGACGTGGCCGTCAACATATACGGGTACGGTGCCGGTAACGGCGACAAGGTAGGTCGACTCAATTGTCGGTGCGGTCGCGCCAATTACCTCGAGAATCATGCCGTCCTTGGCAACGACGCTGACCACTGCGCCTGCCTCAAACTTGGATGCTACTGCAGAGGCCTGTACGCCGGCCGATTCGCAGCCGAACGTGTACTTGGTGCCGCCGATAATTGCATAGCTTGAGGTGAGCTCGGTTACGAACGCAAGCTCGGTGGGGGTAAGCACTTCAGCGATGGTGAGTGCCTTGACTTCGGGGTTGTAGTAGAAGAGAACATAGTTGCCGTGGACTGCGCCGGCTGCGTTGTTGAAGCCGCCGGTCAGCTCAGCTTCGGTCTTGCCGTCGGCAAGGTTGATCTTGCCGTCCTCGATGGAAAGCTTGCCGAACTTGTAGGTGGTAACAATCGCGCGGTCTGCGGTTTCGGAGTTTCTGTCGTCGAAGTGCAGCGTGATTGCGCTGGTGCCGAGCAGAGCCGCAAACTCATCGTTGTTCTTAATCTGGGTCAGGGTTTCATCTTCGCCGAAAGCATAGACGAGCAGCTCGTTTGCGTTGGTGTTGAGCGCGTCGGAGAGCGTCTCGACTATCTTGTAATTAACGCCGTCGATGGTGACGTATGCGTTGTCCTTGCCCATGGTCGCGGTGGTGACGGTTTCGGACTTGCCGCCGTCGAACGCGCCGAGGACTGTGATGGTTGAGTCATACTTTTTGTAAACGAGCTTGACGCCATGGCCCAGCCACTGGTTGGGCGTGCCGGCGAGACCGGTCTGCGCAAAGCTGACGGTCAGAACGTTGCCCTCTTCGTCGGTGAACGCGACATAGCCGTTTTTCACGACGGGCGAGGAGCCGGCTATGGCATAGTCGTTTGTCGCAGACAGCACGCACTCGGAGATAGTGTAGCCGTACACTTCTTCGATGATGGTGCTTGTGCGGGTGAATGTGATCGGGCCGGTGGTTACCGGGATGAGATATTCTGCTGTCAGAGCGTTGTAGAGCAGAGCCGCGATCTGGCCGCGGGTCAGCTCGTCGGTGTAGCGGACGTCCTCGAGACCCTTGTCAAGACCGAGTCTGATAGCGGTGTTGATGTAGGTCCAGGGATAGCCCTTGTCCATGGCTGCGCTGCCGTATCCGAGCGCGCGAACGACCATTGTCATGGCGTCGCGGAGCGTGATACCGCCCTTGGGGTTGAAGGTGTTGGGGCCGGTTCCGATTATGTAACCTGCCGCGCTTGCCCAAGAGATAGCGCCGTTGTAGATTTCGCCGACGAGGTCGGTAAACGGCGAGCTGTTGACTGTGCCGGCAGAGCTGCGGTTCAGCATGAATCTGAACAGAAGCAGTGCCATCTGCTCGCGGTTGACCTTCATTTCGGGAGAGAACAGGGCGTTGCCGTCTTCATCGACGCCTGTGCCGATGATAACGCCCATGTCGGAAAGGATTCCGATCTGTTCGGCGTAGTCGTGGTCGCGGCCGACGTCGGCAAAGTTCTTGGCCGATGCGGTCAAGATCATACCGACTGCCAGCATCATGGCGAGCACGAGCGCGCCGGTGCGTTTAACAAAACGCTTGGCAATTGACATGTTTAGTATTCCTCCTGTGTGGAATAATGTTTGCTTTGGCACGGCTGACCGACTTGTATGGGCCTTGTTCCCGCGCCGCAATTGAATGATACCACGCAAGAGTGCCATTTTCAAGGGAAATTGTGCAATTGAAATAAAACTGTAATCTATGTTAAACCAATGTTCATACAATGTGAATAAATTTCATGTTCTGGAAAATGTTACGGGCTGTCAAATCTGACAATATTGGTAAATTGTTTTTGTGCAATACAGCAGTTTCCTGCATGTGAAAATTATGCCGGGCAAGCGAATTTGCCTGCAAATTAAAAGAAAAAAAGGTTGCGGCGGGTCACATAAACCGCGCAACCTCAAATTTGAATTTTTCATAGCCGTTGAAGTCTCTTCTTCTGTGATTGACAAATATAATGATGTAGATTTTTAAAAAACGCTCATTTTTTCGCCGCGGCAACAAGGCTGCAGGCACTATAACCGCAAGATTGCGGCGCGCAAAATAGCGGCGCGCATGATACGGAGCGCAAAGCGGTGCGCA
>MTKW01000561.1_pt1 | contig 75730 bp, 60 predicted proteins | sample 1042761 | NCBI WGS metagenome assembly MTKW01 (sample SAMN06205366, study PRJNA360243) | anaerobic digester metagenome | biome: Wastewater treatment plant; feature: Anaerobic digester sludge; material: sludge; isolation source: anaerobic digester fed with sludge from wastewater treatment plant ... | reverse complement strand
GACGCGCGAGTGAAAGCTGACTTGCCGAGGCTGGGCGTGCTTATCCAACACCTGCTGAGAGTTTTCCAAAAGTACCCTCACGGTCAGTACCAAACCCTCGAACGGGTGTTTGACGAGCAATTCGAAACCGCCGGGGATGGCACCCTTGTTTTGAAAGAGAGCAAGCAAGTAGGTGGTCGTTCGGTACAGTCTCCTCATGACACCGATTGCACGTTTCGCGACAAGGGTGGCAACAAGGTCAAGGGCTACTCTATCAACGTTACCGAGACCTGTGATGATCAACCCGGTGATGAAGATGAAGATGCAGACCCCACGTTGAACCTGATCAGCGACGTTCAGGTCAAGGACGCGGGAGCGGCGGACAACGACTACTTGCAGTCGGCTGTCGACAACACCGGTGAGCTTACATGCTCGGGGGTGGAAAACCTGTACGTGGACGGGGCCTACAACAGTAGTGATAACCGGGAGTACTGCGAGGAAAACGAGATACAGTTGATACTTACCGGCTTGCAGGGTCGCCCGTCTCGATACGACCTCTCCTTTGACGATGCTCAAGATTCCCTCACGGTCATTGACCGTGAAACGGGGGAGATACAACAAGCCATAGAGGCAAAGCCGAAAAAGAATACACCCGTCAAGCGATGGCGAATTAAAACCGGCAAGGGTTACCGCTACTTTGACGAGAACGACGTGGAGGTATCCATGTTACGACGGCGCTTGAAGGAAATCCCCAAGGAGGAGACCAACACGAGAAACAACGTGGAGGCTACCATATTTCAACTCGGTTACCACTGCCCTCACGGTAAAACCCGGTACAGGACACTCGGTAAGCATAAACTGTGGGCTTACTCACGCTCCGCGTGGATAAATTTCAGAAGGATCCTCAAACATGTCACAACAACAAGTGAAAGAACGCTTTCAGGACAGCTTTCGTCCTGTTTTTTCACCGGTGTACCGGCGAAAATATCTTTTTTAGTGAAAATATTTTTCAACAACGTCAAATTCTCGAAATCCCGGGAAGAAACCGCTTTTTGGGCCGTTTCGTGAAAACGGGGTTTTCAAAGGGGACTCAACTAATAAAATTTTTAGACTATGTTTTTTTATTGGATCAGACACACTTTTTGGAACAGTATCTTTCACTACTCTGCATTCTGTAGTTCTTGCTCGATAGTTGAATCAAATCGCATTTGTATAGCAACCTGTCTAACATAGTCGTTGCCAAAAACGCGTACTCAATCGACCGTGCCCATTGGGCGGGGGACTTGTTGGTGGTGATAAACAAGGTCGTCTCGTAGATGTTGTTGACAAAGGCAAATAGCAGATTTCCTCTTCTCTGTTTACGGCGATGTTCATCAAGTCGTCTATCACGATTAACTCCGTGCTACGAAAGTTAGTTACTGAACAAACACTGTACTGTCATTATCTATAACGTTTATACATAAAAAAGACAATTTTGTTGAAAAATCATTCGTGAACGTTGTTTTTTCGGCATGACTTTTGCACAATTTAAAATAAGATTCTTCTCAGGTTATTGCAGTCAAGACCTGTAAAAGTATTTAGCGGGCTTTTATAGATTCTGCTCCTGTATAACAGAAGAAAAGAGATATATACAGTGTAAGGGTATCGGGACTACCTTACTCTGTATTTATAAAGTCCCTAACAGTTAAAATATTAAAAAATGACAATTGATGATAAAACAATTCAGGCAGTTTGGGAAAAAGGACAGATAGTATCTGGACGTGATTCTAAAGTTTGGAGGAAAGACCAATGCGGAGCATTGATTAAAAGAGACGAATATGGTAATCGAGGCTCTAAACATGGCTGGGAGATAGACCATATCACCCCCTCCTCTAAAGGAGGAAGTGATGCTCCTTCTAATCTTCGCCCACTACAATGGGAAAACAATGCAACACGACAAGATGGTCGCTTAACATGTCCTGTTAAGGATTAAACTTAAAATAGCAGGAAAACCCTACTCAAATCGTATTACAAAGTAATAAAGAGGTATCCCAGACGTGCTTTATTCATCTAGGATTTAATATTCTGCTAATTTGCAGAGATAACGACAACCTGAAACATGTTGTCTACACATAAGCGAAAAATCATGGCTAAAAAAGTAACATCAAAAAAAGTTGCTACTAAAGCGTCTAAAGCATTACAAGACGGACGTTCAAGTTCAAGAACGAAGAGTATTGCAGGAAGTGCTTTATCTCAACGTGAGAAAAAGAAATAAAAGGCTTCCAAATATGTAATAACACCCTGACAGAGTAACGGCTCCGTTGGGGTGTTTTTATGCCATAATGTCCATTACCGTCTCCTCTTGTAATCAGCAACTTTACATATACGACTTTTGTCAAAATAACAGTTTAACAAGTGGGTGCACATCGCCGGAATCACTGGGTGCATATCACCGGAATATCCACCAAGGAATAAAAGAAAGATGAAATTTGCACAGTATATCAAAATAATATAAATTTGTGTAATTAGCAAATTTACAATGTACAAAAATTGGTAAAATTGAATGTACAACTTTTTATAAAACTCAGCCATAATTTTTTTAATCAATTTAACCTTAAAGTCTTTTGACTTGGTTTTATTTTATAATCTTTTCACAATATATCTTTTTAAAAGTTCAACCTTGCTTTTCCCTTTTAAAGGGCTTGTCAGCACCTTGTATCGAAAGGTAAAACATGGGAGCGGCTTCTTTCCGCTCTCATCCTTGCAAGAAAGTTTGCCGGTGTGTCATCCTGTATCCCTCTCCCTCGAGCTTCAACACCTCGCAACGATACAGCACCCTGTCTAAAATAGCAGTTGCCAAAACCTCGTCATCCAACATCTCCGCCCATTCCACGGGAGATTTGTTAGTAGTGATAATCAAGGAACAACGTTCGTGAAGGTAGTTGATGAAATTGAACAATTCAACCGCTTCACCCTTTTCAACGGGAAACATCATGATGTCATCAATGGCTATCAGTTGCGCTTTCAAGTAACGTTTCCACGTCCCCGCGGCCTTGCCCTTTATTTGTTTCTGCCGTATCGTGTCCAGGAGATCGGACATGGTTACAAAGTATGCCCTGTACCCGACCTTGATGGCATCATTGACTAAGCCGGCGGCCATGTAGGTCTTTCCCGTACCGCTGGGTCCCATGATTACCAGGTTGTACAGCTGGTCAACCCAAAGCAACTCCCTCAACTGTTTCATCTGTTTCATCCCGATGCTGTTGGAGCACCTGAAGTCGTTATCATCCAAATCGTGCGAGCGAGGCAGGCAGGCGGCTTTCAAGCGTCTTTGATAATCCCTCCGGCTTCTTGACTCCAGCTCGTTGGCGAGGATGTCCGCCAAAAAGTCGCTGTAGCAAGGAGAGTTGATAGTCGCCTCATGCAACACGCCCTGAAGGTTATCCACCAGGTAACCCAGGCGAAGAACTCTCGCCTGTTCTCTAATTGATTCTACGCGTCCCATCTTGCTTTATCGTATAATTTGTTCATATTGAAGGATATTGCTGCGGGATGGATTGTACTTCGCGACATTATACTTTGCAAGAGAACATGAACTTGAACTTGAACCGGCTTTTGCCTCGTTTTCACCCCCTCCAAGATAATTGCCCGTTTCACGAAAATGTTCAGCCGCCTCGAGAACCGAGAACCCGTTATAAAGCATGCGTTCGTGACAGTAATCCAATGCTTGTTCGACTATCGCCGGGTCGTACCGCGATATTACTTTCCGTATTACATCGACGTTGTCTTTAAAGTACCTGGGCTTGTCCGTGTACAATCGATCGAGGTAATCGCCTATTAATGACGAGGCAGGCAACAATGAAACCGTCTGTTGTTTCATCTGTTCCATCCTTTTCCCTCGTTCTTTCCTGTACGTGCTTTCACCTATCGTTTTGCCTTGCTCGAGACATATCGGGTGTTTTACAAGCAAGACCCCTTTGCTGTCAAACAACGATATATGGTCTTGCCCCTTTTCAAGTAACACCTTGCTGCCACGCCCGCTGTAAGTACCGTATGGTACCCTGTAAAGATTGCCCTTGTAACTTATGGAGTTGTCTTTTCTCACGGTATACCCGGCAAGTTGTTCGCCCGAGGAGAAACCGCGTGAAAGAGCTCTATAGGGCAGAAGATGTTGTTTCTCGATAAGCCACTCTTCCTTGGGTATTTTGGCCGTGGCGTGATGTTTGGTGCCGTTGGCTCTTCGATCGAGCCACTCGAGAACTTCATCGTTTAAACGGTCTATATCGTGAAAAACGCGGGAACGCAAGAAGTTCTTTTTCACGTGGCCTATAAGGTTTTCCACTTTGCCTTTGCTCTGGGGATCTGCCTTGCGACAAAACTTGATGTTGAGATCACGCTCGTCGCGGTAACGGGCGAAGTCTCCCGCGAGGATGTAATCTCCCAGGTTCTCGTTGCTGATCAGCACCCTGTCTTGATCGTAAACCAAGTGGCGGGGAATACCCTGGAAATAGGCGAATGCTTTCTCGTGAGCTTCGGCAACGCTTCGACCGGTGAAGGGCACCGGTGAGAAAAACACGTACTTGTACCGGCTGCGCGACAAGATGAAGGCTATGAAAAAGACTTTCTTTCTCGTGCCGTCGACTCGGTGTAGGATACTTTCCCCGAAATCCACCTGGGCCTGTTCACCGTGCCCCGTCTCTTCTACAACCTCCGTCTGACGAATCTTCTCGCGGGGAAAAATACCCTCTTGATAACGGACGTGCTGAACGAAATTGTAAACGGTCTTGGAGCAGACCGGGGGGAAATCCGGGTACTTCTCTTGAAGCCTGTCTTCTATAACGGCGGCAGGCAAGTCTTGGTCAACTTTCAGCATTTTCTTTACATCAGGGTGATAAACGGACAAAAGGCGCTTGTACACTCGAGGCTTCGAGATGAAATCGATGAACTCCCCCTCGCTCATCGAGAGGTAGCGGGAAACAGTGCGACGATCAATTCCCAGTATCCCGGCGATTTTATTGCAAGAATAACTGTTTTCCTCGGATAATTCTTTAACTTTGTACCACATGAGCAATCTTTTAGCTTGTTCTTGAGTCTTCATATCTAATGTTTTCAAGGGAAATAAAAAACAAAGATAAGAAGACTCTTTTTTTTAACGTTTTTTACGTGACTTGATGTTACCAATTCTTGTACACTCAACGTTACCAAAAGTTGTACATGCAAAGTTACCGATTACAAAAGTTCGAAGTAAGGAGCTATAAATACACAGTTTAAACAAATCAATTGATTACAAATGAAATTATGAAAGTTATCGGGGTAGTGAAGGGGATGTAGGTAAATCCACTCATTGTAAAATAAACTCTAAATTAATTGTTAACGCCTTCGATTATTTTGTTTATTTCGATTGTTTCGATTAACTTTGTTTTTGAAAACTAATCAGTAATTGTAATTGTATATGAAAACAACAATCCAACGGCCAACAAAGCAAGACAGCAGGCTGGCCCGTAGCTCTTATGACGCCTTGGAAGCAGCTATTAGCCGGTTGAAAACAGATAAAGCGGAAATCGAAATAGAAGAGACGGGAGAGAAAATAGTTTTGCCCCTCAAAGCCCTGAAACTGTTGAAAGACGTGTTAAAGGCAATGAGTCAAGGTAAGCCTTTTTCCCTAGTGCCAGTTGCCACGGAAGTGACCACGCAAAGCGCGGCGGAGATATTGGGCTGCTCCAGACCTTATCTGGTTAAACTTCTGGAAGAGGGTGCAATTCCATTTACCAAGGTGGGCAGACATCGGAGAATAAAGTTTGAAGATGTAATGGAATACAAGCAAAGAATGAAAGAGGAACAGAAGCGTCACCTTATCGATATGATGCATGATGATGAAGAGTTAGGGTTATATGATTCATAGCGTTCAGTTTACTGCCATATTAGACACTAACGTCATGTTCCCCGTTATCACACGGGATATTCTTTTATGGTTTGCCCATTATGATCTATATACTCCCAAGTGGAGTAAGCATATTTTTGATGAGTGGCGTGATGTAATGTTACGTAAAGGAGTATCGGAGAGTGAGACACAGAAACGAATTGATAGAGTTAACCAGGCTTTCCCGGATGCCTTAGTTCAGAATTATGAAAGCTTAATAAAATTTCTGAGCCTACCTGACGAAAAAGATTGTCACGTGTTGGCGGCAGCCATCAAAATTAATGCACATATTATCGTAACGAACAACACAAAACATTTTCCAACGGAAACCTTAGCCATGTACGATTTAAAAACAAAAACCGCCGATGACTTTCTTACAGATATTATAGATTTGAACCAAGATGTAGCAGTAGAGGCTTTTAGGGAAATGGTACTAAACAAGAAAAATCCGGAACTGGATGAATATGAAGTTTTAGCAATGCTGAGAAATAATAATTTAAAACAAACCGCTGATTATTTACACACGTTGATATAATGTGTATGTATGTTAAAAGAATAGACAAAATGAACCAACTGATTATTATAGGAAACGGCTTTGACCTTGCACATGGGTTAAAAACTTCATACAAGGATTTTATTTTAGATTTGTTAAGTGCGGAAGTTTCTAAGCCAAAAGGAAGCAAAATTTACAAGGAGAAAGATTTGATAGCTATATATGATGTTTATTATGCTACACAGCCAATAACTTTTAATTCACTTGATCAATACAAGGACTATATTAAAAGACACAACATGAAAGTGCAATACAATCCTTTTTTTGGAAAAACATTAGAATATTGTGAGAAAAATAATTGGGTAGATATAGAAAAACTTTATTATAGAGAGTTACAGGAAATTCTTAAAAATGCTGTAGATAATAAAGTTTTTGAATTAGATCAATACTATGTTGATGAGGTTGCAGAATTAAACAAATCTCTTGATTTGATTAAATCAGCTTTGCATAATTACTTAGACAAGACATATTCAATACCTGAAAAATGCAATTCTGACATAAAGTTACATATTGAAAACATTATTCATTTGTCAAACGAAAATAGTTATTCTTCATTACAAGAAAACACCCATATTCTTAATTTCAACTACACACCAACAATAAACATCTACTTGGAATCATTTAAACCATATGACTCTTATTTGTATTATGTTAATAACATTCACGGTCAATTAAACGATAAAGATAATCCTATCATTTTTGGCTATGGCGATGAAACTGATGAAATGTATTCTAAGATTGAAGATTTCGATGAAAATGAATTAACCCGAAACATGAAATCATTTTACTATTTGAGGAGTTTAAACTATCAAAGACTTTTTGACTTCTTAGATGAGGGTAAATTTGATGTGAATGTTATGGGGCATTCTTGTGGAATATCTGATAGGGTTCTATTTAACAGCATATTCCAACATAACAACTTAAATGAAATTCTAATTTATTACTACAAATGGGGTGAGTCGAATGAGGATAATGATTTTTTTGAAAAAACTCAGAACATATCAAGGTACTTTGACATGAGTTCAAAACACAGGATGAGAACCAAGATTGTGCCGTTCACAAAATGTTCCCCTTTGACTTCTTAGATACTGTCCCAAAAAGTGTGTTATGCACGTTTAATTTCCAGCTACTTATGCATGAAAACATTTTTTCGTAAATTTGTTACATGTTGTTATTTAAGTTAAATTTGGACAGGATTAAAACAGATTGATCAAGGATACGTGGAATGAAGCAATAAACCATGTGTTATATACGTAAAAAATACACAAGCGAAGAGCTTAGAGCCTACTCGACCCTGTTTTCAAGAAACTGCATAAACAGCGTTTTCTTGAGAAACGACTTCTCGTTTATCAACTTCTGTATTAAGAAATATGATAATCGGGCTTTTACCTGTAACCGCACCTATGAAGAGTACTACAATTACGCGTATAAAGCCCTCTCCAAACAATACAACAACGAGTACTTCTACAAGAACGAGTTTATAAATAGTGTCTTCAAGAAGATCGCTGAACACGAGAAGACCGGCATATTCAATGAGTTCAGGATAATGAGTACGATTGCTGATATTGTCTGCTTTAATGGTCATTCAACAGCATACGAGATAAAAACGGAACTTGATAATAGCGAGAGGCTCGATGGACAACTGAACGAGTATTCACGGCTATTTAACGAAGTTAACGTTGTTGTCCCCGAGAGTAAGGCATCAGAATACAGACGACTTCACCCCGAAATCGGTATTATTCTATTCGATAAGAATAGACGTACTTTCTCACGTGCAAGGGAAGCGAGCATTAACTATACCACGGACGCCAAACTGGTAATGCAGGTGTTGCATACCCGGGAGTATAGAAGCATCGCAAAGGCGTATTACGGTGAAGATGCCCTTGACAAGGTTAACGACTTCACCCAATTTAAAGTTTGCTCGCGATTAATCGAGGAAATACCTGCTTCGAAGTTAAACACCCTATTCGTGCAAACACTTAAGAAAAGAGCCGGAGTGCAAAGATTCTTTCCTAAACGTTATTCTCTATTCAACCAGGCTCTATTGGCAAAACGGTTTGACCCATCATTTAAACAAGCGGTTGAAGGTCAACTAAACCGAAACATCAATATTCAAAAACAGTAAAGCTATATGTACTATCCTTACCTTAGAGCAAGGCAGTTTGAACTGCTTGCACTCCGAGAACTGGCAGATATACCCGGCATTCAGGATTATATTTGTCCGGTACTGGAACCCGTGAGAACCACTACGAATAATCTGCGGTTAGCTCACGAGAAATTTGTGCAATTTGATTTGAAACCATACCTGATTTTAAACCCGGCCGTGGGCGATTACACAGGTGATACCGATTTTTATGCTTCTTTTCTCAACGAACTTGATGGTGTGAGCTTTAGACCGGCTCTACTGTATCGGGATAATTACGTGTTTATTGCCGACATGATTGCCGAACACAATTACAGAGATGTGCTGATCGTTGCCCATGAAGATTTCGTCAACGAAGAAGGTATCCTAAATTTACTGGACACGGAACAAGTTTCAACCGTGATGCTATTGAATCCTTCACGTAATAGAAGATTAGACAGACAGATAAAAAACAGTAGCAAAACATATATACGCTTGGATGACCTATTTGAGACACAGGCGAAAAATGCAGACTATTTAAACATCGGGGCACATAAATTCTCCGAGGAGCATATCTATTACCGGGATGATAACTTCGATGGTTATTCTGATTTCACACTCCTACCCATGCTGTATGATGACACAGGCTTTCTTCCTTGGGCAGTCGTAATACACTGGAGTTATCTGAATAGAGAGCATGATAATGAAATTTGGGTAAGACACTTTACATCTGAAAACAATTATAGCACCGCTAACGTGCAGGGAAAGTTTCAGGAAGCCGCGGAAAAAGCATGTGACTTCTTAGACACAGATGAGGCGGATGACAATATTGCCGCTCAAGAACTGGAAGGCTATTTCACTGGGTCTAATCCCCGCTATCCGGGACTTGGCACAATCAAAAAGTTGTCGATCATGAATCATCTTCTCATTAACTTTAAATACTTAAAACTGAGGGGGCAAAATGGACACACTGGTATGTGAACAATGTTTTAATGACGTAGAACTAAAAGCCCTAATTCACAACTCAAGTGCAACGGGAAAATGCTCCTTTACGCATGAAAAGGGGCCTGTCCTGAAATTGACAGAGTTGTTAGATTTCTTTATCGACATATCCCGACTTTTCACAGCCGACCCCAATAGCAGCTTCACTGTAGCAGACATACTGCAAAATGACTGGATGTTGTTTTCAGATGAGGAGATTGGGCAACAGATATTGGACAAGATTGGTACAATGAGTCCCGAAACAGGAATTTTTAAAGAGCAACATGTTTCGTATTCCGAAGAGATTCAGAAAACCGTAAATTACTGGGAGATATTAAAGGAAGAGATTAAATATCAATCCCGGTATTTAACGAACGTCCAACCCTTGCTTGACCTAGAATGGGATAAGCTTCTTGGAATGAAAACGGAGTTAGAGCCGACAAAAGAGCTGTTCAGGGCAAGAATACACACCGAAAGGCGTAAAGATTGTTACCCGGAGAGCGAGATGAGTGCCCCGCCAAAAGAGTTATCTGCTCCCGGAAGAGCAAATGTTAAGGGAATTCCTTACTTGTACCTCTGTGGCGAAGCTGAGACCGTTTTATACGAGGTACGTGCCAGCTATCTCGATGAGGTTTCAGTTGGCAAGTTTAAACAAAAAGACCAAAACGCTATTATACAAATTGCGGACTTCACCTATACCCCATCTTTGTATAGTAGCGACGCGGATATTTCAGAAATCGTGAGGTCGCGACTGCTTAGAAAAGCAATAAGTGCGGATTTGTCTAAACCGGTTAGAAGGTACGACTCAAGGCTCGACTACGTGCCAACACAGTTTATTTGTGAGTTCATGAGAAACATGTCTGGTGTTGACGGAGTGATGTTTAAAAGTTCGTTGCGCACCGATGCCGAAGGCACAAATATCGTGATATTCAACCCGGAACTCATGGAGTGCGTTGAAGTGAGGAAATGGATTGTCTCAAGCGTAACAATAGAAAGCCAACATGCTTAATTTTTGTAACCAATCCATTAGAGATTACACAATGGTTAAACGGGACATATAACTTTGACATGGAAACACTTATTGAGTTGGAACGTGTCCTGGACATTAAGCCACTGAATTTTCAGAAGCATGCTTGCAAGTAAATTGCGAACATTTGATTCAATTGTTACGCAATACGTAAATTAATACTCAAAATAACAGAGCATGCAGTTCCACTAAGAATAAATGCTGAACGGTTTCATAAGCGAATTAAGCTACGAAACTGTGGAAGAACTGTGGAAGAACTGTGGATGAAATTACGCACGAAGTTAGAAATAATGATACTGTCTCAAAAAATGTGTAAAGCGCGTTCTACTTTCAGCTATTTATTTTAATTTCTGAACACAGTTACACAACAAAAAGCATATTTTGTGCTATTTCCCTGATTGCACTTTGATTTCTTCCGTGCGTAAGGGGATAAATAACTGTTGCAAAAGTAAAAGGAATGATGTAATTTTGTGACAGTTGTTTGCTTTACGGCAAGATACATATCTCTTGAAATCGAGTGCACATCATCAGTATATCCTAAGACAGCAATATGTCAAAGTTTTTTCTCATAACATACGACCTGAAACATCCGGAACGAAATTATTCGGAACTGTACGAGGCGATTAAAAATCTGGGGGAGTGGTGGCACCCGTTGGAATCTACCTGGGTTGTTAAAACCCCCGAAGATGAAACATCTTCCTCTATTATATATAACAAACTACGCGATAAAATGGCTTACAACGACGGTCTGTTTATTATCAGGATACATAACAATGAAGATTATCAGGGATGGTTGCCACAATCATTCTGGAATTGGTTTATAGAGTAACAAACAATGATTAACCGTATTTCGCTAAAAGATTTCAAATGTTTCCGGGAGAGGTGCTCGATAGAACTATCGAAAGTTACCGTGATGTACGGGAAAAATGGCAGAGGCAAATCTTCTGTTGCTCAAGCCCTGTTGCTTATCGGGCAATCGATGAAACGCAACAATAATATCGATAGGCTGCTGGTTAATGACAGTTTCGTTTCGCTAGGACAATTTGATGAACTGGTGAACATTAATGCTAAAGAAAAATCATTTGAGATAACATTGATATCGAATAACAAGGAGACGGTTACCCTGCACTTTTCCAAGTCGCCAAAATCGCCTGATTCCGGCATTCTTACCGACATGACTGTTAACGAACAGAGCCGTGTTGAAAAGATGTCATCTTTCGCCGGGAACGGGGATCATGACTCCCACGAACCTAAGGACAATTATACTTTCAACGACAATCTGTTACAAGATTTTCACGAACCAACCGCGACATACCGCACATTCCTCTCCACTTCTGATGTTAACGTCTTGCAAGAACTCAAAGAGACACTCTACGTTGCCGCCGACCGCAAAGGTCCTGTCAGCACTGTCAAATCATCTTTCCCTTACGAGGGTTTAGACCCTCACGGAGGTAACGTCATCAACATAATAGCAAGCAGGGATGTGGTATTTTTACAAGAGGTTGAAAAAGCCTTGTCCTATACACTCTCTGGAGCATCCATACAAATTAATTCTAAAGACGCGGAGACTTTAGAGCTTAAAATGAATTCCGCCGATGATGACCGATATTTTCACCCTGTTAACGTGGGGTTTGGGTACAGTTACGTTCTTCCGGTTATAGTTGCGGCATTACTCGCGAAGGAGAACTCACTGCTGATTATAGAAAATCCGGAAGCACACCTCCACCCCGGAGCCCAATCACGCGTGATTGAGTTTTTAATCAGGCAGTCGAATAAGAAAAACTTACAACTCCTCATCGAGAGCCATAGCGATCATGTTATTAACGGTCTTCGAATTGCCGTGAAAAAAGGTATTTTGAAACCCGAAGACGCGTTGATTAATCATTTTGATTACAAAGAAGGCAAGGGGACAGAGTCAGAAATCAAAAAGATAACTTGCGACAAAAATGGCACGTTAAGTGATTATCCCAATGATTTCATGGATGAATGGACAGCCCAAATGATGCAGTTGGTATGAAACCGACATGTTTAAAATAATCATTCACTAAAGTTAGACTATTTCTCGCCACGGCATAGTCCAAGTGAACTTGTCCTCTGCTCGTTTGGCTTAACGAAATAGTTTTCAAGGATGTTTAATGATTATTTTAAACATCAAAGGTTCCATACACCGAAATGTAAAAGATTGAAATAATCGTATGAAAAATCAGGTGTGCTTCAACGATCTTTCCGTTCAACCACTTTGTACTGACAATCAGAATATTGAAGACAGGGTGAGACAATATATTCGCACGTTAAAGTCCCTTTGGGATACTTTCGGAATTAGAAAAGTACGGTACCATGAAAACCTGGTCAATATACCTTTAACCCCAGTTTTATCGCTCCAAGATTACTGTTCTAAAAACAAGCAAGGGGTTTTTACCGGCATCATCCTGGCTACATTCACGATGCCCCAAGTAGACATGGATGATGATGAATCTATGGAAAAATATATAGATTGTAAAACCAACATCGAAAAAGAGAACAAGCTTGTTGAAGCAGAAGGATTTAACGCAGCCTACTGTCAAGGGGTTCCTTGCATAGGGTTTGAATCGGAACCATTTTGGAATAAGTCTTTATACAGTATTATTGTTAACATATCGGGTAAACAATCAAGGTGCGATTGGGGGTGCGTATCCAATCCGGAATCCGTCAAAAAATCTGACTTTGTAAATTGGGTAAAGTCTATAACACCCGTTTCCATCATTGCTTCCTCGCTACACCCCTATTCTAAAAAAATCAACTTAAGCGACGATCATGGTAAAGACGTGTTATATAAACATGCAAAATTGTTAACCGAGTGTCAGTATGTCGAGGGCATATTAACATCCTTGCCATTCCAACCCGCGACAAAAAAATACGTGTATAATATAAGAGACGCAGGAGAAATTGACATAGTTCTACACTGGGAAGATGCGGGGTACAGCATGAGAGTAAAGACGACCGGCAGAAATATCCGGGAAACAACAAAAATCGCAACTATACTGGAAAAACAATACGGCCGTAAGTGAAATAAATGGATATTCCGGCGACGGTTTTTTCATGCCAACCGGATTTCACAGGCCTGATAACTGATTTTACAAAAAAAATCGCTATTATTGTATTTGGTACGTGATGTTTAAAAACCAAAACGCTACTTTACACTTTACAAATGAAAAAAGCGAGGGCAGGTTTTTAAAATATTATAGGGAGGAGAATATATTGATGGTGGTAATGCAGGGAGTATAGGCACCCAGGAAATTCAGGAATCTATTGTCGATATTATGGAAAGCGGGAAAGAGGCTTTTTAGGGTAGAAAAGAGATCTACAATATTTGGGATATTGAAAAATCAAAATAACATGAACGCGTTAGAATTATTAGAAATAATCGGCTCCGGGGAAACTAGCAAAGTCCAATTTAAAAGGACTTTAGATAATCAGGATAGTTTTGCCGCGGAAATGATAGTCCCGGGTACAACCGTAAATGATATTGATAAAAACAAGGTGAAGGAGTATCTGAATAAAATCATTGATAGCGAAAAAGTTGAATTAAACGAAAATGTTTATAGGAACCTGAATATCTTAAAAGACAATTCTTTATCGTTAGGAGGATTGCTGTTTTTTGCCAAAGAACCACAAAAGTATAGGCCCGCATTTTGTATAAAAGCGGTTTCCTTTGTAGGCAATGATTTGGGCGGAAATCTGTATAGAGACAGTCAAGATATTGTTGGCACCATACCAGATATGTTTAACCAAGCTGTTTCATTTTTCACCAGAAATCTACACTATATTCAAAAAGATAAAAACTTTAACAGCGTTGGAGACCTCGAAATATCGAAAATCGCTTTAGAAGAATTACTGCAAAATGCCTTGACTCATAGGGATTATACCAAAAATTCACCGATTAGATTATTTATTTTTGACAACCGTGTTGAGATTATAAGCCCGGGCGCTCTACCCAATAACCTTACCATTGAAAACATAAAACTGGGGAATGCAGTAGTGAGGAATAATTTAGTGGTTTCTTTTAGTTCAAAATTAATGAACTACAGGGGTGTAGGTACAGGTGTTGCTCGCGCCTTAAAAGAACAACCAAATATTGAGTTTGAAAACGATGTTGAGGGAGAACAATTTAAAGTTGTAATACCCAGACCACAAAAGCCCTGAAGCTGCAATTAAAGGAATACAAAAAGAGATACATACGGTAAAAAACAACATAATTATGATACTGTTCCAAAAGTGTGTGAAGCGTGTTTTATTTTCAGCTATTTATGCATTGGATATTCCGGTGATATGCACCCAGTGATTCCGGCGATATGCACCCACTTGTTAAACTATCATTTTGACAAAATTAGTTCTTTTGTCTCAAACTCTTCCCATTTTTGATACTGTTACTGTCCCAAACTGTGTGTGAGGCACGTTTTCTTTTCAGCTATTTATTTTAGTTTCTGAACACTGCTACACAACCGAAAGCGTATTTTGTACTATTTTCCTGATAGCACTTTGATTTCTTCCGTACGTTCCAGCGACGGTTTTTTCATGCCAATAGGATTTCACAGACCTGATACCTGATTTTACAAAAAAAATCACTAATATTGTATTCGGAACATGACAATTAAAATCCGACACCACCCTACAAATGAAAAAAGCAGGGGTTATTTAAAACAATATAAAATGCTAAGAGAAATAAAAATAGCGGGATACAAGTCAATCAAGGAAATGGATTTAAAATTAAATCCGCTCAATATCTTGATTGGTTCAAATGGTGTAGGAAAATCAAATTTTATTTCCTTTTTCAAGTTACTCAACAATATTTATGAACAGCGACTGCAACAGTTTACACTAAAAAATAAAGCCGATGATTTGCTGTATTACGGCACTAAAAACACGGAACATATTGAAGGATACCTGAAATTTGAGAATAACGCGTATGAGTTTCGATTAGCTCCAACCAATGATGGAAGGTTGTTTATTGAATATGAAAATAGTATTTATAGGAATGACGGCGGTTTTCCAAACCACAATTTATTGGAGAGCCAGGTTAAACAATCAACCACCTATAGAGATCGTTGGCTGAGGGATTATCTGGAAAGCTACAAGATTTACCATTTCCATGACACGAGTATCTCGTCTCCTTTGCGATCAATCGCAAATATTCATGACAACAAGTCGTTAAAGGAAGATGGTGGTAACCTCCCGGCTTTTCTCTATTATTTGCAACAGAAACATCCGCACAACTTCATACGAATAGAAAAAACGATACATTCAGTTATCCCTTTCTTTGAAAGATTCGACCTGTCTCCTTCTTTATTGGATGAGAATAGAATTTTACTGGAGTGGAATGAGAAAGAGCATCCTGAAACATACTTCAACGCGAATCACTTGTCGGATGGCAGCTTGCGATTTATAGCGTTAGCTACTTTGTTGATGCAACCCGTGTTGCCAAAAGTGATTATTATTGATGAGCCAGAGTTGGGATTACATCCCACGGCAATAAATAAACTCGCCGGATTAATGAAATCAGCAGCGGCAAAAGGATGTCAAATTATAGCTTCCACCCAGTCTGTTACCCTGCTTAATCAATTCGAGCCGGAAGATATCATTACCGTTGACAAGAAAAATAATCAATCCGTGTTCAATAGATTGGAAGAAGAGGTGTTACGCGATTGGATAAAGGACTATTCATTAGGTGAGTTGTGGACAAAAAGCGTAATCGAGGGACAACCGGTATGAAGAGACTGATTGTAATAGTTGAGGGCGATACCGAAAAGGAATTTATCGATAAAGTGCTGAGTCCATATTTAGCTTCAAAGGGACTCTATGATATAAATATCCAGTGTTTTAAAATAAAACACACGAAAGGTGGTCTGACGAAATATCGGCATCTGAAAACGGACTTAATTCACTGTATTTATGAAAGTGATGCATTAGTAACCACCATGATTGATTATTTTGCATTACCCAGTGATTTCCCAAAATATGAAGAAGCTCAAGTGATAGTTGACAAGGGTGAAAGGGTATCGTTTCTCGAGAGGGCTATCGTGGAGGATGTAGAAAAAGAGAAAAACAAGACTTTCCCGAATTTATTGCCTTACATTCAATTGCATGAGTTTGAAGCCTTAGTATTTTCCTCAATAAGCGCAATTCGAGCATTATACACAGATAGAGAAGCAAAATTCAACGAATTGGAGCAAATCATCACTCGATACCCCAATCCGGAAGATATTAACGACGACCCCAAAACAGCACCATCCAAAAGATTAATAAACAACCAATTAATAAAAGGATACAATAAGGTCATAGATGGAATATTAATCATAGAAGAAGTCGGCATAGATACGATACTAAAAAAATGTCCAAGATTTAAAAAATGGGTCGAAACTATCATTGAAAGACTTAATCATTGATTTCGAACTCTGTCAACATCAAGTAATAGCAAAATATAACACCGTTCCACTCAATTACGGCCGTTTCTCACAGATTTTACCAACAAAGAACAATTCCTCAAAATATTTCGTTTTCTTTATAAGATTGCTGATAATCAGAAAAGCATAAGGAAAAGTGACTAAGTAAGTGACCAAGTAAGTGACCAAGTAAGTGACCAAGTAAAAATACTGTTCCAAACAGAGTGTGAAGCGCGTTTTATTTTCAGCTACTTATGCATGAAAACAGTTTTTTTGTAGATTTGTTACATGTTGCTATTTAAGTTAAATTTGGACGGGATTAAAACAGATTGCTTAAGGTGAGCGCAATAAAGTGGATATTCCGGTGATATGCACCCAGTGATTCCGGCGATATGCCCCACTTGTTAAACTATCATTTTGCAGCAAGGCTAATAGAGGATTTAGACTAGAGACATACGAAATGTAACACTACCCTCCTCAACTCAACAACCACTCCAATGCCGACATCTTAGCAATTCCATCAAAATTTTGCTCGGGCAATATTTCATCCATGGTCAGCAATAATTTGGGATAATGATCTTTGATGGCTTGTAAGGGTTTAAGTTCACGAGTTAAGGTGGTTTCATTTTCCGTGTTGTGTGCTACCTGGATATACAATCTATCTCCCTTTGGATCAATCGCTAAAAAATCAACTTCCAGATTATCTACCATACCCACATATACCTGATACCCACGTCGAAGCAATTCAAGATAAACGATATTTTCCAATATATGACCAAAATCTTCTACCCTGTCGCCTGCAATAAATTGACGCAACCCGTTGTCTACGGCATAATATTTAGCCGTGCCGGCAAAAACTTTTCTCCCCTTCACATTATACCTTTTAGCTTTGTAGATAAGCAGGCTATCTTCAATACCTTCCACATACCGGGCAACGGTTTTATGGGTGATTTTATTTCCAAGACTATTCATAGTATTGGTTATCTTGTTGATATTCTGAAAACTACCTATTTCTGCATACAGATAGCGTATGATATTTTCAAGCGTAGCGACATCCGTTATCCTCAAGCGTTGAACAATATCTTTTAAAACTACCGTAGAATAAATACCTTCCAAATATTGTTGCTTCTTGGTTGCATCCAATGAAATGGCATAGGGAAAACTGGTTTGCAAGTATTCATTGTAGTATTTTTTCAAATTAGATCGGTTCCCGTCTTTTGTTGACACAAATTCCTGAAAAGACAATGGAAGCATTTTCAATTCCACGTATCTGCCCGAAAGAAATGTAGCTAGTTCACCACTCATAAAATAAGCATTGGAGCCAGTGATATAAATATCTAAGTTTTTATCGAGGTGCAAACTGTTGACAATCCTTTCAAAGTCCCGAACATTCTGTATTTCATCTAAAAATATGTAATACTGTTGCCCAGGCCGTATCTTTTCTTTGATGTAACTGTACAGTACGGCCGGGTCACACAAATATAAATAATCAAATTCGTCAAAATTGATATTGATAATTTGTTCTGCTTTTACACCTTCAGTCGTCAACTGATTTCTGAACATTTCAAAAAGCGTGGATTTTCCGCATCTACGTACACCGGATACAACTTTAATGACATCTTCATTTTTCCAGGTAGTAAGAAACTCCATGTATAACGGACGTTGAATAAGTTGTGTCTTCATATCAGAAATATATTTAATTACTTTAATTTTGGAATTGACTACAAAAATAGAACATTATTTTGATATAATTGGAATTAAGGAGAAAATTTTTAACTCCGCTCCGAAAAGTATTTTTTTACCACATGGGCATATAATTGAGGTGTTCTAAAAATATATACATCTGTTTATCGGATATTCCGGTGATATGCAACCAGTGATTCCAGTGATATGCACCCACTTGTTACACTACCATTTTGCAGCAAGGCTAATAAAGAGTTTAGACTAGAGACACGCTAAATGTAACACTACCACTAAAGGTAGTTTCCCAAAATGGGTGTAATTTATATCCTTATTGATACAGTCCCAAAAGTGAGTGAAGCGCGTTTTATTTTCTGCTATTTGTGTGAGGGAACAGATTTTTTTCGTAGATTTGCTAAAATGTGCTTTTAACGCTTTTAAAATAACACGTTATGGATAAAAAATCTATTAAATTTAAATATATTTTTGATGATAGTTACAATCCTATTTATATAAATGGGGCTCAAGGAGGAATAAATCCTCACGGCGAAATTATCTCAAATTTTTACTTAGAACGTCTTGCGCTTCCAAATTCCCAAACACAAGAACTAAATGCTGAAGGTGTTCCCGGAAATATCATAAACTCCGAGCCATCGGATTTGAATCAGTCCTTTGTTCGTGTCATTAAAGCAGGTGTAATAATGAATCTTCAAACGGCAAAAAGTATCCATACTTGGCTTGGGGAACATATTGAATCATTAGAGAAACTACAGAAGGAGACTCTTGAAAAAAAGAATCACGCTGAAGATTAGAAGCGTCATTCACGGAGTCATTATACATACGGTGCGGCAAGAACGAAACGAACAAGGGGCATCATTTACCTCGAAAATATATTAAACGGCAAATAAAATGGACCCAGATGTTACTTTTTTGAATTATTCAGAACCTTGGACATGCACTCCTTACAAGCAGAAGGCATTCACTTCTATTCTAAATCCTATGGGTTCACAATTTTATGACATCACAGAACAAAACAATACATATTATAGCGACTTAATAAACAGAACATTTATGCTATTGGTGATTGGGGATAACTACAAAAAACTTCAATCGTTCAAAGAACTTAAAAAGGGATGGAACGGCTACGATGGCGAAGAGATTACTGATGACGTTATATATAGAACAGAATCTTTTTTATTTAAACTCGATTTCTCCCCTAAAATATTTCCTACAGGAAGAAACTCGGTACAGATTGAACACTACCAGGATGATGACAACCTGGTAGAGCTTGAAATATTTAGTGATAAATACAGCATATACCTGGTCGAAAATGGAGAAGAGCGAGAGGAGAATGTTTCTGAAGAAGATGCTTTGAAAATTATACATGACTTGGTTGAGAAAAAGAGCTGATATGATCCCTGAAATAATTGAAGATATAGAATATCTCTACAGAGGCGTGGTACCCCAAAACTGGGACAGCGAAAATAAACGTCCGAGTTCAGCAACATTTAAAGACTCTAGTGGCACTTCGGTTGATAGAGATGCCGGGAGAAACATGGATGAGTGTATTAAATTCTTGAGTAAGAAAAGGAATTTTAAAGCAATCTGCAGAATAACTGCAAAAGATGTTCGCTCCGTAAATGCAGAAGCAATATATAAACCTATCGAAGAAAACAAATACCATTCCGAAATTCATGATTCTGCAGAAAAAGTACGATTGTCAAGTGGAAAAGCAAGGAAAGTCAGAGGCTTGTCGAAGACAGTTTGGCAATCAACTGTAATCTAACAGAACACGGGTTGAAATAACCACGTGAAACTAATCAGATTCATGTAGTATCCCAAACAGTGTGTAATTTATATCCTTATTGATACAGTCCAAAAAGTGAGTGAAGCGCACATTTTATTTGATATTGTTCCAAAAAATGTGCGAAGCGCGTTTTTTTTCAGCTATTTATTGTATTTTTGAGCACAGCTACACAACCGAAAACATATTTTGTGCTTTTTTCTTGATAGCAGCTTTTATCTGTTGCAAAAGAAAAAGGAATGATGTAATTTTGTAACAGTTATTTACCTACTAGGCAAGGGAATATCTAAATGACATGAAATAATTACAACTATTCACTTTTAAAAAAAAGAATCATGAATTTAAAAAAGTGCCTTTTATTGCTGATAGCTGTGATAACAGCTGTATCTGCAAGCAGTCAACAGAATTTCTTGAATGTCTCCGCGCAAGCGGGATCAGTTCTTAACACCGACCAGGACAAATCATTTGGAATAGGTGGCTCGATAACGTGGCTACATCAGGATGGTTACCTGGCAAAGAGTGAAAACAATTACCTCACGCTAACAGTGAAAGGATTTAACAACCCCTATGGTGAGGGAAAATTTATTAGTAGCATATTGAATGAGAAGAATGACGGATTTAATTACATCACCGCGCTAGCAGGTTACCGGGTGGCTTTTCAGCAAATAACGGATGGATTCTTTCTTGAACCTCGCCTGGGTATAGGATTTTTTTCTGGAAATAAATCTTTCATGTTTTCACCGATGGTAGGATACACGGTTAAAAAAATCGACATAGGTGTTTACTGCGATATGGGATTCTCGAAAGAAAACTTCGCCACAAAGAAAGACAACTTCTTTACATTGGGGGTGAGCGTGGGGTATAATATTGGACTGTAACCGTTTTAGTTGCGGTTTTCAAGACATTCGTCCAAGGACGGATATTGTAGCGGACGACGGTGTATTTTTTCATTGTCGCCCGCTACAACTATAAGGTGCGTAGATCTTTACTCTCAAATCATGCGACGACTTCTTTCCCTTCCGCCCAACGCGGTAACAGATTATTACCAACTCAACGGACGAGACCGTAACGAGTGGTTTTGCACATCGGATCCCCGCGACAAACGATTGGGATCCGGTGGCGGAACTACCTGGTTGTTGGAGGAGTGTTACAGGGACGAAAATCCCGGCGTGGCGTTCGAAGCTGAAAAAGCCCATACATACACTCCTCCTGCTGCTCCGAACGAAAATTCCGGCGTGGCGTTCGAAGAGTGGCTGTCGAAGGAGAAAAGAGTATTGATTCACGCGGGGGGACAAAGCAGAAGGCTTCCCGCCTACGCGGTCGCGGGCAAAACGAGTATCCCCATACCGGTGTTTCGCTGGGCACGGGGGCAAAAGGTGAAACAGGACTTGCTGTCGCTGCAAATGCCGCTGTACGAGAAAATCATGGGGCAATCGCCCCCTACCCTGAAAACCCTAATCGTGAGCGGCGATGTCTATATTCACACCGAAAAACCAGTACAGGAGATCCCCGAAGCCGACATCGTTTGCTTCGGGCTTTGGGTGGACGCCTCATTGGCAACCCGACACGGCGTGTTCGCATCGTCAAGGGAGACGCCCGAGGAGCTGGACTTCATGCTGCAAAAACCGTCGTTACAGGTGTTGGAGGATTTGGCCCACTCGCACTTTTTCTTGATGGACATCGGGATTTGGCTTCTTAGCGACAGGGCGGTGGGGTTATTGCGCGAACGCTCTTACGACGAAGAGGGGAATATTCGATTTTATGATTTGTACGGCGATTTCGGCTTGGCCCTGGGCAGTAACCCCACGAAAAAGGATGGGGAGATAAATGGGTTGTCGGTGAAAATACTCCCGCTTGAAGGGGGCGATTTTCATCACTTCGGCACCAGTCGGGAAATGATTGCCTCGACCCTCGCGTTGCAAAACAAAGTGTATGACCAGCGACTGATCATGCATCGTAAGATTAAGCCGCATCCCGCCATCTTTACCCAAAACGCCGTGGTCAATTACCCATTCACGGAAGATAACGGCACCATTTGGATCGAAAACTCCCATATACATCACGGATGGCAACTGTCATCGGAACACGTGATTACAGGGGTACCCGAAAATCGTTGGGACTTACATCTGCCCGAAGGGGTTTGTATCGACATCATCCCCGTGGGTAAAAAGGGATACGCGGTAAGACCTTACGGTATTGACGATACCTTTAAAGGGGATATTTACGCTGCTGAAACGGTGTGGATGGGAGCACCCCTTTGGCAATGGGTTGACCATCGCGGGTTGACGCTAAACGACGTGGCGGCTACCCCGGTGAACATACAAAACGCCCGCCTTTTTCCCCTCGTGGAGTCGATCGAGGAGATGGGGGCTGTCCTGGGTTGGATGATTGACCCGTATGCAGCATCGGATAAGGAAAAGGAGATTTGGTTGCAATCACGCCGTTTCTCGGCGGACGAGTTGATGGAGCAGGCCTCCCTGCCTCGCTTGTACGCGCAAAGGGAGATGTTTTTGAGGAAAAACTACCCGATGATGGAGAAGAACTATCAAAAAAGTATCTTCTACCAGTTGGATTTAAGCAGCGTGGCGGATGACTATGCCCGTTTAGAGCTGGAAATACCCCCGGTATTGAGCGATGATGCGGATAGCATGCAGCAAATACATAACCGGATGCTCCGCTCTCGGGTCCTTGGGTTGAAAGGAGAACACGACCACGCGCAAAAAGAGGAAGCGGAAGCTTTCTCCTTGTTGAGAAAAAGCTTGATCGATGCTTCATTTCAGCGCAAGCAACATCCCCGCCTCTCGGTAATGAGGGATCAAATCGTGTGGGGTAGAAGTCCCGTCAGAATAGACCTGGCGGGGGGCTGGACAGACACACCGCCTTACACCCTCTACGCGGGAGGGAAAGTGGTGAATATGGCCATCGAGCTGAACGGGTTGCCGCCCTTGCAGGTATACGTGAAACCCTGCCCCGATCATCATATCGTGTTGCGAAGCATCGATATGGGGGCGACCGAAATTGCGCGCACTTACGAGGATCTGCAAGAGTACCGTACATTGGGCTCCCCATTCTCCATACCGAAAGCGGCACTCGCCCTCAGCGGGTTCCTCCCGCGTTTTTCCGCCCGGCAGTTCCCTTCATTGGAAGATCAATTGAAGGATTTTGATTCGGGGATTGAAATCTCACTGCTCTCCGCGATTCCCGCCGGCTCGGGCCTGGGGACGAGCTCCATCCTTGCCGCCACCGTTCTAGGCGCGCTAAACGATTTTTGCGGTCTGGGATGGAGCAAAAACGAGATTGGAATGCATACCCTGGTACTGGAGCAACTATTAACGAGCGGCGGCGGTTGGCAAGATCAATATGGCGGCATCTTGCACGGGGTGAAGCTTTTAGAGACGGAAAAGGGCTTTTTGCAAAAGCCCCGGGTAAATTGGCTGCCCGACTATCTTTTTACCGACCCCGAGTATAAACCTTGCCATATCTTGTACTACACGGGGATTACACGGGTCGCGAAAAGCATATTGGCCGAGATTGTTCGGGGGATGTTCCTGAATTCAAACGAGCATCTGTCGATACTGCACGAGATGAAAATGCATGCCCGGGAAATGAGCGACTGCATCCAGCACGGCAATTTTTCACGATACGGCAAGCATGTTTTAAAGACCTGGGAGCAGAAGAAAAAGATTGACAGCGGGACCAACCCGCCCGATATTCAGCGTCTGATCGATTTGGTTAAAGATTACGCGTTGGGGTATACACTGCCGGGAGCCGGCGGGGGAGGTTTTCTGTACATGGTCGCGAAAGATCCCGATGCCGCCGCCCGTATTCGGAAAACACTTCATGACAACAGGCTGAATAAAAGGGCACGCTTCGTGGAGATGCAGCTCTCTAAAACCGGGTTTCAAGTATCGAGGTCTTGATCAATCAGAAAACAGCCACGGTAAATTTAACACGAAAAATAGGCACATTTTCGTAATAATCGTTACCTTTACACTATTAATTAATTAATGAAACATACAAGCTCAAGTTAACAAAACCTTGTTGTTTTAGGATTTTATCATCCCTGAGTTGTATGAGAGACATGAGGAACAACAACGCGGCAGTTGTTTCAAAAGTATCCCTTTTGAAACGGGCTCCCTTGTACCTCATCCTTTCGTTCATTCTACTTACCACCATACAGCTGTCGTGTCAGCGCCAGCATCAAGAGCCCGTGTTCACCCAATTGGAAAGGAGGCACGCTGACAGCATCGTTTTCACGAACCACACCATCGATTCTCTCGAGCAAGTTTTAAGCTGGTTCATTGCCGAAGAAAATAAAGTAGGAGTCGTTGTCGCTCAAAGGGAACTGAGTAGGTTGTATCGACGGGATGCCCGATTTGAAAAAGCCATCGAGGTAGGGATAGATGGCCTTCAAACCGCGAAGGAATTAGAAGATACCTTGGAGATCATTCAGGCACTTAATAATATCGGGACAGGTTTTCGTCGCATTGCCGCGCTTGATGAGGCCGCTTCTTACCATTACGATGCGTTGGAGTACAGTGAACTGTTCAGCGATAAAAAATCTCGCAAGGCCATTGCAAATAGAAACGCGGCACTCAACGGGATAGGCAATATTCAATCGACACTGGGTAATACCGAGGCGGCAGAAAAAGCTTTCAGGGAAGCGTTGGACGGGGAGCGAGCGTTAAACAACCCACGGGGCCAAGCCATCAATTACGCCAACATCGGGAGGTTGTTCGAAACCCGGGAAATGATTGACTCCGCGTGGGTCTATTACCGGGAATCGATGAAGTTCGACGTGGAAGCCAACTCTGAACTGGGTATCGCGCTTTGTCACAACAACTTCGGCCGTCTATACGAGAAAGGGGAAGAGTGGGAGAAAGCCCTGGTCGAGTACCAGGTAGCGTATGATATCATGAAGAACAGCGCCGATAAATGGCACTGGCTGGAATCATGCCTGGGCATCGCCCGTGTTAACGCGAAAATGGGTTACGGGCACAACGCGAGAAAATACCTTACCGAAGCGCGAATCACGGCGCAAAGCGTAAAGTCGTGGGAGCGATTGGCAGAGGCGTACGAGCTCAGCTACCTTTTGTCGAAGTCGAAAGGGGATCACCAGGAGGCCTTGGTGAATTACCAGTTGCACCGGGCGTACAGGGACAGCGTTATCAACGAGCAGAATTACAACCACCTGCAGAACATCGTCGTGAAATACGAGCAAAGAAAACGGGAATACGAGCTGGCCGCTGCCAACGAGCGCTATGAACAAGAGCGACGCAACAAGATTATAATAGCCCTTTTTAGTGCCGGGGTGATAGTGCTCTCCCTGGCAGCCCTGTTCTTGTTACTCTACGCCTTGCGCCAAAAAACCCGCGGCAGGAATATCTTGCGGAAAAGCGAAAAAATGCGCACCAACTTTTTCACCAATATCACCCACGAGTTTCGAACCCCCCTAACCGTTATCCTGGGCTTCGGGAGGCAACTTGAAACGGGGGAGTTGAAAAAGACGGAAGAGATTGAAAAGGCGGGAGAGATGATCACACGACAAGGGAGCAGTTTGTTACAACTCATTAATCAATTGCTGGATATCTCGAGGATCCATTCTTCAATAGGTAAAGCGGAGTGGTGTACAGGCAACATCGTGGTGTTTTTACGCATGGTAGTGGAAACGTTTGAAGAGCAAGCCAACGCGCAAAACATCGAGTTGCGATTCGTTGCTTCAGAAACAAAGGTGATCATGGACTTCGTGCCCGATTACATCAAAAAAATCATGCATAACATGCTATCCAACGCCTTGAAATACACGCCCGATGGGGGACGCGTTCACATATCCACGCAGCAGGAAAAGAATACAATCGTTATTCATGTAGCCGATACCGGAACAGGTATTTCTCCTGACGACTTGCCGCACATCTTCAAACCGTTTTACAGTGGAGAAAACAGCCAACTGGAGATAAGCTCAGGGGTTGGACTGTCGCTCGTCAACCAGATTGTCGAGGCGATGAATGGCTCCATCAAGGTGAGAAGCAGCTTGGGCAAAGGCTCCATCTTTACATTGACACTTCCGTTGCGTCACGGTTCGGAAAAGTGGCCCGTGTGGACATTGAGCAAGACAGCCACCAATTATGAAAAATGGTATGTGCGATTTAACCCGAAAAAGTTACCGGAACCTTCTGAAATGAGCGACGAAAAAGAGACGATACTCATCGTGGAAGATAACCCCGACGTGCTGTTTTACATAGGCAATCTACTGGATGAAAAATACAACCTGCTCTTCTCGAAAGATGGGAGCGACGCGTTCAGTAAAGCTGAAGATGTTATTCCCGATTTAATCATTACCGACCTGATGATGCCGGGAATCGACGGGTACGAGTTGTGTCGACGCGTAAGGGCATCGGAGCTGACCAGCCATGTACCCATTATCGTGGTAACGGCCAAAAGCTCCGAGGAGGATAGGATCATGGGCATTGAAGCGGGTGCCGACGCGTTCCTTCAAAAACCTTTTAACGCCCAGCTGCTGAACAAGTTGACCGAAAAGCTCCTGAAAATGAGGAGAAGCTTGAGGGAGAAGTACAGCCAAGTAATAGACATTGATAATGAAACAGAACTGGATATACCTTCTACCGACAGGAACTTTTACAACAAGCTCACCGATGTAATATACGCGCAAATGAAGAAAGGGGAAATTGATCTGGATGAAATTGCCTCGAAAATGACCATGAGCCGCTCCCAGCTAAACCGTAAAACACAAGCTACCATCGGCCTACCCGCTTCAAAATACGTGCTCCAAGTTAGAATGAGCCTGGCAAAACGATTGCTTGACGCTGATGTTTCCATGCCCATTGGAGAAATTGCCTTAATGTGCGGTTTTACCGATATGGGCTACTTCTCACGCACGTTTAAGCAACTCTTCTCGATGACACCTTCGCAATACCGCAAACGGGTGCTGTAAATTTTGACCAAATATAACCCTGATCATGAATGTTTTGCCTCAAAACATCAACTATTTTAGTCAAACTTAAACGAGAAAACACCCTCAAAAAGTCAAATTTTCGCCTCGAAACTCCTAACACTTTTTAATTACAGACTCTATATTTGCAGCGGGAAATAAATCTCATGCAGAAAACCATGGAAGAGGCCAAAACTTTAAAAAAACCGCGTTACCTCTGCGTGGGGAATTTTTACCCAATTTGCATAATAACTGAATTAACTTTCTGGCATGACGTTAAAAGAAAGTATCTTCGTTAAAGCAAAGTAACATGTAGTGAATTTTTGCACCATGATTCACGGTTGCGCTTTAGCGTTTATTAACAAAAAACAGGCGTTGGCAAAACCAAAACTTTTCACCATGCAAAAATAGATAATAGTAGTCTTGAAAACAGTACAAACATATAGAGAATTATGAGAAGAATCGCTTTCCTGATATTAGGTTGGGTGGCTTGTAGCTTACTCGCTTTCACCCAAACAGGAGGATTGAAAACCAACCTGGCCCATTGGGCGACAGGTGGAACGATTAACGGTGGTTACGAGGTTGCCCTGAACCGCGGGTACACCCTGGAGCTGGCAGGGGGCATCAACCCCTTCACCTTCAAAGAGAACAAGAAGTTCAAGCATTGGATCATACAGCCAGAGATAAGGTATTGGCCCTGCGAAAGCTTTAACGGCCACTTCTTCGGGTTTCACGCCCTGGCAAGCGAGTACAACGTCGGCGGATTGGATGTCCCGTTAGGGCGGCTATCGAGGTTAAAAGAGCACCGCTACGAGGGATTCGCCTTTGGCGGCGGGCTAAGTTACGGGTACCAGTGGGTGCTATCACCCCGGTGGAACTTCGAGTTAGGTATCGGTGCCGGGTACGCCTACCTTACCTACGACCAGTTCGCCTGCGTGAAGTGCGGCGAGAAGATTGCGAGCGAAAAAGACCACTACCTGGGAGTAACCAAAGCGGCCATCTCCCTGATTTTCCTTATACATTAATATATAAGAGCGTATGAAACGAAAAAACATATATACCCTGTTCGCGATGACGGTGGCCCTGTTGGCAACCGTAGGGACGGCCACCGCGCAAGTCAACTACATGGAACAGGTCGCGATCGAGAACCAAACCGTGTTAAAAGAGGGGGCCATCACGACCGTGAGCCTCGATTTCATCCTGGACGACCTGGAGATTGATAAGAACGACTTGCTCGTTATCACGCCCGTGATCGTGTCGACCGACAACGAGGTGGCACTGGAAGCCGTGGCCGTGAAGGGTAAACTGCGCCATAAGGTGTTAGAACGACCGTTCGAGTGGAAAGGGAAAACGCGGTTAGAGATGCCGGCGGGCAACCAGCTGGTGCGGGAGAACGGAACCGCCCAATCGCTGCGCTACGCTACCTCCCTACCCTTCGCCGAGTGGCAGCGTGACGCACGCCTGATCCTGAGGGGTGAGGTGATCGGCTGTGCCGACTGCAGCGAGGCACAACCTGATAAGCTCCTCTCCCAAAAGATCCTGCCCGACCGGTTTATCCCCACCTACCGCGTATCCTACATCGTGCCCGAGGCAGAGCCCGTGAAACAACGCAGCGAAACGTACAGCGCCCACCTCAACTACCGGGTGGGACGGCACGACCTGCTGCCCGACTTCCAGGATAACGCCGCGGAGCTGGCCAAGGTGGCCAACATTATCCGAGAGCTGAAAGGCGATCCCGACTTGACCATCACCAACTTCACCATCTCGGGGTACGCGTCGCCCGAGGGCAACTACCAGAAGAACATGCAGCTGTCGCAACGGCGTGCCGAAACGTTTGCCCTCTACATGGAGAAGGAGTACGGTTACAGCCACGACCAGTTCAAGGTGCAATGGTTTGGCGAGGACTGGAACGGGCTGAGAAAAGCGGTGGTAGCATCTAGCCTGACAAACAAGGATGCCATCGTGGAGATTATTGATAAGGTGACAGACCATGACGCGCGCGATGCACGCCTCATCGCCCTTGACAACCGACAGACCTATAACATGCTGTTGAACGACTTTTACCCGCCGCTCCGCCGCAACGACTACGAGGTGTCGTTCGTCTCGCGCCCGTTCAACGTGGATGAGGCGAAAGAGGTGATCAAGACGAGGCCCAAGCTGCTGAGTTTGAACGAAATGTTCCTGGTGGCACAAACGTACGAACCGGCGAGCAAAGCGTTCAAGGAGGTGTTCGATATCGCCGCCCGCCTCTACCCGGATGAGCCGATCGCCATTCTAAACAGCGCGGCGGCCGATATAGAGGGAGGGAACAACCAGGCGGCCATCGACCGGTTGAGCCGGATAGAGAATGACCCGCGCGCGTGGAACAACCTGGGCGTGGCCCACGCGCGAATGGATGAGCTGACAAAGGCGAAAGACTTTTTCACCAGAGCCGCCGCTAACGGCGATGAGGACGCGAAACATAACTTGGAGCAGTTGGAGAAAGCAATGAGCGATTAGCTGTTAGCTGTTAGCAATTTTCTTAGGAGCGAGAGCAAAGCCAAGTTTACTTAAGCTTTGCCGAGCGACGACAGAAAAGGCGCGTTAGCGAATGAGCAATGAGCAATGAGCTGTTAGCAATAAACAATATAAACCAATATAATAATCAACTAAAACAGACGAACTAAAACAGAAACTATGAATGAATGAACAAAAAAAATCAACTGAAACAGAGGAATTAAAAAAACAAAACAGAAAACAAACAGAACAAAAGAAACAAAACGAACAAACCAATAACAAACGAAAAAAATAATTAGAAAACAAACAATCAAACGATTAAACAAACAATCAAACGATTAAACAAACAATTAAACTAAACAAATTCAATTACTTAAACCATTTAAATTTTAAAAAAATGAAAGTAGCAAAACTTTTTTTAGTCGGCGTCATCGCCCTCGGTTTAGGGCTGACAGCTTGTAACAATGACGATGTGCCTAACGTGCAGGACGGCGAAAAGGCAACGGTATCTATCAAGATCACTCAAGCAACAGGTGTGGGTACCCGTGTAGCAAATGATAGCTATGCCAATGTTAATGAAAGAACCGTTGCAGAGAGCAACATCAAGAAGTTGGATGTATTTGTATTTAACGGTGATGCGTTAGACGGCCATAAACAAGCCACTTCCACCAGTACCGTGACCGAAGTTACTGATATTGAAGTGACTACCGGTCAACGTACATTGGTCGTGGTTGCCAACGCTACTGCCGATATGGGAACTATCATCTCGAAAGCGGCATTATTAGCTAAAGTCGCTTCCGATTTGAGCGCCCAAACATTGGCTAACGGCTTGCTGATGACCGGTGAAGCAACTTCCCCGATTACCATTGGTGTCGGTAAAAACTATTACGGGTATGCTTCTGGCTACGCGTATGAAGTCGGGACTCCCGATGCAAACAAGCACAGCGTAGACGTTCCGTTTAAACTTACCCGCGTTCCCGCCCGCGTAGCATTGGTATCGGTTACTACCGCTTTCGCGGATGCTTTTGCCGGCTGGACTTTTGAACCGGCTGAAGTGTTCTTGTTCAATGCCAAAAAACAATCGAAGTATTTCGGTGCTTCTTTGGTTTCGGGAACCGAATATCTTTCCGGTCTTGATTTAACTCCTTTCAATGGTCCGCTGAAACCGGGTGCATGGGTTGCTGGCTGGACTGCAAATTACTTGCTAGATGCCGTTACTGATTTGACTACTATCACCAGTGACAAACCGGTGTACTACTACACGTTTGAAAACGATGCGACCGTTCAGCCCACCGTTATTTCCATTAAAGGAAAAATCAAAAAAGCCGACACTCAATACGCTAATGCAACTGAATTCCCCGGATCATTTGATGCAAACGGTTACACCTATTACTCCGTTATCGTAAACGGCAATAAAGGTGGATATAGCTATACCGCACCGGCAGGTTACACGCCTGATAACAAAATCAAACGCAACACGCAGTATAACATTACACTTACCATTAAGCACTTAGGCACGGACGACCCGACAGACGACCCGGTTGAACCGGCTATGCTTGATGTCAACGTTCAAGTTGTGCCCTGGGTAGTTGTGGAACAAAGTGTACAGTACTAACCATTTACCCTATTTTGTCAAACGGTTTTCGTGGTTGACAAAATAAAAACCACCGCGGCGGGGAGTGATACCCCTCCGCGGAACAAAGAAACAATAAAAAACAACAATATGAGCAACGCGAAAAAATACATCTTTTTACTCGTGGCAACACTGTTGCTGACGGGGTTGCTAAGCAGTTGCCTAAAAGAGGATTTCTCGGACTGTCCTCGCCCCTTCAGGCTATTCATTAAGGCGGTGGACGCGGACGAAGTAGACATTACAGATTCGGGCGATGTACAACAGGTCATCTTGTTCGTGTTTAACGAGAAAGGGGAGATAGTGGACGCCGTGGTACTTGACGCCGCAGCCGTGAAAAGCCGAAAACCGGTGGACGTCAAGCTGGACTACCCGGGGCACCAATCGCTCACGTTCGTAGCATGGGGCAACACCGGCGGGGTAGAATTTCCCGATAAGGCTTCGGTAAAACAATTAAACGACCTATATGCTAAACTCAAGGCGCGAGACGGCAAAATCAAAGAGCAAAATCAAAACGGCATCGCGCAATCGCCCTCCGACCTCTTTCAAGGAAGCCTCTCGGTACCGATAGAGTACGGAAGCATTGAGCCGTCAGGCGACCAAACGGTTATCATCCGACGCAAAACGGCGCAGGTTTTCATTTCGGCCATACACCTGAAGCAGTGGAACGGAAACAAAGAGGGGAACTACTTCTTCAGACTGAAAGAGTCGCTGAACACGTACGACCAAAACGGTAACCTAATCGGAACAACAGTGAATTACATTCCCGTTTCGCAACTACAAGACGGAACGCTCACCGCTCCCATTTTCAACACCTACCCGACCGGAACGGGGCAATCATACACCTTGGAGATCCTCTTTGACGACGAGGTGATCTACACTGCCAACAAGGGCACAGACGGAAAAGCATTCGTTCCTGAAGCGGGACGCCTGCTCAATATTATTATTGACTTCAGAGGCGGGCTCAACGTGGTGGTAGTCATTACACCCTGGGATGTGATACATCAATATGTAGCATATTAAAACGGAAAAACAGATGAAAACAACACCTACTATATTGGTTTTACTGCTGGCAACTACTGGCTTGCTTTTCACGGCATGCATCAGAGAAAATTTGGCAGTAGAACAGGGCGAACCCGCCGTGATATCGCTCTCGTTGAGCAATATACAAACGCGTGGCGGAAACCTTTTCTCCGATGAAAGCGTGATAACCAAAGTGCGTGTTTACGTGTTCAACGGCAATTACGTGGACGCCACGCGAGTGTACACATCGGGAATGGATGAGTTCAACAACCCGTTCAGGATCACAACCACCACCGGCACCAAAACCGTCTACGTGGTGGCGAACGAACGGTCTGGCATGACCACTGACCTTAACAACGTAACTACACTGCAGCAGTTGCAAAACATCGTTACTCCACCTACAGACCCGGGAGCGTTACCGTTAAACACACCCCTTACCATGGTGGGGGCCAAAGATGTGGTAGTAATGCCCACGGTTGACCCAGACAATCCCACGGAGGTAACTGTATCGCTCACTCGATTGATGGCCCGCATAAACTTGAGATTAATAAAAGGAGACACTCCGGCAGATATCATCATCAAATCCGTCCGCTTAATTCGCGGTACTACCAAATCGGCACTTATAGAAGGACAACCTGTACCTGGCCAAGCTTACGGGGATAAGATTTACACCGGGGCAGGAGAATACGAACTTACTACGTCCGGAGTGGATGCATGGACAGGTGCAACCCCCATGTACCTATATGAAAATCCAGGTTCCGCCTTAGACTCCTTGAACCGTGCGACCTACCTTGTTATAGAGGCGCGATACAATGGAGTAAATACCCGTTACCGGGCATACGTGAACGATAATACGGCCACCTCAACCGACCCGGGATTTATTGCACATCCCTATGCCATCAAGCGGAACCATTTATATAATATCGAAGCAACCATATCCAACATTGGAGAATTTGACGGGTTGACCCTCACGACATTCGTTATGCCATGGAATAAACTTGAATCCGCGTTGACGTACGACCGTATTTATGAAACCTCTCTCGATCCACAGCCGACAGTAGATAACAAAAACTATTACGTGACACAGAAAACGGATGCAGTTACGTTCACATTCACGATTACAAATCCCTACGGGGCGGCATGGACAACGCAATTTACCAACCCCGACTACTTCAACGCCACGGTAACTCCCGGAACTTCGCCTTACGGGTTGGGTACATATACCATTAGTATCAGTCCGAAATATGACCCGGATACTACCGAGGAACGTGTTACCGAGTTTTACATCAACGTGGGCTGGGCAGGCTCCGCGGCAGGATACGTGGAGATTCCCCTGTTGGATGGGACAGCACTTGTAGGACCAGGTTATAGAATTGTAATTACCCAATTGACTGCACCGTAAATAATAATAAAAGAAGAACGGATATGAAAAAAATAATCTCCATATCAATCAGTAGGCTTGTTGCTTTGATACTCCTTACAACCCTTGCCTCGTGCTTGAGTGAAATGAACGTAGATGAATCATTGCCAAGCGACCAACTCACCATCCACGTGGCATTTACAAAGAGCCCCACACCGGCAACGACACGCTTAATCGAAAGCGGAGACTTCGACGGCACGTTTAATGAAAACAAGGTGGTGATACTGGATGTATTCTTTTATCAAGGCAACACCCTGAAGTGGAAAGCGCTCTCTGCAGATATTAACTACAATACCACCACGAACATCGCCACCTTGCCTATCCCGGCCGATAAACAAGCATTGTTTGATGGAACCGTTGAATACGATGTGTACGTGGTGGCTAATAGCTCGGCAAATTACACGACCATCGTGGAAGGAGACGATAATGCCGCTGATTTGAAGAGCCTCGTGATGCAAAGCGGTGATTTCGTGACAAAAGGAGGTAGCGCCACACCACAAAATTCATTTCTAATGGACGGTGTTATCACAAAAACCATTGACCTGAACGATCCCAATTTGGGAACGGTTAACCTGGAACGTGCCGCCGCGAAAATACGGCTGCGTTTAGTAGACATTAACGTACCCGGGTTTGAATGCCTTGGAAACTGCACCGCGAAATTGATGCATTTTACCGATAAAACGGCGCTATTAACCGGGGGAAGCGCACCAACACTGGGTGCCGGGGATTGGAAATCGACATCAGCAATGCCACTATCGGCAACCGCGGTAGGCGGAGGACAAACCACGCAAACCCCGTTTTACGCCTACGCCAACAACTGGCAAGGGGCCTACAGCGATCGGGAGAGCTATATCGAGCTTACCGTCCCTTTAAGGGACACAGCAAACGACATCACGGGAAATTTCAAATACCGCATACCACTAACCCCCCAAAACCTCACCGGCGAAGATGCCACGAACTATAAGAACGTGTTGCACCGTAACTACCTCTACGACATAGCCGTTACGATAAAGATAATAGGACGGGTTGACGAAGATCCGGAAGAGGTGACCGGTAACTACACCATCAAGTCGTGGGATGAGAGAAATATTTATATTAATGTTATGGGCGCACATTACCTCGTGGTGTCGGAAACAGATGTAACAATGCCCAACGTGGCCAATTACACGCTCACGTTTAACTCTTCCGTTGCCAATGTGACCCTTGTAGATGGCTCATTAAAAGCAACCTACACGTACGTGGATTATGTAACAGGACAACCCGTTACGGCTAATGTTGCTCCCGCTCAAATGCCCACCGTTACCGTACAACCGAACGTGGCATCGGGAACGATTCAGATAAACAGCCCCATCCCCGTTAACTACATACCAAAAGACATCGAGTTTAAAGTTACCAACGGGCAATCCGGCTTGATTGAAACAGTTATTATCAGACAACTCCCGTCGACCTATTTCACGTCGGAAGAAGGTGAAAGATCCATTTTAAGAAATCAATTGCTACCGCAACATACCAATCCCTATATGTATGCCATTACCACGTTAGCACCCTCGGGAGATGGAAATATTATCTGGGGATTTCCGCTAATCGACAATGGCAACACCGTCAACAGCCTGGAAGTGTCCAGGATGGTGTCGCCCAAGTTCATGATGGCTTCCCAATTGGGAGCTACATCTACGATGGGCTACGATGATGCTGTTGATAATTGCAATAGCTACTGGGAAGAAACCATCAAAAATGGAGTGACTGTTCGCTATGACGATTGGCGCTTACCTACCGAGGCGGAAATAAAATATATCGATGACCTGCAACATGACAGCAATAATCCACAAGGTGTAGTTATGCGTGGAAACTATTATTGGGATGCATACAGTTTTAATGGTGCCTATGAAATGAAAGATCCTATTACTCATAGTGGTTCATCAACAAGTGCCCACGTCCGCTGTATCCGCGATATAAAAAATTGATACCAAAAGGGCGGTAATAAGGGGGAATGAACGATAAAAACAACACGATATATGAAAAAAATACTTTACAGTTTATTCGGCTTACTGTTCGCCTTGACGGGTTGCATGCAAGACAACCTGTTACAGCTAGAGCCTGTCGCGCCTGAAAACGGTGAGGTAACGGTAAAGTTCACGGCTTCCATACCGGAATTTAAGACCGTGCAAACTCGCGGCAATGGCGGAGTAAACGACCTGTGGCTATTGGTGTTCGACCAAAACCTGAACTTCCTTGTAAGGGAGAAGGCTATATTAGAAAATCAAACAGATACCGGTGGAGAGTTTACGGTAACACTGCCGGCTTCCGGTTACAAACGCTACATTCACTTTGTCAGCAATTACGACTGGACGGGGTTTAACGACCTCGATATGCTGGGATACAACGTGAACGCGATAATGAGTTTAATAATCACTCAAAATCCCGGGTTTTGGGCGACGGTGGAATTGCCAAACGGTATCAACACCACCTGTTTTACCGGGCCCGGTGCGCCGACGATAGAATTACTGCGCAACCAGGCAAAAATTAGCGTGACCGAGACCGCTGATAATTTTGAACTCCTGGGCTTCACCATTCACAAAGCGCCGGAAAAGGGAACAATAGCCCCGTTTAATCCTACCACCGCCACTTTTGAGGTAGGTGCCATTACCGAGCCGGTAGGCGTGACCCTGCTTAACGCCCAGGCGGGAGAAGTTAATATGAACGAAAAGTTTTTGTTTGAACGCAAAAACAAAAATGCCGAGGAGATTACTACCGTAATAGTGCAAGGTAATTACAACGGTAACACCTATTTCTATAAAATTGACCTGATCAATGACCAAAAAGTACGCTACGATATTGAACGTAACTACCATTACAATGTAGATATCACGAATGTTAGCAAAGAGGGGTACACCAACTTTTCCGACGCTTTGGCGGGTGCCTCGCACAACAACACGGCACTTGACCCCATCATTGAGAAATACCCGATGCTGTCTGACGGAACCCGAAAGCTGCAGGTGGAGAGAACGCTGGTTGTTATTACCGAACCCAACAAGACATTCAACGTGTGGTACAAGTTTTTCCCCGATATCGTGAATAACCCGACAACGGTGAACAACGACGGCGTTTTGGTAACCATTATGAGCAACGAAGGCGCATTGAGTAGTGCCCCCGCTGATTTCAGTTTTGACAATGCTACCGGTATCATCACTGCCAAAAGCGCTGCAACCGTGCCGACCGTTCCCGTGCAAGCGCAAATCAAGGTGGAAAAAGGCGAATTGGTACGTATTATCCGGGTGGTGCTTCGCCCGCCCTTCTCCTTTAACCCGGTAACCATTAACAACTTGAATCCCGCCGCGTTATTAGCCCAACAGGGGTTTAACTCCACCCTGCGATTTTTCATTCCCGACGATTTCCCGGACGAGTTGTTCCCGTTACCGGTAAATATTTACACCCAGGGGTTGTACGCAGCCGAAGCCGGTTTACAGCTGTTTGTGGATCCGGGAGGCATAATCCGATACGTTTACACGGCAACTGCTACAGGACTGCAGGATGTTGAGTTTAAAACAAACCAATCCTATTTAGCGGAAACCGTAAAATTGGAAGCCGACTATTTTTCTGATGCAACGGTGAACTATACCCGACCGGTTGGTAATATCTCTTACGGGAGCAATACGCCGGTTCCCGCGGATGCCACCGTAACGGCTTCGGTGGGCTCACTAAATATGGTAGCACTCGGGAAATATACCTATAATTCAGGAGGAGCCGCTAGCAGTACGCCGGTAACCGTGACCTTTGACGAGTGGATATCCAATGGATATTCTAAAAGATACGCCATAGCTACTACCGTGGGAGATTTGGAGAATTACGTGACGCTGAACCTGCCAATGACATACCACCTTTTCAATGGAACATTGAGATATGGTTCGGGTTGGAGTGGTACACCCATTCCAGCATCAGCAACCGTAACACTTAATCCTGTGATTCCCAATAGCATATTCGCTCATCCAACTGATGGATACTACACGTATGATGTGCCCGCATCGGCCAATATGAACACTTCGGTTACCTTTACCTACGTGAGATCCGGCTTTTTTGGTAGCACTACTTATACTTTAACCCGCACATTGAACAATTTAGTAACGAATTATAACTTGAGGCTACAATAAAAACAACCCTGTAAATAGTTTACCGTAAACAAAAAATCCGTAAGGCGTGGCTTATCCTACCTTACGGATTTTTTTGTTTTGTACCCGGACTTAGCTATTGACTGTTTGCAGTATAAACAAGCATCTGCCGGCAGACTGACAAGTCCCTTCGTCTAACAATTAGCAATCCACTGTTTTAGCAGAACCTCTCACTTTGCTGCCACCAAAATCACAACAAACATCAACCTCTCTCGAACCTACAGGGTCGATTTAACCCAGTCGAGCATGGAGCGCTCCTTGGCCGTGGCTTCCCGCTCAATCCGGTCGCACTTCTCGGTTAGCGTGGCGACGAACGCCCTGTCCTTTAAGCCCGATATATTGATACGGACGCTCAGCACCGTCCCCATGATCGCCGAGCGGCAAGCCATGATGCTCACCATGCCATCGGTCACGGCGTTCCGGTTGCCCTTCTGCACCACTTCGATAATGGTATCCATCATGCCCAGGGCCTTCTCCGCTATCCCCATGGGAACGAGTGAGGCTTGCTTCATCGCGTTCTCAATGGCCTCTGAACGGGCCACTATCTCCTCGCCACTCTCCTTGGGCATCTTGTACGCATCCATCACCCGGCTGTACACCTCCGCGTCGCGGTCAATATTCTCCAGGAAGAAGTCGATGTTCCCCTCCATCTCCCGGATAATCTCCCGCATCCGCCCTTCCACCGACGCGTGCCCTTTTTTCCCAATGGTGAGGTTGGCTACCATGGATATCAACGCCGAGGCAATAGCCCCGCTAAATGCCGAAGCGCACCCCCCACCGGGTACCGGGTTCCCGGAGGCGGTCTTTTCAAGGTACTCCCTAATGGTCAAGTCCTGTAGTTTCATACGAAAATTTAATTTTTTTTGTTTCGGTGTACGGAACCTTTGATGTTTAAAATAATCATTCACTAAAGTTAGACTATTTCTCGCCACGGCATAGTCCAAATGGATTTGTCCTCTGCTCATTTGGCTTGACGAAATAGTTCCCAAGGGTGTTTAATGATTGTTTTAATCATGTCGGCTTCATATAATTAAAGCTTTTATTTTTATTTTTATTCCAAACGATTCACACTATTTCCACTGACATCATACCGTGGAGCGAGCTTCGCTTACCGATCCTCAAACGGGCTCCCTTTTCAATCGGTGGCCACTACCTTTTGACGATACAAAAATAGCAATAATTTTACGTATTTCCTTACCGTGCTGAATCGTAACTGCTTCTTTATAACCATTTTTAAAAAACTGCATCTTTTTCATTAATTATCCATCGATTTACAATTTTGTTCCTTATATTTGCAAATGAATTACAAATAACAAGACTAAAATGATTATAAATTTTTCAGTTAAAAATTTCGGGTCTATCAAGGACGAACAAACCTTGTCGTTCGAAGCGACAAATAAAACTCACCTTGAAGAGGCCTATATAGTTAAGCAAGGGAGAAGGCGTTTGCTAAAGATAGCTTTGTTGTACGGAGCTAACGCTTCGGGCAAAACAACCGTGCTGAAAGCATTGGACTTCCTGAGAGTTCTTGTTTTACAACCCCTAAACAAGAAAAGCGATGTTCTCGACTTTGAACCATTCCTGTTTGTAGACGATCCACTAAAAGAAAATTCTAAGATTTCCATAGAGTTTATTCAAAACGGGAAAAGATACAGTTATAAGGTGGTTTTTTCGAAAGAGGCTGTTATTCACGAGGAATTGACTTTTTGGAATTCATACAAAGCAAATATCTATAAAAGATATACTGACACATCAAAGCAATTAAGCGAAATAGAATTTGGAAGTACCATAAGCGTTGACAGCCTAACCAAAAAGGCGCTTGAAACAAATACGCTTTGGAATAACACCGTGTTGGGGGGATTCCTTAAAACTAATATAAACATTAAGGAGCTTAAAGAGGTTGTCGACTGGTTCGGATCAACATTGATGACCACGGTGCAAAACAACTCGATTCTCACGATATTTGCAAGCGATCTTGTTGAAAAAAAGCGCATTACAAATATGGATATTGTGAACATAATTAAACGAGCCGATTCAAACATTTCTGATATTATCGTAGAGGATGAAGAGGTTGATTTACGTGAATATTTAGATGAGCCTTTTCACATTGTTAGAAAAAAAAGAAGTAATAACGAAATTATCAATTCCGAAAAATTCTCTGACAAGTTTATGCGTAGGAACATAGCATTTGAACATTCGGTAGAAAATAAAAACTACAGACTCCCTTTCGAAATGGAATCAAGTGGCACGCAAAGATTTTACGGTTTGGCAGGAATATTGGCATTGTTGATTAGAGAATCAGTGATTTTACCCATTGATGAACTTGAAGCTTCGTTGCATCCCGATTTATACAAATACTTCATTCTCACCTTTCTTCTCAACACTAACGGGTCACAACTAATTGCAACAACGCATAACAGGGAAATATTGAATGATAGAGACCTGTTTAGAGACGATGCTATTTGGTTTACGAACAAAGATGATACTGGTAATACCGAACTATACTCATTAGCGGACTTTGACAGTTCGGTAATTCGCAATACGAGTAACGTACTAAATGCTTACAAAACGGGTAAGTTGGGCGCAATACCCTACCCGGGCGACTATTACTTGAACTTGACACCATGAGAGAAAGAAGAAAAATAAAGCAGCGAAAAACTACACCCACTTTTGCATTCGTCGTAGAGGGTAAAACAGAGCTCGTTGAAAAAGCATGAATTCTTACTTGGTAGATGAAACAAACTAAGCCCATAATGAGAAGGGGACTACCCCTCTTTTGCTTTTTTGGCCTGAACGGCTTATCTTTACGTGACTTTTGACGGTGAACGCCCTATTCTTCACCCTTAGTGTAAAAAGGGGCTATGAGGCTTCACCTTATACCTCCTGCCACCTTGCAAAGCGCAAGGAGAGTGTAGCAAGATGCTATGGGGCTTCACCCATATATATGGATACTGATTTTTCATGAAGATGACCCAGGAGAAACCGAATTATAAGCTTGAGGTTTGTGCCAACTCGGTGGCCAGCTGCCTGGCCGCCCAGGAGGGAGGTGCCTACCGCGTGGAGCTCTGCGCGGGGATACCCGAGGGGGGTACCACCCCATCGCACGGTGAGATAGCCGTTGTACGCGAGCTGTTGAACATACGGCTCAACGTGATCATCCGCCCACGAGGGGGTGATTTCTTGTACTCTGACCTGGAACACCGCGTGATGCTGAAAGATATTGAAACGGCATGCGCGTTGGGAGTGGATGGCATCGTGATCGGCTGTCTCACGCCGGAGGGGGAGGTAAATATGGCCAGGAACCGGGAGCTGATAGCGGCGGCCGGGGAGATGAGCGTGACCTTCCACCGGGCATTCGACATGTGCCGTGATCCCTTTGAGAGTTTGGAAAGGATTATCGAGCTGGGGTGCGACCGTATCCTCTCCTCCGGGCAGGAACCCAAGGCGGAGCAAGGGGTGCCACTACTGAAAAAGCTGGTGGAACAAGCGGGCGACCGGATTATCATCATGCCCGGGAGCGGGATCAACTACCGGAACATCGCCGCGATTGCCAGTGAAAGCGGTGCCAGGGAGTTTCACCTCTCGGCACGCGAACCAGTGGAAAGCGGGATGACCTACCGCAACCCGCGGGTGAAAATGGGGGGAACCGCTATCGTGATCAACGAGTACGAGCAGATGGTTACCCAGGCCAGGCTGGTAAAAAATGCTTCCGAGGCGCTGGCACAACTACATCGTGGTTAAAATAATAACCCGCGTATAATAACCCGTGCATCGTTTTTATAGTTATTTTCGCGTCTAAAACAGAGAACTCGTGATAAACACACGTGGTGGGCTTGACAGCACAGACAGGGCTTGATAACACTTTGGAAATTCAATCATACAATCACAAAAAACAAAGAAGATGAAGAATCATTATTTATCCATTATCGTGCTGCTGATCGCGGGAGCGTTTCTAACGATCTCCTGTGATGGACAAGGCAGCAAAAGCGGCGGGACAGCCGACTACAACACGGTGCCGCTACCCAACGAGATAGCCACCGCGGAGGGAGAAGCGTTTGTCCTTTCTACATCGACCCTCGTGACCTACCCGGCAGGCAATGAAAAGATGCAGCGGAATGCCGAGTTCTTAGCCGAGTTCCTGGAACTGTCGTGTGGCATTAGACCGGCTGTCGGAGTAGAGATGGCCGAAGCGGAAACGGGTGGAACAGAAGCAGCCAAAGCCGCGAAAGGCAATACGATAGCCCTTTCCGTGGGACTGCAACACGACAACCCCGAAGCGTACCGCATCGAGGTGGATGCCCGATCCATACGGGTTAGCGGGGCCTCTGAGGCGGCCGTTTTCTTCGCCATACAGACCCTGAGAAAAGCCGCGCCGGTGGGCAACTATCGCTCGGTGAACTTCGCCCCTGTAACCATCAATGACGCTCCCCGCTTTGGGCACCGGGGGATGATGTTAGACGTCTCCCGACACTTCCAGCCGGTATCGTTCGTGAAAAAGTTTATCGACCTGCTGGCACTGCATAACCTCAACCGTTTCCACTGGCACCTGACGGAAGACCAGGGTTGGCGGATCGAGATCGAGTCCTATCCCAAGCTCACGGAGATAGGGGCGTACCGCGACGGTACCGTGATTGGTCGCAATACCGGCGAATATGACACCATTCGCCACGGTGGGTTCTATACCAAGGAGGAGCTAAGGGAGGTGGTTAACTACGCGGCAGAACGGTATATCACCATAATCCCGGAAGTTGACCTGCCCGGTCATATGCTGGCCGCCTTGACCGCTTACCCCGAGCTGGGTTGCACCGGGGGACCGTACGAGGTAGCCAGGGAGTGGGGCGTGTTTGAAGATGTGTTGTGCCCGGGGAACGAAGAGACATTTACCTTCCTGGAGGCGGTGTTGACGGAGGTGATGGAGATCTTCCCGTCCGAGTATATCCATATCGGGGGCGATGAGGCTCCCAAGGTGCGCTGGGAGCAATGCCCACGCTGTCAGGCACGGATCAAGGAGCTGAAACTGAAAGACCGCGATGGCCACACGGCCGAGCACTACCTGCAGAGCTACGTGACCGCCCGGGTAGAGAAATTTTTGAACGAGCATGGACGCCGCATCATCGGGTGGGACGAGATACTGGAAGGGGAACTGGCCCCCAACGCCACCGTGATGTCATGGCGCGGTATGGGAGGCGGTATCCAGGCGGCCCAGATGGGGCACGACGTGATCATGACGCCCACCACCTACTGCTACTTCGACTACTACCAGTCACGTGACACGGAGCAAGAGCCGCTGGCCATCGGCGGGTACGTGCCGCTATCGCTGGTGTACAGCTTTGAGCCGGTACCCGAAAACCTCACGGAAAAGGAGAAAACACATATACTGGGAGCACAGGCCAACCTTTGGACAGAGTACATTAAAACGCCGGAGCACGTGGAGTACATGACGCTGCCGCGACTGTCTGCCATGTGCGAGGTGCAGTGGTTGCAGCCCGAGAAAAAGGATTACGACCGGTTCTTAGAGCGATTGGCCCGCCTCTTCCCCCTGTACGACAAAATGGGGTACAATTACGCCACACACCTCTTTAACGTGGATGCCAAGCTGACGGCCAACTTCAACACCAACGCGCTCGACGTGGAGTTCACCACCATTGACAACGCTCCCGTCTACTACACGCTCGATGGCACGGAACCCAACAAATCGTCTATCCCTTACGAGCACAAGTTCTCCATTAGCGAGGATGCAGAGCTAAGGGCTGTCGCCATACGCGAAGGTATGGAGAGCAGGATGTTTAGCGAAACGATCAAGGTGAGCAAGGCGAGCTTTAAGCCGATAGAGCTGCTGACATCGCCGGCACCCAACTACACCTACGGCGGGGCGGGGATGCTCGTGGACGCGCTCCAGGGACAAAACACCAACTACCGCACCGGCAGGTGGATAGGCTTTCAGGGGAACGACCTGGTGGCGGTGATCGATATGCTGCAGCCCACGGAGATCTCCTCGTTGACCGTGCGCAACGCGGTGGTGACGGGCGACTGGATCTTCGACGCTTCGAGGATAGCGTTGGAGTCGTCGGAAGACGGCACTACCTACACGCCGGTGGCCGAAGAAGCCATCGTGGATGAGCACAGCGACCATTGGGCGGATATTGTCGTTCACTCGATCTCGTTTGAGCCTACCGCGGCACGTTACTTTAAAGTCACGGTACAACCCACCCTTATGCCCAAGTGGCACCCGGGGAGCGGGAGCAACGCGTTTATCTTCGTCGACGAGATTCAACTGGATTGAACTAACGAGTAGAGCAACTCGATCTCTTGTGCCCAGAGTGATTCATCGGGCGTTTCCAGGATAATGGGCATATCGTTAAAGCGGGGGTCGTTCATGATAAACGAGAAAAGGTCCATCTCCATCACCCCTTGCCCAATGCTCGCGTGCCGGTCCACCCTGGTGCCCAGCTCTTTCTTGGAGTCGTTCATGTGTATCCCTTTCAGGTAGTGGATACCCACCACCTTATCGAAGGTATCGAAAGTGGCATCAAACGCTTCGCGGGTACGGAGCTCGTAGCCGGCTGCCAGGGTATGGGCCGTGTCCAGGCAAACCCCTACCCTGCTCTTGTCCTCCACCCCATGGATGATACGAGCAATCTGCTCGAAGGTATGGCCCAGGTTGGTACCCTGCCCCGCGGTGTTCTCAATCACGGCGATCACCCCGTTGGTGCGGTCCAGTGCCATGTTGATGGACTCCGCGATCCGGTCGAGGCAGTCGTCGATGGGTATCTTGTTGAGGTGGCTGCCCGGGTGAAAGTTAAGCCGGTTCAGCCCCAGCTGCTCACACCGCGTCATCTCGTCGAAAAAGGCACGCCTCGACTTGTCGAGTCCCTCCTGCTCGGGGTGCCCCAGGTTAATCAGGTAGCTGTCGTGCGGCAAGATATGGTCGGGGTGAAACCCCAACTCCTCCACGTTTGCTTTAAAACGCTCGATGGTCTCCTCGTTGTATGCCGCGGCATACCACTGCCGTTGGTTCTTGGTGAAAAAGGCGAAGGCTTTCGCCCCGATGGCGTGCGCGTTCACGGGAGCGTTCTCTACCCCGCCCGCCGCGCTAACATGGGCTCCTACAAATTTCATACAATTTTTTTACTCTTTTTATTTCGCGGCATCATCCGCTCGCGCGTGCATGATGCTCATGCTCGTTTGATATGGTTACGGTTGGCAGACTATTTTTTCGGGAAAGTGATCAGGAAACTGAGGCCTCCCTCGGCACGGTTCTTCGCCACGATACTCCCCTTGTGAAGCAGCACCGCGTTCTTCACGATGGAGAGTCCTAACCCCGAACCACCCGTCACGCGCGTGCGCCCCTCGCCCACGCGATAGAAGCGCTCGAAGATCCTGACCAGGTGCTTCTCATCCACCCCCACGCCGTTGTCGTGGAACTCGATAAAGTAGGCGTCATCGCTCTCGCTGTAGCAGCGAACCACGATCTCCACGTTATCACCGGCATACGCGATGGAGTTCTCCGCCAGGTTGCGGAAGATGGAGTAGAGCAGCGTCCGGTTGCCATAGATCAACACGTCATCACCTACCACCACCTTCATCTGGTCGCCTGTTTCACGCAGCTTGGGCGACAGGTCGGTCTTCACCTCCGCGAGCAGTTCCTTGAGCGGTACCGGCTCCATCTCGAACCGGTCTGATGCCTCCTCGATCTTAGTGAGCATACCGATATCCTGTATCAGTTCAGATAAACGGATGGTTTGCACGTACGCCCTATCCAGGAAGTGGTGTATCCTTTCATTATCTTGACTTTCCGGCTGATCGAGGATGGTCTCCAGGTAGCCCCGTATGCTGGTGACCGGCGTGCGCAACTCGTGGGCGATGTTGTTGGTCATCTCCTGCTTGAGCTGTCGCGTCTTTTCAGATCTCGTGATATCACTCAAGTAGATTTCGAAACTCTCATCATCGAACACGATGACACGTACCAGGAACTGCCGCCCACTTTTATCGATTCGCAGGGTGTAGGGGTCACTCCCCCTATCCTTCCAATCGATGAATGCCACTAGGTCGCTAAAAATCGGCTCCTGAAACAGTTGCTCGACCTCCAGCGTGGGCTTATCCAGGATCACGTTCAGGAACTGAAGGAAGTAAGAGTTGGCGTATATCTTCTCACGCTGTTCCGAGAAGATGGCAATCCCCTCTTCTGAATACTGAAAGTGCTGCAGCAACTTTTCACGCTCGGAAGCCAGCTTCCGACGGTTCTCCTGGAGCAGGGTGTAGTGCTCCACGATATCGGCGCTCACCTGCCCCACTTCATCGTCGCTAAACCTGAATCCGGAGGGAACCGGCGTACCCTGCTTCACGCTCAGCGAAAAGGCCCTCAACTCCTTGATCGACTTAGAGAAGCGATTAGCGAAGAAGTAGACCATCAGCATGCAGAGCACGAAGAAAATGAGGATAGAGTAGATGAACGGGCTGTGGGCATGAATGAACTTCTGTACTTTCATGTCATACGGCATGGCAAAACGGATGAAGTAACCCTCCTCATATTTTTTAGCGAAGTAGAGGTAATCGACATTGGTGCTTTCGGACCGCCGCACGTGAGAACCTTTTCCAAAGCCAATGGTCTTCTGGATTTCGGGGCGTTTCAAGTGATTTTCCATCTCGCTCGCCTCCAACAGGTTATCGAAAAGTACCTCACCCTGCCAATCGATAAGGGTAAGCCGCAAGTCGGGATCCATGTAACGCAATTGCCCCTCCAACTGCCCCAGCTCTTCGCCTAACGGGATCTGGTTACCGACGATGTACGCGTGGACGATGTCGGCGTTGCATTCCAGCAGTAACTCCAGGCTAAGCGTACGCTCCTCCTTCCACTGCCGCTGCTCGAACAAGATAACCCCAACCGTGAACACGGCGATGATCGCCGTGAACACCAGCATGACAGCCGTTTTATAAGACACCTTTTTTTTCATTGTCACTTCCTCATTGTTTTATGGGCCCTACCATTGCATTTTCCCCAAACACCCACTTCAAGGCCACGTGACCTCCTTGATACCGCGAGATTACTTGTCAGACCCTTTCGCATCCACATTAAAGTAGTACCCGAAACCGGACCGGTTGACGATGAGGTGCGCGTATTCCCCCAGCTTTTTCCTCAAGCGGGTGATATGGACATCCACCGTTCGGTCCAGCACGTACTCGTGCTCACCCCAAACGCTGTCGAGGATATCGACACGGGTGAGCACGTTGGGCGCGACGCGTACCAGTAACGTTAGTATCTCGAACTCCTTTTTGGTGAGCGACACCTCATTCCCATCCACGGTCACCCGGGTAGTCGGCAAATCGATCTCCAACCCCTGAAAACTCCAGCTCTCCTCCACGGGGGGAGTAGCCAACTGCGCACGTCGCAACAGCGCTTTTACCCGCGCGACCACCTCTTTCATGGAGAAGGGCTTCGCGATGTAGTCATCACCGCCCGACGAGAAGCCGGTCAGCACGTCATTCTCGCTATTTTTCGCCGTGAGGAAGATGATGGGCACGTGGTTCTCCTTTTTCCGTAACCTTTCGGCGAGCGTGAAGCCAGAGATACCCTCCATCATCACATCCAGTAGAATCAACCGGTGCGTGTTGGTGAGCTTGTTTTCGGCCTCCTCTGCCGATGAGGCCACGTCAACAACAAACCCCTCTTTTTCCAGGTTATATTGAAGGATAGCCTGTATATCTTTCTCATCATCGACCACTAAAATTCTCTCTTTCATCATTCTCTCTCACTAATCCTTTCTCTATCCTCTATTCTCTACCCCGGCAACGCTTTATGCCGAATATCTTTCCCCTCGATGAGGTAAACGGCCGACTCGGCCATATCGACCGCCTTATCACCTATCCTCTCCAGGTAGTAGGAGATGCTGTTCAGGTTCATGATGTTGACGAGCGACTGCTTGTTTTGAAGCTGCCCATCGAAGTCGGCAGCCAACTGCTTCTCGATTTTGCTCTCCATCCTATCCAGCTTGTCGTCCATCTGGATGGTGTCGTACGCCATCTCGTTGCTAATCCCGGTAAAAGCGAAAAGCGCGCTCTTTAACATCTTATCGGTCTGTTCAAACATCTTGCCAATCGGTTTCTTGTACTTCTCGAAACCGGGCAGTGACAGATCCATCTCTCCAAAGGCCAGGGTGATATTCTCGATCAAGTCGCCCACCCGCTCCATCGAGATGGTCATATCGTGATACGACATTAACCGCCGCAAATCGGACGCGCGCGGGGTAAAAAGGATAATGGCATTGATTACCTTCTCCTTGATGGTGATGTCCAACGAGTTGATGATCTTCTCGTTGCGCTTCAACTCGGCCATCATCTCCTTATCCCGGCTGTTGTTCACCAACGTGGAGGCCATCTTAATCTGCGACAGTACGATCTCAGCGAGCAGCTGGAAATCACTGTGAAGCTGATCCAGGTACTTGTCCTTGATGCCCCACGTAGGGGTCGATGTCCTGATATTATTTACCGTATCCATACTGTTACTGTTTTTCATTTTCTCTATTATCGCCTTCTCATTTCGTCTGTCATGCAAGAAGACGACAACGATATAACACGCTAGGGTTGAACGACCTCGCGGATTAACCGAAGACCCCCGTCAGGTACTCCTCCGTGCGCTTGTTCTTGGGCTTGGTAAACATCTGGGTGGTGTTACCATGCTCGATCAACTCGCCCAGGTACATGAACATCGAGTTATCGGAAATACGTGCCGCTTGCGACATGTTGTGCGTCACGACAATGATAGTGAATTCCTCCTTCAATTCCAACAATAATTCCTCGATTTTGTTCGTGGAAATCGGGTCGAGCGCCGAGGTGGGCTCATCCATTAGCAAAATCTCCGGTTTCATGGCCAACGTGCGGGCGATGCAGAGACGCTGTTGCTGACCCCCCGAGAGGAACGAACCTCGTTTGCTCATCACGTCTTTCACCTCGTCCCAAAGCGCCACGCTTTTCAGGCTACGTTCCACGATCTCATCTTTTTCGCCCCGCTTGAGCCGGATACCGTTGAGCGAGTAACCCGCCAGCACGTTATCGTAAATGCTCATGGTGGGAAACGGGTTGGGCTGTTGAAACACCATCCCCACCAACCGGCGCACCTTCATCGCGTCCATCTCGAGCACGTTCTTGCCCTTGAGGAGAATCTCACCGGTAGTCCGGATATGCGGGTAGAGGTCGTGCATGCGGTTGATGGCACGCAGGAGCGTGCTCTTCCCGCAACCGGAGGGTCCCATGATCGCGGTGATGGTATTGGGGAATATCTCGGTGGTTACATCGTCCACCGCGTTCTTTCCCGGGGTGTACGATACCGATAGGTTCTTCAACTCCAAAATCGGTTTCAAGCCGTTGGTAACTACATTTACACTTTCCATTTACGAGCTACAGTTTTAGCAATCCAGTTTAACAAGAATATCACGATGAGCAACAAGAGCGACGAGGACCAGACCAGGTCCACCAGGTTAGGGTCGTTATAGAAGTCCCAAATCAGCAGCGGGATGGCGCTCGTGGGCTCCAACACGTGCCAGTTGACCACCGACGCACCCAACGCGGTCAACATTAGCGGGGCGGTCTCACCCATCACCCGCGATATGGCCAACAGGATACCGGTAAAGATGCCCCCGAAGCCGGAAGGCAGCAACACTTTGAACACCACGTTGGTATAGGATGACCCCAAGGCCAGGCCCGCCTCCTTGTAGGCAACAGGCAACATCTTGAGCGTCTCCTCGGTAGAACGCACGATCATGGGCAACATCATGATGGTGAGCGCCACGCTACCGGCCAGGGCGGAATAGCTACCCAGGGGTTTCACCACCCACGCGTAGGCGATAATCCCGATCACGATGGAGGGCATCCCCTGCAGTAGGTCAGTGAGGTAGCTGACCACCTTAGCGAAGCGCTTGTCCTGGTTATCGGCCAGGTAGATACCAATCGACAACCCTAGGGGTACGGAGAAAAGGATGGCCATACCAACGATCAACAAGGTTCCGGTAATACCGTTCAGTATACCCCCGGGGATGGGCTCGTTGTTCACCCGGGCCAGCAACGCGTCCATCGACGACGGGGTCACCTCGGTAAACAGCCGCAGGTTAAAATTTTTATACCCTTTCGAGACCACATCCCACAAGATAAGGAAGAGGGGGATCATGGCGACAAATGAGAAGAAGCAGACCAACCCTAAGGCAAGCTTGTCCTTCCCCTTTCGCACGCGTGTCGAACTCTCTTGATCGGGGTTCAGACGCTTCAAGCCTGACCGTTTCGAGTTTGTTCGGTTCAAAGCCGTTACTTGTTCCATCATACCTTCGACAATCTTTTCATCACCATTTTGGCAATCAAGTTAATAATGGCCGTTATAATAAACAGTATCAGTCCGATCGCGATCAACGAGCTTAGCTTCAAGCCGTCTGCCTCCCCAAATTGATTCGCGATGACACTCGCCATCGTGTTCCCCGTACCCCTCAAACCGCTCGGTATCCTGTCGGTATTGCCAATCAGCATGGTCACGGCCATGGTCTCGCCCAGCGCCCTACCCAGCGCGAGGATGTAAGCGGCCACGATTCCCGAGGAGGCGGTGGGGAAGCTGATGCGCCGTATCACCTCCAACCGGGTGGCACCCAGGCTATAGGCACCCTCCTTCATGTTGTTGGGCACCATGGAGATGAACTCGGTACTGAGGGAGGAGGCGTAAGGTATGATCATGATTGCCAACACGATAGACGAAAGGAAAACACCGAACCCCTGCGCGTTCACCCCCAACGCGATCACGATGGGCCGAACGCTGTAAAAACCCCACAAGCCAAACACGATGGAGGGGATACCCGCGAGCAGGTCCACGATGGAGCTGACCACCGAGGCCATCTTAGTACCCTTGAAGTACTCCCCGTTGAAGAGCGCCACGGACAACGAGAAGGGGATACAGATGAGCAGCGCGAAAAAGGCGGTGTAAAGCGTGCCGATAATAAACGACAGCGCACCGTACTCTTCGGTGGCCTTGCGGGGATCCCACTCGGCGTTAGAGATAAAACCCCAAATGCCGTACTCGTTAAAGGTGTCCAGCGACCGGCTCACCAGCGAGTAGATAATCCCGGCACTCAGCAAAAGGATGATTAGCGCCGCGAAAAAAAGCGCGAACCGGAATAATTTATCTTTCATTCGTTCCCTTGATTACAATTCATTACCATCATTATCGGCCCTCCCCGTCATTATCGGCCTTCTCCGCCATCATCGGCCCTCTCCGTTATTATCAGCCTCCCCCACCTCAAGTGCACGCGTATCGGCATCGTCGGTGCTAGTAAGAACATCAAACAGGGATTCACCCCCATAGTGCATCCCCTGGAGAAGGCGGTAATTTTTCTCCAACCCCTGCTCCGGGAGGGGAGCGTAGTTAATCTGTGCCGCCACCTTTTGCCCCGGTGGACTGAGCATGTACAGGAGCAGGTCCAACAGCTCCATCGCCTCCTCCTTGGTACGGTTCCCATACTGCTGATCCTTGTAGACCAGTATCCAGGTGAAGAGGCTGATGGGGTACGCGTTGGGATCGGCCGAATCGGTGATGGTCGCCCGCATATCGTCCGGAAGGTCCACGTTGGCCGCGGCGGAGATGGTCTCCAGCGTGGCATCGACGAAGCGGCCCGCCCTGTTTTTCAGTTTCGCCGTCTTGAGGTTGAGGGTGAGCGCGTACTCCGAACCGATGTAGCCGATGGCGCCCTCCGTCTGCTGGACGATACCCGCCACGCCAGGGTTCCCCTTGGCCGCTATCCCCGCTTCCCACTTCAACGCCTTCCCCTTGCCCATCACCCGGTTCCACTCGGGAGAAACCACGGAGAGGTACTCCGAGAAGTTGAACGTGGTGCCGCTACCGTCGGAGCGGTAAACGGGGGTTATATCCAGGTCAGGAAAAGAAACCCCCGGGTTGATCGACGTGATCCGCGGGTCGTTCCACTTTTTTACCTTGCCCAGGAATATGTTGGAGATAAGGGGGCCGGTGAGCCGCAAGCTATCCACCCCCTCCAGCGTGTAGGCCATCACCACCCCGCCAAGACAGGTGGCGATGTGAATCACCTCGCCGTTCATCGTCTCCAGTTCCTTATCGGTCATAAAAGCATCACTGGCACCGAAATCCACCGAACGGTCACGCAAGCTGCGTATCCCACCACCACTCCCCATGGCCCCGTAGTTCACGGTGATACCTTCATTCAACCGCATGAAATCGCGGAAAACAATGTTGTAATAGGGATAGGGAAACGTGGCTCCCGCACCGGAGATGGTACTTCGGGACGTGCCTTTTTGAGAATCCGAGGTACCCTTACACGAAGACAGGAAAAGGGGCAGCGAGACAAAAAGCAACGAGGTAAACAAAAAAAATCGTTTCATCAAATGCAATCAAGCAATGCAGGTTCTATGTTACTCTAAAACAGACGCGAAATTACGATATGATTGTTACATTTCGGTTACATAATTGTTACGTATTTGTTAAGACACACACCGTCCGGTGAAATTAACGGGTCTACTCCCGTTTTTTTGTTATTTTTGCAGCGTAGTGGAAGTTTATTCGCTAATGTCCTCGCGTTGAGAGCAACAAAAACAACACTATATTATGAAGATTGAAGGACTTAGCCACCTGGGTGGTAAATCCGTAATCATTTTTTTATTATCTTTGCCGCTTAATTGACAAAATGATTCGTTAAAACCCTCATCGCTATCATTATTATGCCGCAAATTGCCCTGCGAGGCATCCAGATGCCCGCGTCACCCATACGTAAATTAGCTCCGCTCTCCGATGCAGCCAAGGCCGAAGGTGTGCGGGTTTACCACCTGAACATCGGGCAGCCTGACCTGCCCACCCCTGCCTCCGCGCTCGAGGCGATCAGGAATATCGATCGCAGCACACTGGAGTACAGTCCCAGCGATGGTTACCGCTTCTACCGGGAGAACCTGGTGGATTACTACGGAAAGTTCGGTATTCACTTGTCACCCGAGGAGATTATCGTCACCGCGGGGGGATCGGAAGCAGTGCTGTACGCGTTCCTCGCCTGCCTCAACCCGGGCGATGAGATTATCGTACCGGAGCCGGCCTACGCGAACTACATGGCGTTCGCCATCTCAGCCGGGGCTACCATCCGAACCATCCCCTCCACCATGGAGACGGACTTCGCCCTACCGCCCATGGAGGCGTTTGAACAGCTGATTAACGAACGCACCAAAGGAATACTTATCTGCAACCCCAACAACCCGACCGGCTACGTCTACACGCGCCGGGAGATGGAGCAGATGCGCGACCTGGTGAAGCGGTATAACCTCTACCTCTTTTCCGATGAGGTGTACCGGGAGTTCATCTACAACGACACGCCCTACGTGTCGGCGTGTCACCTTGAAGGCATCGAGGAGAACGTGGTGCTGATCGATTCGGTATCAAAACGTTACAGCGAATGTGGCATCCGCATCGGCGCGCTGATCACCAAGAACAGGCGGCTGCACGAAACGGTGATGAAGTTTTGCCAGGCACGACTGAGTCCCCCCTTGATCGGCCAGATAGCCGCCAACGCGTCACTCAAAGAGAACGGGGAGTACATGCAGCGCATCTTCGATGAGTACAAGGAGCGACGCGATTTCCTCATCGACCGGCTAAACCGGATTCCAGGAGTCTACTCGCCCATGCCGCAGGGGGCCTTCTACACGCTCGCCCGGCTACCCGTGGAGGATACCGACGCCTTCTGCGCGTGGTGCCTCTCGGACTTTCGACACAAGGGACAGACCGTTTTCATGGCACCCGCCTCGGGCTTCTACGTGACGCCCGGACTTGGGAAAAACGAGGTGCGGCTCGCGTACGTGATTAACAAGGAGGATCTAAACAGCGCCCTCAACGTGCTGGAGAAAGCACTGGAGGCATACCCTTACACCCTTGAATATGAATGCGGAGCTGTTCATAGCAAAGCGAATCTATAAAGGCGATAAGAAAAACGACAAACGGGTCTCATCGCCCGCCATCAAGATTGCCATCGCGGGCATCGCGCTGGGACTGGCCGTGATGATCGTGGCGGTATGCATCATCGTGGGGTTCAAGAAGGAGGTGCGCGCGAAGGTGGTGGGCTTTGGATCGCACATTCAAATCACGGCGTACGAGAGCAACACCTCGTACGAGCACACGCCCATCGCCGTCTCTGACACGCTGATCGACCAGCTACGGGGCAACCCGGATATCCGCCACTTCCAGGAATTCATTACCAAGCCGGGCATCATCAAAACGGACAACGACTTCATGGGCGTGGTGATGAAAGGGGTATCGGAGCGGTACGACTGGGATTTTTTCCGTGCCAACCTGCTGGAGGGATCCATCATCCAACCCAACGACACGACGACTGCCTACCCGGCTATCCTCTCGAAAGAGGTGGCCGACAAGCTCCACCTGAAAATAGGCGACAGGTTCACCTGCTACTTTATCCAGGACCCGGTCCGTGCCCGTCGCTTTGACATCGTTGGTATCTACCAAACCAACTTCGAGGAGTACGACCAGCTGTTCGTGATCACCAAGAAGGAGATCCTGGCCTCCCTGAACGGGTGGGAAGCCGATATGGTGAGCGGCATTGAACTGCTGGTGCACGACTACGACCAGCTGGACAACATCTCACAAGAGCTCTTCTTCGAGATGTCGTCACACACCGACCGATTGGGTAACCCGTTCTACACCCGCTCCATCAAGGAGATTAACCCCATGATCTTTAACTGGCTCAACCTGCTGGACATGAACGTGTGGGTCATCATCATCCTGATGCTCGTCGTCTCGGGCTTCACCATGATATCGGGCCTCCTGATCATCATACTGGAACGCACCAACATGATCGGCATGCTCAAGTCGATGGGCGCCGCGGACATCAGCATCCGCCGGGTCTTCCTCTACCTCTCCGCTTTCCTGATTGGCCAAGGCATGCTTTGGGGCAACCTGATCGCGTTGCTCTTCTGCTTTATCCAGGATCGGTTCCAAGTACTGAAGCTGGATCCCGCCACCTACTACCTGACGGCCGTGCCCATCGACCTCAACATCCTCCATATCCTGCTGCTGAACATCGGCACCCTCGCGGTCTCCCTGCTGATGATGATCGGTCCCTCCTACCTGGTGGCCCGGATCACGCCCGCGAAATCCATCCGGTTCGAGTAAACGAGTGGCTGTTAAATCACGATCTTGGAGAGTTGCCACCCCATGCAAGATACCATGCAAGATACCATGCAAGTTACCGTGCAAGCTACCGTTCAAGTTACCGAACAAGTTACCAAGAGTAAACCTAAATACTTTTTTTCAAAACAACCATTGCATTTCCAACTATTATTCCTATATTTGCAGCATAACAGTTGTAAATACACTTGTTAAATGGATTGGTATATATTTACGGACAAGGGATTAATTGCCAAAATAGGAGAAAAACTAAGGCAAATTCGATTAGAGCAAAATATCACGCAAAAAGAGTTGGCAGAACGAGCCGGTGTTTCTCTTAGCAGCGTAGCCAGCGTGGAAAAGGGCAATAGCGTCTCTCTCTCGACACTGATAGCTATTCTTAGAGCTCTTCATGCCCTACATTTACTGGATGCCTTCTTCCATGAACCTGAAATCAGCCCTATCGCGTACGCCCAAATGATGGATGGCAAAAAAATGAGGCAAAGGGCAAGTGGTAGTAAAAAGATTACGATATAGTTATGGGCAAGATAACAATATTTATAAGTAGCGTGCAGTCTGAGTTTGTCGAAGAACGTAAAGCCTTAGCGGCATTTCTTCGTGCCGATCCTCTGTTGGGCAAGTTCTTTGAACCTTTTCTTTTCGAGGAGTTACCGGCAATAAACCTAAGCGCGCCAAATGTTTACTTGAAAGAAGTTGGGGCATGCAATATCTACTTGGGATTAATCGGTGTGCAATACGGGTACCAAGATAGCGAAGGTATTTCACCTACCGAGAAAGAATACGACGAAGCTACACGGCTGCATAAAACCCGATTTATTTTTCTTACTAACCACGAAACTACCGAACGTGAACAAGAAGTAAACATTTTTATCGAAAAAATAGAAAGAGAAGTGGTGCGAAGCCGGTTTATCGGGCTCTCTTCTTTATTGCAAAACGTGTATCACAGTTTAATTCGTTATTTGGAAGAAAATGGATTTATTCAAACGGAGCCTTTCGATGCCCAACTTAATACGTCCGCGACCATAGAAGATATAGACCCAGAAAAAGTAGCCTCCTTTGTTCGTTTGGCAAAATCACGCAGGAGATTTCCGTTAGATGAAAACGATCCTACACTTACCATCCTGCACCATCTTAACCTGTCTCAGGGGGAAAAATTAACTAATGCGGCCTTATTGCTTTTCGGTAAAAACCCACAACGTTTTTTTCCTACTGCAACAACCAAGTGCGCTGTTTTTCACGGGTTAAGCAAAACAAAACCCATACCTTCGTATAAAATTATTAGTGGTGATATTTTTGAACAGGTAAATCAAGCTGTCGAGTTTGTCATGTCGCAACTCGATTTCAAAATAGGAACGCGTTCACTATCCAATATTGTCCCGGGTAGTTATGAAATCCCCAGAGAGGTGGTGGCCGAAGGCATCGTGAATGCCCTTGCTCACCGCGATTACGCCAATAACGCCAGCGTAGAAGTTATATTATACAGAAACAGGCTGGAAATTTCTAACCCGGGCTCTTTACCCTTGGGCTGGACTACCGAACGGCTCAAACAGCTACATAACTCCGTTCCACGTAATCCATTTTTAGCTCACCCCATGTATCTCGCGGGGTATATCGAGCAATTAGGAACAGGTACAGAAGATATGGTAAAAAGAATGGTAGAACACGGGTTACCCGAACCGGAATTTATTCAGGAGCAAGATTTCAAAGTGATCATCAAACGTTACTCCAAACAAGACACTCCACAAGTTACCGAACAAGTTACCGAACAAGTTACCGAACAAGTTACCGAACAAGTTTATAGACTAATTTTAACTATAGAGGGCGAAATGGCACGAAACGAGCTAATGGACGAGCTCAATTTGAGACATAGACCTACTTTTATTTCAAATTACATAAATCCAGCACTAAGTATAGGAATGATTGAGATGACGGAAGTTGAACCCCATCATCCAAGACAAAAGTACCGCCTAACCCAAAAAGGAATAAAAGCCAAAAAACAATGGGGAAAATAAAATCGACACCTTGTAACTTTGCGTTCAACGATTGGTAAGGGCTAATAATCAACCGATTCTAAGGCAACCGGCCCTAACAGCCCGTACTCTTTTAGCGGGGCGTTAGCCGCGGGGCCCGCGATGGTCCACGTTTTCCGATTCTCCTCGGGCAGCCCGGCATCGTACACCAACCGGTTGAACCAGGTGCTGGTCACCTCCACCTGCAAACTGTTCTCTCCCTCCTGCAGGAATTTCGTAACATCCAGCACGTACGGCGAAGTCCAGCGGGTGCCCGCCTCCTTACCGTTTACCCTTACCTTGGCAATCACCTCCACCCGACCCAAATTCAGCCGGTAAGCCGTTGAGGCAGATTTTTGGTCTAACGTGAACGTGGTTTCGTACGTTACCGTTCCGGAGAAAGACTTCCCCTCGTCAGACAGCGGGAGATCTTTCCAGGCGGTGAGCCGTTGGATCTGTAGCGGTGAGGTTTCCACCCCCCAGCCCTCAGGGAATTGAAGTTGCCAAGAGAACTCGCTCAAATCCAGTCGACCCGTCGGTTCCGATTGATTGCACACCATGAAGGGTCTCCCGGCTTTGGATTCATCAACCGCTTGAGCTGCATCAACCGCTTGGAATGACTCACCAGGTTGTGGTGTCTCGGTTGCCTGAAGTGACTCACCCGACTGAATTGCCTTACCTGCCCCCTCCCTTCTGAAGACGATGAAGCAGGAGTTACCTACCGGTATATCCAGCTCGACCGCCGTGTGATTGGCCTCCGCACGGGAAGGTACAGCGGTCATATTTCCGGACAACGGATCCCACAGCTCCAGGTTGCCCATCTCACGGAAGAGAACCGTACCCCGGTATCCTTTCCCGGGCGGCATGGAGAGGAAGTAGATGCCAGCCCCATCGGTCTGTCGGTGTAGCCAGCGCAGGTCGGGAGATTGGGCTACAATATCGGGCAAGATATCTTCCGCCGTCAACACCGCGGCGATATCAGCGGTGTTGTAGACCTTCCCTTTACCCAGGCTAAGCTGGTCTTGAGAGCCATCGCCCCACAACTTTTCAACGGCCTTCTTGAAGGCATGGCCCGCTTTTTCACCACCGCTTAAGGTGGCAATTCCCCTGGGGGCTTCCCCGGCAAGAACAACACCCGCCTTCACGAACGATGCGATCTTCTCCAATGTTTCGGGCAACATCCGCTGGCAGTCGTAGAGCCACAACACACGGTACTCTATCCCCTCGGGGGTGACCAGCCTGCCATCCTTCACCGACAGGCGGTTCAACAACATATCGGGATTGCAGTAGTCGTAGGAGTACCCTTCAGGGAACGGGAGGAGCTGCGATGGCTTATGGTTTTGCTCATCCCCCAAGTACATCAGCACGTCGGATACCGGCTTGCCCACCTCCAGCATGTAGTTGCACCTTGCCAGGTAATCGGTGAAGTGAGGCATATGCTTCCACCAGGTTTGCAGGCGCAGGAACGGGGTACCTATCGCCGTTCCGAACGACGTGCTGGGGGGCAGGAAGTCGGTTCGCGGATTATGGGTGTAGGTATGGAAAACGAGGTGCGTCACCCCGCGGGCGAAATGGTCATCGGCAATATCCTTCAAGAAACGGGGATGCTCGTTCCAAGTCAGCTCGAAAGAGGTGAGCGCCTCGGCGGCCACCCTCTTCTTCCCGTAGCCCCTGGCAGCGGAAACGGCCGGCTTGACCGGTTTGAACTCGATACTCCCCACGAACGAATCGGAGCGAGGCTGCCAAAACTCGCACATGGGAATATCAGCGTGTTTGTAATACTCCAGGATATCGCCGGGGAAAACGTCACCCGACGCCGTCTCGAAGGAGACCGTTAGCCCATGCTCACCAGCCAACCGCTTCATCTCCCCGAAAAAGTTCTCCACCAGCAGATCGTTCAGGGTCACGCGCCAGTCACGCAGGAACAGCGCGGTATTCTCCGGGTTACCCACCACGTAACCAAACAGTGCCGGGAACAAGGAGTGGAGGCTGTAGTTACATTTCTCCTCGAAGAGCTTGTCGAGATCCTTCGTCCAGGTCTGCGTTTTGCACTCCCAGCTATCCAGCAAGACACCCTGCAACAACCCATCTTTCAGCACCCCGTCACCCGTGATCAGGCGACCGATATAACCGTCAAAATTGGCCCTGATCCCATCGGGATGGAGCTTGGTCGACTCCCAACCCGTCGCCTCAGCAGGAGCCGGCCCGTTTTTCTGGCCCGTGTTGACGTGTCCTACACGAAGTACGGTCCACTCCCCTTCGGGGACATTCCAGTCGAGCCTGCCCAAGGTATCCATCTTGCCGGTCAGGTCCACGAGGGTAGCGGGGTCGATCCAGCTGCGCGGGTCCTGCTGGGGATGTGCTTCTCGGACGATCCGTCTCAGCGTCCACGCCGCCTCCGACTCCCAGTTCTGCTGGCGGGCAGCCGAGTAGAAATGGATGTAGCGCAGCGCCATCTCGTGCAGGTTGGTTATCTCGATCCGGTAGGAGTCAGAAGGCACCTCCGCGCAGGCAATTGATATGGGCTGGTCGTCCTGCCAGTTCGCGGCCGGCATATCGAGAGAGGCTACCTGCCGCCTTTCGCCGGGCAGGTTGGCGTAAACAGTCACCTTTACCCCCGGCGCGTAGACCCACGCGTGGGCATACGAGTCGATGGGCGGAAATTGAACCGTCCGCAAGGTCGTTTTTTCCGGGAAGGTGAAATCCAGGACCGTCGGCTCATCCACCGAGGGAGAAAGCGAGATGGTTTGCCGGTTGAGCAGCCAATCCTCCCAGGGCAGGTCAGAACGACTGCTCGTGACCCCGGAGGGAACCAGCCGTTCACCGGTATCCCCCTCGGGCGTGGGGAAGGCGATCACGAAGAGGTCCCGGTAATCCCGCCACGCTTCATCGCTGTTCCTGGGTTTCTCCAGGTTGACAGCTGACGCGGCACCCCCGGTCAGGTCGGTTCGGGAGTAGACCAGGTGCCGCATGGAGTTCTCCGGCTCGATCCACGGCCCGCCGGCGTACGACCAGCCGGGGCAGTTCTGCATGGTGAACCGCAAGTTCAACCGCCGGCACTCCTCTGCCGTCCATTTAACCAGCTCGTCCCAATCCTCGCTCAAGGATTGAATCTGGGGCGAAACGCCGGGCCACTCCCCGCCAAACTGCCCGTGGAACAGTTGAATACCGGAGATACCCGCTTGTGCAATCGCCTCCAGGTCGGCTGTTATACCCGGTTTGGAAACGTTACCCCCGATATAGTGATACCACGTTTCGGGATAATACTCCCGTTCGGGAGCTTTAAACTCTGTTTCGTTAAGCGAGTCACTCACCCATTGCCCCTTTTCTCCTGAACCTAAGCAGGAACCAAAAAAGAATAACGATAGGGTACAAAGGGCAAACGATAACCATCGCTTTGTCCGATGACGAAAATGTGTTTTCATACGATTAGCTTATTTACGATTAGTTTATGAATTGTATCAAAATATGTCACATGACAGGATCACCCATCGCGGTTGCTACCGCGTCAAAAATGTTATCGCCCCTTAAACCTTTTGCCAAAATCAGACCGTCAGGATCAAGCAGCATGATCTCCGGAATACCCACGATGCCGTACTGTTGCAGGACATCGAGCACCTCATCCGGCCTTAACCTCATGTGATCCCAGTAACTTCCATCCTCCTCTATGGCACGCGACCACGCCTCTTTATCGTGATCCGTGGAAATTCCCAAAACGGTGAAGTTGTCGTCTTGATACTTCTGATACGCTCGTTGTAAGTTGGGTGTTTCAGCACGGCACCACTTGCATGATGAGCTCCAAAAATCCAACAACACGTACTGCCCCTTAAAATCGCTTAAGCTTACAACCTTATCCTCTTTGTCCAGCCCAATGATTTCCGGGGCAACTCCCCCTATAACCGTATTGGCCAATAGATTCAATTTCTCCTCCACCTCCATATAATATGGGGTGCCGACATATTCCGCGTAACCCGTTAAGAGGATGTTTTTAATGGAGTCCAATTCAGCCACGTTCGTAAAGTAGCCATTGCGCACATCCGTGGAGAAGAGGTACAAACCCAATGGGGTACCCTTGGATTCCTCTTGAACCCGCTTGATGAAGCTTTTCAGACTATCTACATTGGGTACCGATCGAGACGAGTGAAAGATGGCTTGTTGGAAATCGGCGTAGGATTGCACGATACTGTTATCGGAGGTTATCGAAAGCCTATTACCCACCGAGTCCTGAGTGATAGACACCTTCATGCCCGAGGGGTCTACGAAAATATTCCCCCCTACCCCTTTACCATCTTTTTGATACGACAGGTAGTATAGTTTGAGCGTAAGCGAATCCGTGGGGAACGCGAAATGACCATTGGCAAAGACCTCAATGGAATCGATTAGCTTCCTGGATCCAACCGTGACCCCCTCCACCTCGAAAAGGTAGATCATTGGGGGCTTCTCGGAAGTTATCACACCCTCGAACTGCTGTTTCCGGGAACAGCCTGTAAACATGACGGCTTGTACAAACAGGCACAAAACAAGTACCGCCTGTACCCGTAGGACGGGAATTCCTTTATTATCTCTCATTGGGAACCATGTTTGGATTGTACGTCAACACCTTTAGCGGAATGGGCAACACCATCTTGGGATCGTCCGTGTTGATGGCGTGCTGTTGTTGCCCTACCTTGTGCGTAATTTTCTTCACACCGTTAGGCTCCTTGGCCATCCTTTTTAGATCGATCAAGCGGGTTCCTCCCACGAAGATCATTTCGCGCCTTCTTTCGTCGAGTATGAGCTTCAAAAGCTGGGTTTGATCCTGAGTTTCAACAGGTTGGTAATTCAGCAAACGGTTAGACCGCAACGCGTTCAGATGCTTCAAGGCATCCGCGGTACGTCCCAACCTGGCTTCACACTCGGCAGCTATCAGGAAAACCTCCGGGGTAGACATGCCCACGTTGGGACGTATGTAAGGCAACCACAAGGGTTTATCGTAGGTTTGCGTAGAGTATTGATAGGAGAAATAGATCTTATAGCGCTGATCATTCTCGGTATCGAAAATAGAGATCAGATCCTCTGAACCAAAAACGAAGGAGTTTAGTCCCATGATATTGGGCACCTCCCTCAGGTAGATGGTCTCGGGATTGTCGGGACCTTGCGGCAAGGTGTTCCTCCCGAAAAGCCTCGTGGGATCAATAACCCGATGCTCCTTGTAGTCAATTAAGACGCTTTTTCATTCAGGGCCGAGAGGGCATTTTCGAGGGCTTTCTGATAGTCGCCCATATAGAGGTACATCCTGGCCTTAAGGCTCTTACAAGCCGCCTTGGTTGCCCTGTAAGCATTCCCAACAGGCGTTGTGGGGAGGTTTTTCTCCGCTTCGTTCAAGTCGCTTAATACCTGATCGTACACCTCTTGGACCGATGCCCTGGTAAGGTTAGAGAGCGCTATATCGGGTTTCAGGATAAGGGGAACACCCGGGTCGGCTGAAGCCGTCTGCTTATCGTAGTGCTTGGCGTAACCGTTTACCAGGTTCAGGTACTCAAATGCCCTTCCCACGAGCGCTTCCGCTTTCACCGACAACTTCTTCTCCTCGGTCGCCCGGGTAGATTGCATCACGAATTCAATAATCGTGTTGTAAGTATAAATACGGTTATAGGATCCCTCCCAAAAGGTATCCTCTTCCGACTCCCCGAAAATTTCCGATTGGAAAGAGTAGAGGTTTCGTGCATATCCTGCACTCGTGTGGAACCCACCCCTTGGGGCCGACTCGTTATCATCCAGGTAAAGGTCGTCTGTCAAGTAGTTCTGATAGGTTTCCGACCCACGGGTAATGTAAAGATCGTTCAAAAGTCGCTCGTAATCTTCGCAAGTTTCCGGGATTACAATTTTTTTGGGGCGGATGTCCAAGAAATCGTCACAGGAAACAAAAAGTGACGAAAGTACCAACAGGGAACCCAACAATACAAAGGAATCTATTATTTTCTTCATAATCTTAATTCTTTAAACAATGTGTGAACAACCTTTCATTTAGAAATCAACGGATAGACCAAAGCTGTAGGTTGCCGGAATCGGCAATAACCTGGCTCCATAATTGTAGCTACGCGTACCCGTGGCCTCCGGATCCAGCTTCTGATCGTTGAGGACCCATTTGCCCACGTTATCCATCTGAAATTGTATGGAAGCGGCCGATAACAATGCTTTCTCAATCAACCTTCGCGGCAAGTTGTAAGTGAAGGTGATGTTTCTAATTTTCATGTAATCGGCCTTCACCACGTGAATGTCCGAAGAGTACCATAAAGGCTCTTCAGTATACCTCCTTTGGAAGTTCATGGCAGGTGCGATACCGGCTTGCGACTCATCACCCGACTTTTTCCAATAGTTCAGTGCCGACTTGTCGACATTGGTTTCGGGAGCGCCCGTCAACCAAGGGGCGGCTACCCCTCTCATCACGTGTCCCCCGTAGTAAACCAAGTTGATTAAAACTGAAAAATCCTTGTAAGAGAGCGTGTTGACGAGCGATGCAGAGGTCGTGGGAATGGTTGTACCGGAATAGACGAGGTCACCCGTGGAGGTCACGTTTCTCACCTTTTCTCCATCCGCGTTATAGACCATAGGCCAACCATCTTCAGGGTTTAGCCCGGCAAAACGATAACTAAAGATACTCCCCATGGGATACCCCACTGCCCTGACCTGGTCTCTGATATAGTCAAATACCAAGTCGGGGGTCCCCTTCAGGTTCAACAGCTCGTTTTTGTTCAAACTCAAGTTCAGGCGACTGTCCCAACTAAAGTCGGCCGTCTTGATGTTGCTGCTGTTTAAAGCGAGCTCTACCCCCTTGTTGTCCATCGACCCGTAATTAAAGTAGGTAGAAGACCAACCTATCGTCGGGTCAGAATTGCGCAGGTCCAAAAGGTCCGTGGTCTTCTTAAAGTAGAGGTCAAGGCTACCAAACAGCCGGTTATTTAACACCGAAAAATCTACCCCAAAGTTGGTCGTGGTGGTTTTTTCCCAACGCAACGTCGGGTTGGGTGGATTCTGTATTCTTGACGCGTACTCTTTCAGGAAAGGATTGAGACCCGCGTCTCTGACAGTCAGGTAAGGTCCGGCACCTCTGGGAACATTACCCCCAATCCCGTAAGTGAGACGCAAGGTTAACGCGTTTATCCACTCCACGTCACTCATGAACGCCTCGTTAGCCATTCGCCAACCCGACCCTATTGACCATAAGGGCCTATACCGGTACTTGGGATCGGTACCAAACAGGTTCGATTGGTCAACACGCACGCTACCGGTTAAGGTGTAACGGTTATCGTAGACGTAGGAGGCCACGCTGTAGAAGGATATGTAACGGTTTTCATCCTCATCCAGGGTGTTGTACTTTGTTTCATCCCACGCGTAACGACCGCTAAGGGACTGGGTACCATTGATGTTTTTCAACTTGATGGCATCGATGGTCTTGTACTGAAGGGTGTTATCATCGTAGCCCATGTAGTAATTGGTGGTCTGGGTATTTTTCACCGCCCTGATTTCAGCCCCCGCCAGTGCAGTTACCAGATGGGTATCTGCTATCGTGTTGTCGTAGTTTAGTTGTGTACGAAGCGTGTAGGAGTTGTGGTCTCCGCGTACCTGGCTAAGCTGGCTACCTAACGGCACGTTGTAGGTGATGACGTTTCCGTTTACTTGCGCGGCGTTGTTGACCATTGACCTAACGTAATAGGAGTCATCGGCGTAATCTTGTCGACTTTTGAGTGAACCAATTTCCCGCTGATACTTCAGATCCGCGTTGAGGTGACTGTTAAACTTAAAGTTAAGACCAAAGTTAAACCTGTAGTGCATCCTGTTAGAGCTGAACTTCTGCTTCTCGATAGCTTCCATGGGATAAAATGCCTCATCCTCCAACCCTAAGCCTATCAACCTATCCAGCTCGTTCCTCGATTTTAGTTGCGGAAGGGGCAACGGGGATCCTGATTGATCTTGCAACATGTAATAGGAGGGATAGTCGGTGTATAGCGAGAATGGATTAGATACGCCATTGTACGCCTCACTCGTCACGTTATGTACATCGATGCCTATACTACCATTCAGCCAATTGAAAAACTGGAAATGGTTACGCAGGCCGAAGCTAAGCTGGTCTTCACGGGCATGCGAATTGTGCGGAAGCTCACCCAGGTAGTTGAGGCTTAGGCTATAGTTGTTTTTCGGCGCACCTCCCCTCAGCAGCAAGTTATGTTGGCTATTCGTTCGGGATCGGAGGAAATTGGTTTCAATCTGGCTCCTGTTATCCAGCTGGCCATATTCAGACGAACGCCTATCATATTCAGCCTTCGTAATGTCACCCGCCTCCAGATCGTACAACAGGGATATGATTGGATTGGTGAAGTATTTTTCTGCTTGACGGGCGGTATGGTGATACGCGAACCCTTCTTCTTGTAATTTTACCAGTTCAGCGGAATTGGTCAGGTTCAAACCCGATACCGAGGGTATGGGATTGATTTTGATGGAGCCATCGTAATGAACGTGTATTTTCCCATCTTTCGTTCCCTGCTGCGTCTGAATAACGATAACGCCATTTGCTGCCCTGGCCCCATAAATAGAAGAGGCGGCCGCATCCTTAAGCACCGTCACGTTGGTGATATTGGATGGACTGAGCAGAGAGATATCCCCTTCATAGGGCATGCCATCAACAATGATAAGCGGCTCGCTCACCCCGTTTATCGTGGTTACCCCGCGAATTAAAAAATTGTCGCCATTCAAAAGCAGACCGGGTACCATGCCTTCTATTTGATCCAAAAGATTGGCATTGATCTTGGATGTAAGCTCCTCTTCGCCCAATATCGCGTAAGCCCCGGTGGCTCTCTCCCTGGGGATGGTTTGGTAACCGGTAACAACGACTTCCTGAAGGAGCTCCACATCTTCGAGCAGGATCACGCGATAAAACGTTCTGTCATCAATCGTGATCTCTTGCGTCTCCATACCTACGTATGATATGACCATGGTCGCGTTCTTTGGGGCTTTGAGGGTAAAAATGCCATCCATATCCGTTATGGTACCCACGCCCGGTTGATTTTTCAACGTGACCGTAGCACCAATAACGGGAATGTCATCCCTATCAACCACTATCCCTGAAATGTCTTGGGCAAACGTACTGATAACACCCAAAGTGCCCAGAAAAGACAACACTAAAACAAAAAACCTACTCATAATTCTGTTAAAAATTAATTTAGTCGGCAAATATACAAAAACAAATGAGATTAAACAGTAAAATGACAAAAACAGTTATGACACTTAATTCTGCCACCTTTTTTACTTCACCTCCGTTCATTCCATTAAATCTCCCTTCGCTCCATTAAATACTGTCTAATTGTATCGCCAGGGCTTGTAAAAAAACATTCTTTCACCTACCTTTGGGTAAAAGATACCAACTATGAGGATACTTCACACGAGCGACTGGCACCTGGGCAAACGGTTGGATGATTTCTCCCGACTGGAGGAGCAGCGGGCCGTCTTGCAGGAGATCCGGGAGGTAGCCGACCGTGAGGAGGTGAATGTCGTGCTGGTCGCGGGCGACCTATTCGACACGTTTAATCCCCCCACGGAGGCGGTGGAGCTGCTATACAAAACGTTGAAAGGGCTGACGAACGATGGGCGGCGTCCGGTGATCGCGATCGCGGGGAACCACGACTCGCCGGACCGGATCGAGTCACCCGACCCGCTGGCCCGGGAGTGCGGCATCATCTTTACCGGCTACCCCCACTCCATCGTCCCCCCGTTCGCCCTCGACAGTGGGCTGAGAGTGCTGCGGAGCGATGAGGGGTTCGTGGAACTCACCCTGCCGGGGCATGACGCCCCCCTGCGTCTCCTGCTGACTCCGTACGCCAACGAGTACCGGCTAAAGACCTACCTCGGCCAAGAGGATAGCGAGGGGGAGATGCGTGCCCTGCTGCAAGAAAGGTGGCAACAGCTGGCGGACCGCTACTGCAATGCCAACGGAGTAAACCTGCTGGTGACGCACCTCTTCATGGTTCAAAAGGGCGGCCCTTTCCCCGAGGAGCCGGAAGATGAGAAGCCCATCCTGCACGTGGGCGGCGCGCAGGCGGTCTACACGGAGAATATCCCGGAACAGGTGCAGTACGCCGCCCTGGGGCACCTTCACCGGATGCAACGCGTAGGCTCGGCTCCATGTCCCGTCTACTACAGCGGCAGCCCCCTCTCCTACAGCTTCTCCGAGGCAAACCAGAAGAAATACCTGCTGATAATAGACGCGGTGCCGGGCGAAACGGTCACCGTGAAAAAGATAGAGCTCACCCAACCCAAACCGCTCTCGCGAAGGCGGGCAGAGGGCGTGGAGGAGGCGCTGCAGTGGCTCTCCGAAAATCAAAACGCGCTGGTGGAGCTGACGCTCGTGACCGACACCTTCCTGACCGCCAAGGATCGACGAAGGTTGAACGACGCCCACCCGGGCATCGTATCCATCATCCCCGAAGTCACCCCCGCCGGCCAACAAATGGAGCATCACGCGAAGCGAATCAACCTGGACCAGAATATGACAGAGCTATTTCGCGACTACTTCAAGCACGAGAAAGGGCAAGCCCCCAACGACGAGATCATGCAGCTGTTTACCGAGTTATTAGCAGAAGAGGAGGTGGAAGCATGATACCCATTGAACTCACCATACAGGGGCTCTACTCCTACCAAGAGAGGCAGACCATCGACTTCACGCGACTCACCGCCGCCAACCTGTTCGGTATTTTCGGGCCGGTAGGAAGCGGCAAGTCCACCATACTGGAAGCGATTACCTTCGCGGTTTACGGGAGAACTGACCGGCTGAACCTCTCGGGCGATAATCGCTACTACAACATGATGAACCTGAGGTCGAACGAGATGCTGATCGACTTTATCTTTGAAGCCGGGAGGGAACAGACCACCTACCGTGCCACCGTGAAAAGCAGCCGCAACAGTAAGAACTTCGATGACGTCTACACACCCAAGCGCACCGCCTACCGGAAACGGGAGGGCCAGTGGGAACCCATAGAGGTAGAGGCACTTGAAGAGATTATCGGGTTAAGCTACGACAACTTCAAGCGCACCATCATCATCCCCCAGGGACAGTTTCAGGAGTTCCTGCAGCTAGGAAACCGGGATCGCACCAAGATGATGAAGGAGCTGTTCAACCTGGAGAAGTTCGAGTTTTACTACAAGGTGGTTTCGCTGGAAAAAAAGAACGACGAAAAACGACAGCACATCCAGGGGCAGCTGCAACAGTTGGGCGAGGTGGACCTTGCACAGATTGCCTCCTGCAGTGAATCGTTAGCTGCCTTGGAGAAAGAGGTTCAGGAGTTGAACAAGGGATTACAGGAGCAGCAACAGGAGGAGGAGAAGCTGCGGCAACTGCGGGAGCTGTTCGAGAAGCGGGAAGCAGCACAAAAGGAGCGTGACGCACTCGCGAAACAAGCACCCCATTACCAGGAACTTCGCGAGAAAATCGAGCGCTACGAACGGGCGGTACTCGGGTTCAAACACCTGTTGGAGTCACGTAAAACGTACGAGGAGAAAGCAACCAAACGGAGGGAGCAAATTCAGGGCGATCAGAAAAAGTTGCAGACCGAAACCAGGGAAATGACACGACTGGAGAAGATCTTGGAAGAGATTAGGCCGAAGCAGGAGAAGCGGGATGAGGTGAAGAAAAGGGCGGAGGAACTGGAGCGGCTGCTGGCGATGAGGGGTACCGAAGAGCGCATCAAACATGAACAAACGCGTTTGGAGAAAGGCACCAAGATTTGGGAGGAGACCGTTCAGTCGCTCGAGCATGCGAAAGCCGAAAAGCTTCGCCAGGAGAAGGCGATCCAGTCGATGCGGGAAAAGATGCCCGACTTGACCTCGTTAACCTCCCTCAAGGAGTGGCACATGGAGAGACGGGAGATCCAAAGGCAACTGAGAAGTTGCGAGGAGGAGGTGGCAAAGTTTGCCCGGCAGCTGGAGGAGCTGGAAAAAGAGAAGTGTAAACTTACGGGTGACCCGCTGTTCAAAACGTTGCACGAATCGTTGCCCGGCCCGTTGCAAGGTCCCCTACAGGAATCGCTGCCTGAACTACTACCCGAATTGTTTCTTGAACTATCAACCGAACCCATTTTAACCCCTATTCCTGCTACAACACCCCCGGGACTACCCTACCCCGACATCTTCCACCACCTGGAGGGAGAGAGCTGGAAAATCAAGGAGCAACAACGACTGCTCGGCGACCAAGAGAACCACTGGCGAGTTAAAGCGCAACTAAAGGCTTACGCCGATGACCTGCAAGAGAACCAGCCCTGCCCCTTGTGTGGCTCGCTACATCACCCGGATCCGGGTCGATACTCAAGCGAAGATATCAATAAGGAGCTAAAAAAAATAGATAAGCAGAAGCTCGCGTGGGAAAAACAACTGGACCACATCGCTTTCTTAAACAAGCGGTTCACGCTCCTTGAAAGCCGCCAAAACGAGGCAACTCGCCATCGGGAGGAGTGGGAAAAGAAGAAAAAAGAGCTACTGGAAAAGGCCGCTGCACACGAAAAACGGTTCGCGATAGACCTTCCCCCCACCGACTCACCCTTGCTGCCTTCGGAACAGGAGGTAAAATCACCGTGGGAGGTTTATCGGAAAGAGGAGGCCTTGGACAAGGCTTTCGAAGCGGCTAAAAAGATTCAGGAAGAGTTAAAGGTAGCGGAAAAGCTCCTTAAACAAGCCGAAAAAGAGCGGCAAACCAAGGAGCAAGCGAAGGACAAGTACCAAGAAGGGTTACAGGAAATAAAAACCTCCCTCGCGATGCACCAGGCGAAATGGAATACCCTGGCGCAACAGCTCACGGTCATTCAGTACGAAGCGTACGAGGATATCCCGGTCAAAGCCATCGAGCAGGAAAAGAAACGGTTAGTGGAGGAATACCAGCAAGTTGAAAAAACGTTCAACGAAACCAGTCAGCTATTGCAGAATTGTCAGCAACTAATAAACAAACTCAACGGGGTACTTGAAACCAACCTCAAGGAGTTGAAGCAGGAGGAGTCGGCCCTCGAAGCCCTGGAAAACCGACTGAAAGAGCAGTTGGGCCAATCGAAATTCACCTCGCTCGAAGAGGTTACGCGCCTCCTGTCCGCTCCTTTTGACCCGGCCACCGAAAGGCAGAACCTGGAACGTTACCGGGAACAGATCCTACGCAACCTGTCGACCCTGGAGCAGCTGCAACGGGAGATCGCGGAGCGTACGTACGATCCCGCGGCCCACGAGAAACTCATCGCCGTCATCAGCCAGCTCAAGGAGGAGATACACCAAAAGACGCAAGAGAAGGGCAAAATGGCGGAGAAGTTGAAAAACATGCAGCAAGACCTGGAGAGCTTGACGAAACTAAAGCAAGAGCTCGAGGGATTGAACGCCCGGGGCGAGAATATCACGACCCTGAAGTCACTTTTCAAGGCCAGTGGCTTCGTGAACTACATCTCCTCGGTTTACTTGCAAAACCTGTGCAACGCGGCCAACGAGCGCTTCTTTCAGCTTACCCGCCAGCGGTTAAGTTTAGAGATCACGGACGATAACAACTTCCAGGTGAGGGACTACCTGAACGGGGGCAAGGTGCGGAGCGTGAAGACCCTCTCCGGGGGACAAACGTTCCAAGCCTCGCTATCGCTGGCCCTGGCCTTGGCCGACAATATACAGCAGGTCACCGAATCCAAGCAGAACTTCTTCTTCCTAGACGAAGGTTTCGGGTCGCTGGATAAAGAGTCGCTCAACATCGTCTTCGACACCCTGAAGTCGCTCCGCAAGGAGAACCGCATCGTCGGGGTCATCTCGCACGTGGAGGAGATGCAACAGGAGATTGACGCGCACCTCACGGTAGAGAACCACCCCGAGCGAGGGAGCCTGATTCACCGCTGAATTAAGCGAAGACATCAAGCGGCTTCATCAACTTTTGTGGGATAACTTTAGAGAGGGATTTTAAAAAAAACTTGATTATTTTTACGATGGAATTAAATCATAATAACAATGCCTGAACAGCAAAACATAGAATACAAAAGTGCTTGGCACGATGACTACCTGAAATGGGTTTGCGGTTTTAGATCAAATCAATCACAAATTCATTATCAAAAACATTTCGTTTGAAGGAATGCACCGTATTGAAACGCCGGAATATCCGAGAGAAGCAATGCGTGAAGCTATTTTAAACGCTTTGGTACATCGCAATTACATGGGTGCTCATACGCAAATTCGTGTTTACGATGATAAAATTTCCTTTTGGAATGAGGGTAGTTTACAAAGTCCGTTAACAGTTGAATCGTTAAAACGACCACATGCATCACGACCAAGAAATGTTTTGATTGCTGATGTTTGCTTTAAAGGCGGTTTGATTGATGCTTGGGGACGTGGTACAATCAAAATTATTGAAACCTGCAAACAGGCAGGACTTCCTGAACCCGAAATAATTGAACAGGACGGAGGTTTGTTGGTAACAATGTTCAAAAACAACTTGACAAAAGAGCAACTTACCAAACTTGGTTTAAACGAGCGACAATTGAAAGCGGTTGAGTATGTGAAAGAGAAAGGTAAAATTACAAATAAGGAATATCAAGAGTTAAATGGCGTTTCTAAAGTAACTGCATATAGGGATTTGACAGAACTCATTGAACAATATAAACTTTTTGAACGAAAAGGAGATGTTGGGGCAGGAACGAGTTACTTTTTAATTGGTTCATAATTGGTTCAATTGGCTCATTAATGGTTCATAATTGGTTCTTTGATAGGAAAAGATAACGTCTAAATAAGGTATTATACATTTGCTTTTTTAATGTGTTGATATATATGATTTGAAACGCTTTATAATTATGGAAAGAAAGATTAGAACACGATTTGCACCAAGCCCTACCGGGTACATGCATATTGGTAATTTAAGAACGGCTTTGTATGCCTTTCTTTTTGCAAAATCTCAAAAAGGCGATTTCGTGTTACGTGTTGAAGACACAGACCAAAAACGATACGTGGAAGATGCCACGCGCGTAATTTACGAAACACTTGAAGCAGCCCAAATTCAACACGATGAGGGTCCCGATATCGGAGGCAATTACGGTCCTTATATCCAAAGTGAAAGAAAAGATATGTATAAAAAATATGCTTTGGAACTTGTTGACAAAGGCTATGCTTATTTTTGCTTTTGCCCAAAAGATGATATTGAAAATAATGATACTTCAAAAGATGGCTATAACCTTCATTGTCGTTGTCGTGATGTAAGCAAAGAAGAAGTAGAAAGCCATTTATCCGCTGGTAAGTCTTTTGTTATCCGGCAAAAAATGCCATTGGAGGGAGTAACTTCTTTTAACGACTTTGTTTTTGGAGAAATATCTGTTGAAAACAAGACCTTAGATGACCAAGTTTTATTGAAAAGCGATGGTCTGCCAACCTACAATTTTGCCCACGTGGTTGACGACCATCTAATGAATATCACTCATGTGATAAGAGGTTCCGAATATTTATCTTCTAATCCAAAGTATATTTTATTATATAAAGCATTTGGTTGGGAGATACCCTCTTTTATACATCTTCCGTTGATAGTTGGGAAAAATGATGATGGCACTGTTTCCAAGTTGTCAAAACGGCATGGTGCGGTCAGTTTTCAAGACCTTGTCAATGATGGATATTTGCCTTCAGCAATCAATAACTACATTTCATTGTTGGGGTGGTCCCCAAAATCAGATAAAGAGATTTTTTCAATGAACGAGTTAATTGAAGCATTTTCATTAAGTGGAATAAACAAGAGTCCGGCAATTTTTGATTATCAAAAATTAGATTGGGTGAATAGCGAGCATATCAAATTACTTCCATTTGAAACATTTTCTTCTATGGCTTTTCCCTATTCCAAAGTGGAAAAAACGAATTTAGAGGGCAAATGGAACGAAATAGCCAAATTATTACAACCCAGGATACACAAGTTTTCTGAAATACCTGAATCAATCCACTTCTTACATCAATTAGAAGATTATCAGGTTGAGCTATTTATTAACAAGAAAAACAGATCAACGTTAGAAACATCAACCGACATATTAACCAAAGTCGTCCATACCATGAAGCAGGTTGATAGTTGGGAAATTGATGTGTTAAACGGCACTTTCGCGGAGTTAGCAGAAAAAAACAACCTCAAATTTGGACACTTAGCGTGGCCTGTTCGGATTGCCGTGTCTGGCTTAGTTGTTACTCCCGGTGGGGCAACCGACATTATGTCAATCCTTGGAAAGGAAGAGTCCTTAAGACGCTTGCATGTAGGAATAGGAAAGATTCAAAACCATTAAATGCTCTAGATGGCGTGGAAAAGGATACAGTTCATTCGTTTTTTGACAAATCGGATCTCTTAAACATTGTTTCTTCTTCGCGAGTTTTTTATATAAAAGAGAATTTTTATAAAAAAACAGAAAATGCTCATCGCGAAATTATGCCACGTAAATAACTTTTGATTATATTTGCCGGGCAAAATTGATTTCGGCCCATTCGTCTATCGGTTAGGACGCAAGATTCTCATTCTTGAAAGAGGAGTTCGATTCTCCTATGGGCTACTTATAATAACCGTTACCATCCTTTCTGAACAGAAAACCGCAAGCACACAACACACCATATTGCCGGATAAAGAAGACATTCACTTTATGACAGATTGATGAATCAACCTCCTCACGTGATGAATAAAAGTATTGTTTGCATTGCTATCGCGGTGCTTTTTATGGGTTTGGTTGGTTGTTCCCATCAAAAAGCGACCATTCAGGGTCTCGTGAAACTGGATGGAATAGACGAGATTGGCTTCTCTGGTTTTAAAGAAAACCCAATTTGGGGAATTGACAAAGAAATCAATATTCACATTGATAGCACCCGGACTTTCAACGTTGAAGTTGATATTGAACAAATCTCCGATTGTTGGATGCAATTTGGAATGGGAACCGAGAATGCTACCAGTAAGCGGATTTTCATATCACCTGGTGACAAGCTTGAACTTATTATAAATGAAACAGGGATCTCTTTTAACGGAAAAGGAGCCGAGATAAACAAGCTGTATTCCAGGGTAGAAGCCAATGGCTTATGCACGCACCAGTTGATTAATTCACTGATGCATAATCACATCTCTTTGGAAGCGTATATTGAAAACGTGAAGGGGTTTCAAGCAAGGAGAAGGCAACTTATTGAGGATCTTGACAGGAAGGACAAACTCTCGGATAAACTAGAAAAGTTTTACAATGATCAGACCGACCTTGATTACCGCTTTCTGATAACGGCATTATTCAGGCATTCTTTTTATACCGACATTAGTAGTGTTAATCTTTTCAAGATGTTTAAGAATGAGATTTCGGTTGATGAATTTACAAACGACGAATGGGTAACTTACCATGATTATATCTCGTTATTAAAGCACTACCTGTTCTATGTTAAAGGCTTAGAAATTAGTAGAAATTCAAGTGGTGTAGGCTTATTTGAAGGAGTAGAAATAGCATTAACAGATTCACTCAAGGGTCTGTCACAGCAATATGCTTTGGCAGAATACATCTATAGTAATCTGGATAACGGAAAATATGACAGCCTGCTGGTTAATCATTTCAACAATATAGCGCGGGATGAATTCGCGAAAAAAACCGTTGCTGATGCACTCGATAAATATGAACAAAAGGAGTATCTCATCGGCAAACCACTTCATGAAGAGTTTGCCAATACAGTTTTGACAGATACTGCCAACAACCCATTGTTATTTGGTGAAATGCTTGAAAGCTACAAAGGCAATATTGTTTATATGGAGGTGTGGTCGTTGAGCTGTGGTCCCTGTTTAAGGTCAATGCCGACTGCGAGAATGTTGGAAAAAGAAATGGGTAATCTACCTGTAAAATTCGTATACCTCACCACTGATAAGTTAAATAACACTTTGTGGAAGCACGTTTTTAAGGCCTCTTTGACCAAGGAGAATCACTATCGTTTAGTTAATGGAACAAATTCCAGAATGAACAAGTTTATGCATTCTACTTTAGTTCCATGGTATTTACTGTTCGACAAACAAGGAAATTTATTGGACTTTCATGCTGAAGATCCTTACACCATCAAGGAAAAGTTAATAGCATTAGGCAAAAAATAATCTCGGCAGGCAAGGATGAGGTAAAAAAATAATGATATTTTTGTGGAACGAAAAACATTCGTAAACACCTATTGATTCGGGTGTGTTTTATGAACTATTTCGTTAAACCAAACGAGCAGAGGACAAATCCATTTGGACTATGCCGTGGTGAGAAATAGTCTATTTTTAATGAAGGTTTATTACGTAAATAACACGTTAGCGGTAATGCCAAGGTAGTGCAGTTTGAGCCGACAGAAATAAGTAGATAATATGGAAAATTTAGAAAGTATCTCGAAAAGAAATATAGAAAAG
>MTKW01001415.1_pt1 | contig 76470 bp, 66 predicted proteins | sample 1042761 | NCBI WGS metagenome assembly MTKW01 (sample SAMN06205366, study PRJNA360243) | anaerobic digester metagenome | biome: Wastewater treatment plant; feature: Anaerobic digester sludge; material: sludge; isolation source: anaerobic digester fed with sludge from wastewater treatment plant ... | reverse complement strand
TCTGGAAATAAGCTCGCCAAGGAATCCGGTAAGGAAAAGCATCACGCCGACTATGGCCATCAACAGTGCCAGATAAAATAGAGGCTGATCCGTAACGGGACGGAATATACTGCCATGTGCCTGTGCGATGAGTTTGGCCACAATCAACCAAATTGCGATCACAATACCTATGACAAAAGTCAGTATACCGATGCTCCCAAAAAAGTGCATCGGTTTTTTGCCAAATACCTGAAGGAACCAGACGGAAAGCAGGTCGAGGAAACCATTTATGAAGCGGTTAAGGCCAAATTTGCTCTTGCCATATTTACGGGCCTGATGCTGCACTACCTTTTCACCTATATTACCGAAACCGGCCCGTTTAGCCAGATAGGGAATAAAACGGTGCATCTCTCCATACACCTCAATACTCTTGACAACTTCTTTGCGATAAGCCTTAAGGCCGCAATTCATGTCGTGGAGTTTGATACCTGTCACCTTGCGGGCCGTAGCATTATATATTTTTGAAGGAATATTCTTTGTAAAAGTACCATCATAGCGTTTTTTCTTCCAGCCGGAAACGAGATCATACCCCTCTTCCCTGATCATCCTGATCATTTCCGGAATTTCCTCAGGGCTATCCTGAAGGTCTGCATCCATAGTGACCACTATATCACCTCTTGCAGCTTCAAATCCGGTATAAAGCGCTGCTGACTTACCGTAGTTACGACGGAATGAGATGCCTCTTACCCCGGGGTGACTCTTCTTGAGTTCCTCAATAACCTGCCAGGAGTTATCGGTACTGCCATCATCAACCATGATGATTTCATATTTCAATTGCTCGGAAGCCAGGGCTCTGCCAATCCAAGATACAAGTTCGGGTAGGGATTCGGCTTCATTGAAAAGTGATATAACGATAGAAAGGTCCATATCTCAAATTGTATTGTCGTCGTCGGTAAAAATATTCTTGGGAGTAATGGAACGCGCAATTATTGCAGAAATGATCAGACCTAATATGAAATTCCAGAAAAAGGTAGCTATGCAAGAGTACCTTGCAAAATTATCCTCCAACTTGAGCATCATATCTGTCATATTGCCCGGAAGCGATGCAAATTCAGGTGCGGAGTAAAACGCCTCAAACATTTCCGTCACCATTTCCGGAAAAAGGAAGGTGTACATAAAAAAGGTGTATACTGCACAGATAAGTGAAGAAAAGAGACATATTCTCACTCCCTGTCTGAAAACGGGACTCTGCGACTCAGCCTTCAGAAATTTTTTCATAAAAAAATAGAGCAGCCATATGGAGCCGACAAACTTCACCAGCCAGAAAAGAAACTTTAGTGCAGCATTCTCGAAAAGAGCGTTGAACGAAATTAAAACCACCGTAACCAGAGCAAGGAAGAGTCCGTCACGGGCCGCTTCGCTCCAATGTGAAATAGTCGTTGATTTGGGTGCCATGTCTCTGTTATTCAGTATAAATTATTGCTATTAAGGTTGCAAAGATACGAAATAAAATCTTACCTTTGCGGGTTGAAACAGAAAATTGAACAATAACACATATCATGATCAAAATAACTTTTCCTGACGGCAGTGTCAAAGAGTATCCCAAAGGAACCACTCCCTACCGGATAGCTGAGAGCATTAGTCCCAGACTAGCCGCCGACATCCTGGTTGCCACAGTCAACGGTTCGATACACGACCTTGAAAGACCGATTGTCGAAGATGCCACCATCAAACTCCACAAATGGGAAGATCAGGAGGCAAAAAGCACATTCTGGCACTCATCAAGCCATCTTATGGCTGAGGCTCTCGAGATACTCTATCCCGGTGTCAAGTTTGGCATAGGTCCCTCTATCGAGAACGGTTTCTACTATGACGTGGACCTGGGAGAGAGACAAATAGTGGAGGCTGACCTGGCAAAGATAGAGAAAAAGATGATTGAACTTGCCCAGCAGAAGGAGCGCTTCACCAGAATCGATATATCAAAAGCCGAGGCGATGGCCAAATATAGCGCCAAGGGCGATGAATACAAATGCGAGCTCATAGGTGACTTGGAAGATGGCACCATCACTTTCTACACCAACGGTGTCTTTACTGACCTTTGCCGTGGCCCTCACTTGAGGGACACATCCGTAATTAAGGCAGTGAAACTTACCACCATTGCAGGTGCTTACTGGAGAGGAGACGAGAAGAACAAAATGCTCACCCGCATCTACGGTATCACTTTCCCCAAGAAATCACTACTCGACGAATATCTCATAATGCTAGAAGAGGCCAAAAAGAGAGACCACCGCAAACTTGGAAGAGAGCTCGAACTCTTTGCATTTTCCTCTAAAGTGGGTCAGGGTTTACCCTTGTGGCTTCCCCGTGGCGCAGCTTTAAGAGAACAGCTGGAGATGTTCCTTAAAAAGGTGCAGAAGGAGCACGGCTACCTGCCGGTGATTACTCCACATATCGGCCAAAAGGAGCTCTATGTAACATCAGGGCACTACGCAAAGTATGGCCAGGACTCATTCCGTCCCATCAGTACACCTCAGGAGGGTGAAGAGTTCCTTCTCAAACCAATGAACTGTCCCCATCACTGCGAGATATATAAGACCAAACCCCGTTCGTACAAGGATCTCCCCTTGCGCCTTGCTGAGTTCGGAACAGTCTATCGCTATGAGCAAAGCGGTGAACTCCATGGCTTAACACGCGTACGTGGCTTCACACAGGATGACGCGCACATATTCTGCCGCGAAGACCAAATAAAGGAAGAGTTCTGCAAGGTAATTGATATTGTACTATACATATTCAAAACCCTTGATTTCAAGGACTTTACCGTTCAGATTTCTCTCCGCGATCCCAACAATCACGAAAAATATATCGGCACCGACGAAAACTGGGAAAGGGCGGAGAGCGCCATCATCGAAGCTACTAAAGAAAGAGGGCTCGAAACGACTGTAGAGCTTGGCGAAGCTGCCTTTTATGGTCCTAAACTCGACTTTATGGTTAGGGATGCCATCGGGCGAAAGTGGCAATTAGGTACCATCCAGGTGGACTACAACCTCCCCGAACGCTTCGAACTTGAGTATGTGGGCAGCGATGACAAGAAATACCGCCCCATTATGATCCATCGTGCTCCCTTCGGCTCCATGGAGAGATTTGTCGCCGTTCTCATTGAACACACCGGCGGAAAGTTTCCTTTGTGGCTCGCTCCCGACCAGGTTATTGTGCTGCCTGTCAGCGAAAAATACAACGATTTTGCAAAAAAAGTTTGTGAATTGCTTAATAATTCCGATATTCGCAGCTCCATAGACGATCGTAACGAAACCATCGGCAAGAGGATACGCGAAAATGAGATTAAGCGTATTCCCTATTTGTTGGTGGTTGGAGAGAAGGAAGAGTCAACAAATTGTGTTTCCGTAAGGAAGCAAGGAGAAGGTGATAAAGGCTCGATGACAATAGAAGAATTCGTTACTTTCATAAAAGAGGAAATCGAGCAACAGCTCAGTTAACCATATATTAACTAATTATAGGAGGATAACACTATAGCGACAAACTACAAACCACCGAAGCCCAAACCATCATACAAAGGTCCGAGACAGCCTGATCGCAGATTGCCTCGCAACCGCCAGGAAGAGGGCTTAAGGATCAACGAAGCCATCACTGCACAACGCGTAAGAGTTGTAGGGGATAACATTCCTGAGCAGGGCATATATTCGCTTTCACAGGCTTTGGATATGGCTCAATCACAAGAGCTTGATCTGGTTGAGATTTCGCCTAATGCCGATCCTCCCGTATGCAAGATACTGGATTACCAGAAATATCTGTATCAACAGAAGAAAAGGGCGAAGGAACAAAAGGCAAATGCTGCCAAAATTGTGATTAAGGAGATTAGGTTCGGCCCCAACACTGATGAGCACGATTTCCAGTTTAAGTTGAACCACGCAAAGAATTTCCTCTCCGAGGGATCAAAGGTCAAGGCCTATGTCTTTTTTAGAGGACGTTCGATACTCTTCTCCGACCAGGGTGAGAAACTCCTTCTAAGATTTGCACTGGAACTCGAAGAGTACGGAAAGGCAGAACAGATGCCCAAGTTGGAGGGAAAAAGGATGATAATGATGATTGCCCCCATTAAAAAGAAATAATTTTTTAAAAAACCATATTAAAACAAGTTAAAACATTTAACTATGCCAAAAATCAAGACCAACTCCGGTACAAAGAAGCGTTTCACGCTCACCGGTTCTGGAAAAATAAAAAGAAAACATGCTTACAAGAGTCATATTCTGACAAAGAAGACCAAGAAGCAAAAAAGAAGACTCACTCAGTTCGGTTTAGTTGACAAAGCCGATGAGAAGAGAGTGAAACTCTTGTTAGTAAAGTAATTGATTGATGTTTAACCCGGATGCCCAGCTTGTACAAGTCTCATAATGAGCGCTGGCTTCCAAAACCAAAATTTCATTTATGCCAAGATCGGTTAACTCGGTAGCTTCAAGAGCACGCCGTAAGAAAATTTTAAAGCAAACTCGCGGTAACTTTCTCGCAAGAAAGAATGTTTGGACCGTAGCCAAAAATACCTATGAAAAAGGTTTGACCTACGCATATCGTGACCGCAAAACCAAAAAACGCAACTTCCGTTCCCTTTGGATTGTACGTATCAATGCAGCTGCACGTCAGCATGGCATGAGCTACTCCGAGTTTATGGGCAAACTCGCAAAGCAGAATGTTGGCCTCAACCGCAAGGTTCTCGCCGACCTCGCCATGAACAATCCTAAGGCATTCGAAGCTATTGTAAATTCTGTAAAATAGTTCTCCTTGACCTTTAAGGAAATATATGGGAACAAGTGGGTACGGTTCGGTTTCTGGGCCGTACTCTATACTTTGTGGGTTATATGGATCCGCAATTGGTGGTGGTTATTCGGACTTATCGTAGTTTTCGACCTATTTATCACCAAAAAGGTGAAGTGGGCCTTCTGGAAAAAGAAATATAAAGAGGGAGAGAAACGCAATGTACTGCTGGATTGGCTTGACGCCCTCATTTTTGCAGTGATAGTTGTAAGTTTCATCAACATTTTCTTTTTCCAGGCCTTTAAAATTCCCTCCTCCTCAATGGAGAGTTCTCTTATGACAGGAGATTATCTCTTTGTAAGCAAGGTAGCCTACGGACCTAAAATGCCGCAGACACCTGTATCGATGCCTTTCATTCACAATGTTTTCCCCGGAACGCTCAAGAAGAGCTATTCTACCATACTACAATTTGACCATAAACGCATCGCCGGCTTTGGCAATGTCAAACGTGACGATTATGTAGTCTTCTGCTTTCCACACGGCGACACGGTGCTGAGCAAAGCTCCGATAGAGGATTATTACACACATGTGAGGATGAATGGCCGCGATTACACGGTAAAGACCTTTGGACCGCTTATTTCACGCCCCACCGACAAAAAGGATCATTATGTTAAAAGATGCGTTGCCATTGCCGGCGACACTCTCGAAGTTAGAGATGGAGAACTCTTTGTCAATGGGACACCTCAGACGGAATATCCGGGCCTCCAGAGTAGCTATAAAGTTGTTACCAACGGTACTGCCATCAATCCCGTACATCTTAGGGATATCGGCATCAACTCATCTGAAGTGTGGTACGATCCCACTCTACCGGGTTATCCCCAGTTGCCGCTTACAAAGGAAATGCTAGCATCAGTCCGTACGCTGGGCAATGTCGTTTCCGTTACCCCTAATGTAGATGTTTATCCTCCCGACTATCCCGATTCCTACAGAATGCTCTTCCCCTTCGTGGAAAAAGGCTGGACCAGGGATAACTATGGACCCATCTGGATTCCTGCTAAGGGAACCATGGTAAAACTGGATGCAGACAATATCGACTTCTACAGGAGAATCATCGACGTCTATGAGGACAACGATTTTGAAGAAAAAGATGGCCTCTTTTACATAAACGGTGAAGAGACAACCACATACACCTTCAAACAGGACTATTACTTCATGATGGGCGACAACCGCCACAATTCACTCGATTCACGCTACTGGGGATTTGTTCCCGAGGATCATATTGTGGGCCGACCGGCGGTTATCTGGTTTTCCAAGGATAACAACAAGTCTTTCCCCAAGAACATCAGATGGAGAAGAATTTTAAAGTTTATCTGATAAAGGCGGTGAAATTTGGTTTTAAGAAGAAAAATCCATACATTTGCAGCCCCAAAAAAGATTATAATATTAAAAATAGATAACAATGGCACGAGTTTGTCAAGTAACAGGAAAGAAAAGGATGATTGGAAACAATGTTTCCCACTCCAAGAGACGCACGAAACGCGAATTCGCTCCCAATCTCAAGACCAAAAAATTCTGGTCTGAGGAAGAGCAGAGATTCATCACCCTCAAAGTATCTTGCAAGGGTATGAAGACCATCTACAAGAACGGTCTCTCCGCTACCATCAAGAAATCACAGGAAAAAGGTTTGATTAAAGTAGTTTAATATTTACAACTATGTCAAAAAAAGCTAAAGGAAATAGAGTACAGGTCATCATGGAGTGTACTGAGCAAAGAGAGAGCGGTGTGCCGGGCATCTCCAGGTATATTACAACAAAAAACAAAAAGAACACTACACAGAGATTGGAGCGCAAGAAATACAATCCCTATCTCAAAAAAGTGACTCTCCATCGTGAAATCAAATAACACACTTATCTTTATATAAATGGCAAAGAAAGCAGTGGCTACATTTGGTAGTAGCCGTCCACAAACAAAAAACTATGTAAAGTGTATCCGTATGGTCAAGTCTGAGCGTACCGGAGCATACGCTTTCCAGGAAGAGCTGTTACCTACTGACCAAGCGAAAGACTTCTTTGAGAAGAAATAAAGTTAAGTAGAGTAAACAGATAAAAAAATGCGACCTAAAAAAGGTCGCATTTTTTGTTATTTCCTTCTTCTAGAAAGGCAGATCGTCAGGGCCATCGGAGATAAGATCGTCCGAAGAAACAAACTGCTCAGATTGTGGAGCCGGCTGTGAAGCGGGCGTCGCTGTCGGTTTTGTGGTAGGTGTCTTCGGTTCGGTCTGTCTTGGAGTGCCTGCAGACTCATCCCAAGCACCCTCTCTGGGCAATGTGTCATCCCTGCGACCGAGAAGCTGGATAGAGTCGGCCAAAATCTCAGTGATGTAGCGTTTCTGTCCGCTGGCATCATCCCAGGAACGGCTTCGAATACGTCCCTCCACATAGATCTGACTCCCTTTTTTGATAAACCTGCCGGCCAAATCAGCCAGCTGTCTCCAAGCGACTATATTGTGCCACTCAGTAATTTCTCTGGTCTCACCGCTACGGTCTTTAAATCTCTCAGTAGTGGCAAGGGAAAATGAGGCAACGGATGCACCACCTTCAAGATGCCTGATTTCAGGATCTCTTCCTACGTTGCCAATAAGTAAAACTTTATTCAGTGCCATAGTTCAAAAATTTTTCTAAATATAGTCTTTTTTGCCGAGACTGGAAAAAATATTTGAGTATAGAAGAGCTTTTTGATTACGCAGTAGGGCCACCTTTTCATCCAAATAATCCGTCAGATTACTCCCTTCTTCCATTTCAAGGCGTGTTCTGAGACGCTCTCGCTTATTATAGATGCTCATCTCGTTGGTCAGACGAAATATTGTGGCTATTGCATGTGTGGGAAATCCCATTGAGATCAGACTGCAGAGCATTACATCATCCTTTGTAAGTAAGGGGTGTTCTTCTTTGAGTCGGGTTATAAGGCCATAATGGCATTTGTCGGCCAGATAGTCCATATCGTAAAAAATATTGCTCTTATCTCTGAGTGTCGTCAGAAAATAAGATCTGACCTTCGAATGGAGCAAAGTGGCATTTTCAGGACTAAGAGAGACGCAGTCCATAATACCTATGACCATCTGCATTACTTTGTTTAGGGTTTTGGAGAGTCTTTCATCATCAGCCCTCTTATTCCTAAGCTGTTGTGATATCTTCTCCCTCAATCTCATCTCTCTACGTTTTATCCGGAAAAGAATGAATAAAAGAATTATTGTTGTTACAACAAAAAAAGACAGTAAGGCACAGACAACCCACTGCCACGCCGCCACATGTGTAGCGGTGATAATTAAAGATTTGGACATTTGTATAAGTTTTAATGGGTTTAGTGTTTTTCGCTCGCTGTCTCAGGACCTCAAAACAGATAACTGCCGCAGAAACGGAGACATTAAGAGAATCGCAGATTCCACCCATTGGGATGCGGATTTTCGCATCTGAACGCTCTTTCCAAAAACTTGAAAGACCCGTATCTTCCCTACCGAATACAATTGCAACAGCTCCTCTCATATCAGTATCATAATAGAGTGAGGCATCCTGTAATTGTGTTATAAGAATAGAAACATTATGAATTTTGAGCCACTTGAAGGCTTCTTCGGATGTACAGCATATACACTGGACACTGAAGCAGGCACCGGTGCTCGCTCGTATTACATTGGGATTGAAAACATCTGCCAAAGGATCACATACCATCACACAATCAGCACCGCAGGCATCCGCAGTTCTGAATATGGCTCCAAGATTGCCCGGTTTCTCAATGGACTCCACTACTATCACAAGCGGGTTGTCGCCGAGAGTAATACTCTCCGCCAGAAGCGGCTTCATCCGCATCAAGGCAATTACCCCCTCAGTGCTGCCGCGATAAGCGATTCTGTCATAAAGATTGACAGATACTTCGAAGAGTTCTACTCCGGCCGTAACTTCAGGTAATTCAACTCTCCCAATATATTCCGGACAATAGAAGATGGATACGGGAACAAATCCCGCTTCGATGGCCCTGTTGAGTTCACGCTGCCCTTCAACCACAAAAAGAGCTTTTTCCCTGCGCTCCCGAGGTTTACTCTGGAGTAGGATGAGCTCTTTTATGCGAGGATTGCGTGCGGAGGTTATCTTCTCTGCCGCCATCAGTTATTCAGTTTTCTTATGGCTTGCCTCCGGCCTCATCTGAGGGAAGAAAATTACCTCCTGAATAGAAGTAGAGTCGGTCATAAGCATAGCAAGGCGATCGATACCCATACCGAGACCCGAAGTGGGCGGCATACCATACTCTAAAGCACGAACAAAATCCAAATCAATGAACATAGCTTCGTCGTCACCCTTCTCCTGGAGTTTAATCTGATCATGGAATCTGTCAAGCTGATCTATAGGGTCATTGAGTTCGCTATATGCATTGGCCACCTCCTTACCGTTTACAAAGAGTTCGAATCTCTCGGTAAGCGCAGGATCCTTCCTATGACGTTTCGTGAGAGGGGACATCTCTACAGGATAATCTGTAATGAAAGTGGGCTGTATCAGATGCTTTTCGCAATATTCGCTGAAGATAGCATCAATCAACTTTCCAACACCCATGGAGGGAGATATGGGAATATTTAGATCGTCACATGTCTTGCGAAGCTGCGCCTCATTCATACCGGAAATATCAACACCGGCGTACTCTTTTATTGCTTCGAGCATAGGAAGACGTCTGTAGGGCTTTTTAAACTCGATCTCATTGCCCCATACATCAAATTTGGTCTTACCATTGAGTGCAATGGCTATCCTCTCAACCAGCTGCTCAACAAACTCCATCATCCAGATATAATCCTTGTATGCAATATAAATCTCCATACAGGTGAACTCCGGATTGTGAGTTCGATCCATACCTTCATTGCGGAAATTTTTTGAAAACTCGTAAACACCGGTGAAACCACCCACAATAAGCCTCTTAAGGTAGAGTTCGTTGGCAATTCTGAGGTAGAGGGGAATATCGAGGGCGTTGTGGTGAGTGACAAAGGGTCTGGCAGCAGCGCCACCGGGAATAGGTTGGAGAATGGGTGTCTCAACTTCGAGATATCCGTGTTCATTGAAGTAATCCCTCATCGTGGAAACGATTTTAGTCCTCTTGATAAAAGTATCCCTTACATGAGGATTGACTATAAGATCCACATACCTCATTCGGTAACGAAGCTCCGGATCAGAGAATGCATCATACAACTCTCCCTCTTTCTCTTTTACTATTGGAAGTACACGAAGAGTTTTGCTGAGCAATTTGAGAGATTTCGCATGGACCGAAAGTTGTCCTGTCTGTGTAATAAATGCGAAACCCTTGATACCGATGATGTCACCGATATCCAAAAGTTTCTTGAAAACGGTATTGTAAAGGGTCTTATCCTCACCTTCGCAGATTTCGTCACGTTTTATATAGACCTGAATCTTTCCATGCTCATCCTGAAGCTCCACAAATGAAGCAGCGCCCATAATGCGACGGCTCATTATCCTCCCTGCGATGGATATGTCATTGAAATTGCCTTTGTCTGCATCATAGCCCTCCTTAATCTCTTTTGAAGTGGCATTGACGGGAAATTCCTCGGCAGGATAGGGGTCTATGCCCAAGTCCTTCAATTGTTGCAGAGCAGCTCGGCGATTCAATTCCTGTTCATTGAGATCTGTCATTTCCATAATGTAAATCTGTCAGTTAAGTATTCCTTATTTTATATCTGGCAAAAATACGAATATTTATGGATAAAGGCATAAAAATTGTGTATCTTTGTAAAATTGCAGAAATCAATATGAGCATTGAGAAAAAATGGATAGTGATGGAGCCGGGTAATCCGGCTCTTGTACGCCAACTCACACAGGAGCTGGGTATTGATTCTGTATTGGCCAATCTATTGGTCCAAAGAGGTATCGACACTTTTGCCAAGGCAAGGGAATTTTTCCGTCCCGACCTTTCAAAGCTACATGATCCCTTTTTAATGAAGGATATGGATAAGGCGGTCGAACGTCTTCATAAGGCAGTTGTAAAGAGAGAAACCATCCTGATATACGGAGACTATGATGTGGATGGTACCACAGCGGTAGCTCTGGTCTATTCATTTATAAAGTGCCTCACCAACCGCGTGGAATACTACATTCCCGACAGATATGATGAAGGTTACGGCATTTCCTACAAGGGCATAGATACTGCACGGGACCACAATTGCACCCTGATCATAGCACTGGACTGCGGGATCAAAGCTATCGAAAAAGTTAACTACGCCAAAAGTTTGGGTATAGATATGATTATCTGCGACCACCACCTTCCGGACGAGAAACTTCCCGATGCCGTGGCAGTGCTCGACCCCAAGCGACAGGATTGCAACTACCCCTTCGATGACCTTTCCGGCTGTGGAGTAGGCTTCAAGTTGGTCCAGGGCTACGCCCAAAAACATGATATCCCTTTTGAAAATATAGTTTCGCTGCTTGATCTTCTGGTGGTCAGCATCGCTTCCGACCTGGTCTCCGTCACCGGAGAAAACCGCGTGTTGGCATACTACGGACTCAAGCAACTAAATGAAAACCCTCGTGAGGGTCTGCAAACTATCATCAAACTCTCCGGACTCGAAAAACACCGCATTACCATTGACGAAATAGTCTTCAAAATAGGTCCCCGCATCAATGCGGCGGGCAGGATGGAGTCGGGTAAAACTGCAGTGGATATGCTCACCTCCAGGGATGAAGATGAATCAAAGGAGATCGGAGCGGCCATTAATGCCCACAACAACGACCGTAAGAAAGTTGACCGCGAGATTACCGAAGAGGCGCTTAAAATGGTGAAGAGCCTCCCCGGTTTCGAAAACAAAAAATCCACAGTGGTGTACAACCCCTCCTGGCACAAGGGAGTCGTCGGTATCGTGGCATCCCGCCTTGTGGAGGCCTACTACCGTCCAACCATCGTACTCACCCAGTCGAATGGATTAATCACCGGCTCTGCACGCTCCATCCAGGGCTTTGACCTTTATGAAGCCATCGAATCCTGTTCCGACCTTCTGGAGAACTTCGGAGGACATATGTATGCTGCAGGCCTAACCCTCAAGGAGGAAAATCTTCAGATATTCACCGAGCGTTTCGAGAACTACGTGGCCTCCAAAATCGACGATGTAATATTGACACCGATTATCAATATCGACTCATATCTGGACTTTAAGCAGATAACACCCAAGTTTTTCAGATTGCTCAAGCAATTCCAGCCCTTCGGTCCCGGCAATCTCTCTCCTGTTTTCATTACTGAAAATGTCTACGACAACGGCAATGGACGCAGGGTTGGCTCTGCTGAAGCGGGTATGAAACATCTCAAACTGGAACTCATCCAGGAAGACGAACCTTACAGATATATTTCGGCGATCGCCTTTAACCTTTCTGAAAATTTCGAACATATCCAGGGCGGCAACCCCGTGGATATCTGCTATTCCATTGCTGAAAATTACTACCGGGGCATCGCCAACATCCAGCTCCGCGTTAAGGATATAAAGGAAAAAGAGTTGTTCTGATTAACACTCAGACAGTTTTTAAACTCTTTCGCAACTGCGAAAGAACGACTCCGGAAATGGCAATTGCAAGGGCGAAAATCTGCATTGTCGTAAAACTCTCTTGTCCCATAAAGTATGCAACTACCGCTGAAACCGCAGGAATCATAGCGGAAAATATAGAGGCCCTGGTCATCCCAAGACCTTCGATTGCTTTTGTGTAGAGCACAAAAGAGAGGGAAGAGCAAAGTACGGCAAGTGCAATTACGGACTTTAGCACATCAAATGAGAGATATTCAGGCCTCCATTGGGGCAGACCCCAGATCATAAAGGGTATGAAGAATAAAATCGCACCGACAAGAAACTGCCAAGTGGTGATAGTGATGGCATTGTAGGTACTTGTGAGTCGTTTACAAATGGAAGAGTAACCCACTGCGCCTGCAACGGCAAGAAACAGAAAGAGTATTCCGTAGTAATTCTCCGAAGAAATAGTGCCATTCCATACAAAAAGGACTATTCCCAAAACAGCGGCAATTATACCGGCTACATTGAGTCGGGATAGAGATTCGTTGAATAACAACCTGCCCATGATCATTGTAAAAATGGGAATTGTGGCAATTATTACAGCCGAAAGAGTAGCCGAACCGGTGATTTTCAAACCATAGGATTCTCCTATAAAATAGATGAAGGGTTCGAAAAATGCCAGCAGAAACATCCACTTCATATCCTTGCGTGCCACCTTTTGCAAAGTACGGGTAATCGTGGAAAAGAGAAGCATTATGACTCCCGAAAGCAGCATCCTCATAAATATGAATATAAAGATCGGCACTCCCATTGCAATGAGATCGTTGGTCCATATAAAGGAGAATCCCCACAAGATAGTGGCGGTTATAATGGATATATAGAGAGGAAGTTTGCTTTTGGCCCTATTCATCGAAAGAGAGTGGTAATGAGGAGTTCCGACCGGTAAGCCGTGAATTGCGCACCACCGGAACGCCGTTGACAAGAGTATGCACAACTGTTGAACTGAATCCGGTAAAAGGCGACCATCCGCATCTGCAAACGGTTGATGCGTCAGAGGGCCTACCAGGGTCAACTATAGTAATATCCGCAAAGTACCCCTCACGGAGATATCCTCTGCGGGAGATATTGAAGCAATCTGCGGGAGAGTGGCACATCAACCTCACCACGTCGGTAAGTGCAAAAACACCCTGACGTGAAAGTTCGAGCATAGCCCGAAGAGAATGTTGTACCAATGGAATGCCGGAGGGCGACTGCAAATATGGAGCCTCTTTCTCTGATAATAAGTGCGGTGCATGATCAGTCGCTACTACCGATATCACCCCTTCACGTGCCGCCCGGCGGAGCGCCTCTCGGTCGGAGGAGCTCTTGATGGCGGGATTGCATTTTATAAGAGAGCCATATTTCTCATAGTCATGATCACAAAACCAGAGATGATGCACGCATACCTCACCGGTAATACGATCACACTTTACCCTTGCTTCTCGGAGCAACTCCACCTCTTCGGCAGTACTGATATGAAGTATGTGCAGACGTGAGAAATGTTTAAGTGCCAGAGCGATGGCTTTACGGGTGGAGGTTATACAGGCCTCTCGACTGCGTATCTGCGGATGCATCTCAAATGGTAGCTCATCGCCGAAACGTTCACGGGCCATAGCGGTATTTGCGAGGATTATGGATTCCTCTTCGCAATGGGTTGCAATGAGCACGGGCGCTTTCGAAAATATAGCCTCCAGCGTGTCAGGATTATCCACCAGCATATTTCCGGTGGAAGAGCCCATAAAGACCTTGATACCACAGACATTTCGCGGATCAGTCGCAAGTAGCTCAGGGAGATTGTCGTTGGATGCTCCGATATAAAATGAATAATTTGCAAGAGAGTCCTCCGCTGCCTTGGCAAACTTATTTGCAAGCAATTCCTGAGAGCATACCGGAGGATTATTGTTAGGCATATCCATATAGGAAGTAACGCCTCCCAGTACTGCAGCAGCGCTTTCAGTAGCAATGCTGCCCTTATGTTCCGCTCCCGGTTCGCGAAAATGCACCTGATCATCTATGACTCCTGGAAGAATGAGCATTCCGGAAGCATCAATTACTTCCTTAGCCCGTTCCCGCAAGTGTGGAAAGTCTGCCGGATCCTTTGTTATCGCACTTATGAGGCCATTTTCAACAAAGAGGCCACCTGTAAAAGAGAGCCCCTCGTTGATGATTGTACCATTTTCAATAAAAATGCTCATTTAAATAATTGCATCTTATGCCTTGGGAGCAGCTTTGATCTTGCGGAATCTTAGCCTGATTACACCCCAGAAGGCTTCGCCAAAAATACCGCTGCTCATTTTGGAAGTACCTTCGGTACGGTCCACAAAAATAATGGGAACCTCAACGATCTTGAATCCGAGCTTGTAGGTGTTATATTTCATCTCAATCTGAAATCCGTAACCTTTCATCCTTATATTTGAGAAATCGATCGTTTCGAGCACCTTACGACGATAACATTTAAAACCTGCCGTGGTGTCATAAACCCTCATTCCAAGTACCGTACGGACATAAGTAGATGCGTAATAGGACATTATAACCCTACCGATAGGCCAGTTTACAACACTGATACCGTTGCAGTAACGTGACCCGATGGCCAGATCGGCACCATCCTCATGACAAGCCTTGTAAAGACGCACCAGATCTTTGGGAGGATGTGAAAAGTCGGCATCCATCTCGAAAATATAATCATATTTATTCTCGATAGCCCATTTAAAACCCGTAATGTAGGCTGTACCAAGCCCCTGTTTACCAGCCCGCTCAATAATGAAAAGCGAGTCGGGAAACTCACTCTGAAGAGATTTGACAATAGCTGCCGTGCCGTCAGGCGAACCATCATCAATGACAACAATGTGGAAGTCAACCTCCTGTTCTTTGATTGCACGAATAATTTTCTCTATATTCTCCTTTTCATTGTAGGTGGGAATAATAACAACTTGTCGTGTCATAGTCTCTCAAAAATTAAGTGTATTATCGTGTAAAGATAGTAAAAAAATCATATTCCTCTCAAGGAAAGACCTATTCTCTGACGCTCCAAATCTACATTCACCACTTTGGCGTGAAGCTGCTGATGCAGTTTGAGTACTTGCGAGGGGTCCTCTACACGCTTATCGCTTATCTGAGAGACATGTATCAGCCCATTTTGCTTGATGCCGATATCCACAAATGCGCCGAAATTGGTGATATTGGTTACAATGCAAGGCAAGATCATACCCACCTTTACATCTTCGATGGAGCGGATTTCGGAAGAGAACTCAAAAACCTTGATAATCGAACGGGGATCCCGACCGGGCTTAGCCAGCTCCTTTACAATATCCTTTAGCGTAGGCTCACCCACCTCCTCGGAAACATATTTTGCAATATCTATAGTGGAGGACAACTGCTCGTTGGAAATGAGATCGGTAAGCGAGACGCCCAAATCGGAGGCCATCTTTTCCACAAGTTCATACCGCTCGGGATGGACAGCCGAATTGTCAAGCGGATTCTCGGCATTTGGAATTCTCATAAAACCGGCACATTGCTCAAAGGCTTTTTCACCGAGTCTGCGCACCTTGAGCAGCTCCCGGCGGCTGCCGAATGCACCGTTTTCATCGCGGTACTCTATAATATTGCCGGCCAGAACGGGACCTATACCTGAAACATAACGCAGAAGGTGCTTGCTGGCGGTATTGAGATTGACTCCGACATTGTTTACACAACTTTCAACCACCGTATCCAGACGCTCCTTGAGCAAAGTCTGGTTGACATCATGCTGGTACTGACCTACTCCGATGGACTTCGGATCAATTTTGACCAGTTCAGCCAAGGGATCCATGAGACGACGGCCTATGGAAACGGCCCCCCTGACAGTAACATCATAATCCGGAAACTCCTCCCTCGCAATCTCAGAGGCCGAATAGACTGAGGCGCCATCTTCGCTGACCGAATAGACTCTCACACCCTTAGGAAGCGCGATTTTCTTGATAAAGGCCTCTGTCTCGCGACCGGCAGTGCCATTACCGATAGCTATAACCTCTATCTTATAAGCTTCCACCAAATGAGAAATCTTTTTCATCGAAGCAATCTTCTCATTGTTGGGAGGATGGGGAAATATGGTATCATTGTACAGCAATACTCCCTGTGCATCGAGGCACACCACCTTGCATCCGGTCCTGAAGCCCGGATCTATGGCAAGGGTGCGCTTCTCACCTACCGGTGGAGCCAGAAGCAACTGACGGAGATTCTCTCCGAAAACACGGATGGAGTCGAGATCCGCCTTTTCTTTAGCTGCAGAGAGGGATTCATTTTCAATCGAAGGATGGAGCAGACGCTTATAGGAATCCTCCACGGCGGCATCCAATAGTTCGCGCACTGAGGGTGAGGGTTTGCTTTTGCCCTGATAAACGCGTCTTGAGATGCGTTCAATTGCGTAATCACTCTTCACATCCACCCTAACTCCCACGATCTCCTCGGAAGAAGCCCTGAGAATGGCAAGCAGACGGTGTGATGGAATCCTGTCGAGGCGTTCCGAAAAGTCAAAGTAATTGCGGTACTTGGATGCCTCCTCACTCTCCTCTTTCCCCTTGGAAACTTTGGTTACCACTCTACCCCATCTGGAATAGAGGTCTCGAAGGTCTGCACGTACATGCTGTGACTCGCTGATCCACTCGGCCATGATATCATTTGCACCAGCGAGAGCCTCTTCCTCTGAAGTCACCTGATCACCGATATACTTTTGCGAGAGACTCTGCGGATCGTCGCATGTGATATTGAATATGGCCTCTGCGAGGGGTTCAAGTCCCTTTTCCTTAGCAATTGACGCTCTTGTGCGTCTTTTTGGACGATAAGGGAGATAAATATCCTCCAGAACTTGAGGGTCAACGAGCGACTCTATCTGTTCGCGAAGTGAGTCAGTGAGCTTTCCCTGCTCCTCAATACTCTTAAGCACAGCTTGTTTGCGTTTTTCGAGTTCTTCAAAACGGAGATACCAATGTCTGATTTCAGCTACCTGGGTCTCGTCCAGAGCACCTGTGCGTTCTTTGCGATATCTGCTGATGAAGGGAATGGTAGCACCCTCCTCGAACAGTGAGATGCAGTTTTCGATTTGCCAAATTTTGACATTCATCGCCTCTGCAATATGGTCGAGATAGAGTCTAGTCATGGGAAACCTGTTGCAATTGCTCTCTGTAGGAAGAGAAAATCTTGGATTTGGAGACAAATCCGAGGTACTTGTTATTCCTGTCAACCACCGGAAGATTCCAGGCCTGAGTAACTTCAAATTTATTCATCACGCTCTCCATTTTTTCATCGTAATAGACCATAGCAGGGGCGTTTTTCATTATGGTGGGTATCTGAACGCTCTCATACTGGCTTTGATCAAACATAATCTTCCTAACATCATCGAGAAAGACTATTCCCTGAAACTGGTTGTAATGATCCACGACCGGGAAAATATTGCGCTTTGAAGTGGCAATCACCTTGACCAGATCTCCCAGAGTACTATTGAAGCCGATTGTAGAAAAATCTGTCTCAATCAGATCCGATGTCTTGAGCAATGTAAGTACGGCCCGATCGCTGTCATGGGTAAGCAAATCTCCCTGCTGTGCAATACGCTTGGTGTAAATTGAATACTGCTCTACCAAACGGATAGTGGCAAATGAGATAGCAGAAGTGAGAATAAGCGGAATCAACAGGTCGTATCCGCCGGTCATCTCCGCAATTAGAAAGATGGCAGTCATGGGTGCCTGCATCACTCCTGCCATCAATCCACCCATACCCACAAGTACAAAGTTTGCCTCAGGAATAACGTGGATTCCGGTAAGATTGATGAACCGGCCAAGTACGAATCCCGCTATGCCTCCTGTAAAAAGAGTCGGACCGAAAGTACCGCCAACCCCTCCTCCTGCATTTGTAAAAGCGGTAGCATATACCTTTACCAGCAAAATTGCCGTGAAAAAGAGGAGTATTGCCCATTTGTTGGCCAAAACACGTTCACCGATGATGCCGCCCGCCATCTCAATGGGATTATTGTTGAGCATCAGGGTGAGGGAGTTGTAACCTTCGCCGTAAAGCGGCGGAAAAAGAAATACCAAAACACCCATAGCGATTGCTCCGATAATCCAGCGATTTATTGGCTTACGCACACGCCTCATCTTATCTTCAACTCTCAGGGAGGTCCTTATGAAATAGAGGGATATTATACCGCAAAATATACCCAGAATAAAATAATAGGGCAGATTACCCATAGAGAAGGTCTCGATGGTGTTTGCAATAGCTACTGCGTCACCCAGGAAAATATATGAAACTACTGTTGCCGTAATTGCAGAAATCAATAGCGGCAGTATGGAAGTCATGGAAATATTGAAAAGCAATATCTCCAGAGTAAAGAGCACTCCGGCCAGCGGAGCCTTGAAAATACCCGCCACAGCACCTGCAGCTCCACATCCGAGCAAGATAGTCATATTCTTATAGGACATGCCCATGCTCCTGCCTACATTAGAGCCTATCGCCGCACCGGTATATACTATAGGTGCCTCGGCACCGACAGAACCGCCAAATCCGATAGTAACCGAACTTGCCATTATCGAAGTCCAGGTATTGTGAGGTTTTATGCGTGACTCATTGCGTGAAATGGAGAGCAGAACCTTGGTGACTCCGTGACTGATATCTTCCTTGACAAAAAATCGGACAAAAAGGAATGAAAGCAACATTCCTATGCCGGGATAGATGAGATAAAGGTATGCATCGGAGGGTTTTGTAAACCAAAAGGTTAAACCGTGATGGATCCATTTAATCAAAGTCTTGAGCAATACGGCAGCAAAGCCGCACCCAAGTCCCACTACAAATGAGAGCAACACCAATTGTGTGCGCTCAGGTATGGCCGAAAAGCCCTTTTTAATTCTGGAAAATATTTTCACCTATTTATTTTAATCAAAGAGAGCAACCTTTCGGGCCACTCTCTATATGTTTGCTATTAGCCATTGGCCGTTGGCTCTTGGCTTTCCTATTGGCCGTTAGCTGTTGGCTTATTTATAATTACTCATAACTCCCCCGCTAAATACTCCTCACTCCCTATTCTGAACTCCCAACTACCCTACTACACACTACACACTACTCCTCCCCTTCGTCTGAACCCTGGTCATCTGCAAAGTCCTCGTCACTTGCGGGGAATCCGTCATCACCCGAATCATCGTCATCGTCATCGTTGTCATCCTTGAAAAGGCCATTCTGCACATCTTCATAATCATCCACCTTCACCTTAATCTTCACAAGATAAATGGCATCAGGGATTTCAACGGAAACAGCATGAAAAGAGGTACCGTCCGGTTTGACAACCTTGAAGATATCACCCATATAATCTGCATATCCATGAGGATATTTCTCCTTGAATGCTTCCGCGAGTTCGGGAGACATATTTTCATAGCTAATTACAGCTCTTTTTTTGTTAGTGCCTATCATAAAGTGATTCGAATAATATATATATGTGCAATATTAGGAGATTTTTTTCAAATACAAATGTAATTCACATTATTTCTTGAAAAAAAATGATTTTTGTCTCTGTTTTCTCCTTGGATTGCGCTCAACGAAGAGAGGTTTCTCTGTTTTAGGGTCTATTCCGGTATAAAACATTACCGAAGAACGTGTCATAGGAGTAGGAGTAAAATCCTGAACTTGTTCCATAAATAGATTTTTCAGGTGAGGATTGCGTGAAAGACTTTCCATATCCTCCATCCTGCATCCGGGATGACCGGAGATAAAGTAGGGTACAAGCTGATATTTCAGCCCTTTGCGGCGACAGATATCGTCAAACTCCCGTCTCAACCTTTCAAAAAGTTTGAAAGAGGGTTTGCCCATTATCCGAAGCACATGGTCGCAGGTATGCTCGGGAGCCACTTTCAAGCGACCTGAAGTGTGTTTTGTAACCAATTGTTCCAGATAGGGCTTTGACGTATCATCCAGATAACCATCTTTGTCGAGGAAGAGGTCATATCTTATACCGCTGCCGATATAGGCATTTTCGATACCTGGAACTTTGAGGACTTTTTCGTATAACGAAAGCAATTCCTTATGCGAGGTCTCCATATTCTTGCACCGCGAAGGAAAGAGACAGGAGTGCCGTTGACATCCGGCACATAGCGAACGGTCGCGTCCCTTCATACGATACATATTAGCCGTAGGAGCACCCAGATCAGTGATATTACCTTTGAATCCGGGCATTGCTGCGAGAGCTTCTACCTCTGCAAGTATCGACTCAGGGGTCCTGGACTGTATGAATTTGCCCTGGTGAGCTGCCAGAGTGCAGAAATTGCAGCCTCCGAAGCAGCCACGGTGAGTTGTCAACGAATGCTTTATCATCTCATATGCAGGAATATGCTTGTCCCTGTACCTGGGATGAGGCATTTTGGTAAAGGGCAGCGCATAGATTGCATCCATTTCCTGCTCAGTGGCAGGAGGATAAGGGGGATTGATGCATACATAGCGCTCTCCACATTTCTCCACCAGTATCTGCGGTTCCATACTATTTGCCTGATCCTCGATTATGTTGAAATTAGCAGCGAACTTCCGTTTTTCAGCCTTACAATTTTCAAATGATTCCAGAGCAATGTGTTCTGTCAAGGGTTCTGTGTCGGAGAGATATCCTACCTGAAGGATGGATTGCAGTGCCCGGAGAGGCGCACCACCGGCGAGAGTATCCGCTATGGCACAAATTGGCCTCTCCCCCATTCCATAAACCAGCAGATCGGCACCGCTTTCAACCAGAATAGAGGGCTTGAGCATATCCTGCCAGTAATCATAATGTGTCAAACGGCGCAAAGAGGCCTCTATACCTCCTATCACCACCGGTATATGCGGAAAGAGCTCCTTGAGAATTCGGGTATATACGGTTACCGCATAATCGGGTCTGAAAGAAGCTTTACCACCGGGAGTATAAGCATCATTGCTGCGCAGACGTTTAGCAGCGGTATAGTGGTTGACCATGGAATCCATCGCTCCGGAGGAGACTCCGAAAAAGAGCTTTGGCTCCCCCAGTTTTCTGAAATCCCTCAAATCATCCCTCCAATTGGGCTGCGGAACTACCGCTACACGGTATCCCGCATTTTCCAGTACTCTCGCGATGACGGCAGTACCAAAAGCAGGATGGTCAATAAACGCGTCTCCGGTAAACAGGATTATATCGGGAGCATCCCAGCCGAGGGCTTTGATCTCTTTCTGTGTTGTGGGAATCATCACATCCTCTCAGGCAACGAAATCCCGAGAATGCCCATCGCCTTAACAAGAACCTGCGCAATGATGGATATCAGATAGAGGCGCTGGGCACGTGTATCTGAATCCTCTTCCCTCAAAATAGAGGTGTCGTGATAGTACTGGTTGAACTCCTTTGCCAGATCATAGGCATAATTGGCAATAATGGCAGGAGAATGTGCTTCCCCACCTTCCCTTATCTTATCAGGATAAGTGCTCAACAATTGAACGATAATCTCTTCCTTGGGAAGGAGTAAAACTCCGGTCATTGAAGGAGCCATACCCTGCTCCGCAGCTTTCCTGAGTATGGATTTTATGCGAGCATGGGTGTACTGAATAAATGGCCCTGTATTGCCGTTGAAATCAATCGATTCCTTAGGGTCAAAGACCATTGTCTTTTTGGGGTCCACCTTGATGATGAAATATTTCAGGGCTCCCAAACTGATCATCCTAAAAAGAGCATCCTGCTCCTCGTCGCTCATATCCTCAATTTTACCCAATTCAAGAGAAGTCTCCCTGGCAGTATTATACATACTCTCGAGAAGGTCATCAGCATCCACAACCGTGCCTTCCCGTGATTTCATTTTACCCTCCGGCAGTTCCACCATACCATAAGAGAGATGGTAAATGGAGTCAGACCACTCAAATCCCAACTTTTTGAGAATGAGTTTGAGAACCTGGAAATGATAATTCTGCTCGTTACCGACCACATATATGTGCTCATCAAAGCCATATTCATCATATCTCTGATGTGCCGTACCTATGTCCTGTGTCATATAGACCGAGGTTCCGTCACTTCTGAGGAGAAGTTTCTTATCAAGTCCCTCTTCAGTGAGGTCGCACCATATGGAACCATCTTCCTGCTTTTCGAAAATACCCTTTTCCAGTCCTTCGAGGACAAGGGATTTACCCAGAAGGTAGGTCTCTGATTCGTAGTAGGTCTTATCGAATTCTATACCGAGATTGCGGTAGGTAACATCAAATCCCTCATAAACCCAACCATTCATTCTTTTCCAGAGATCAACGATCTCTTTGTCTCCACGTTCCCATTTTAGAAGCATCTCCTGTGCCTCTTTGAGTACGCCGGCCTTTTTTTCGGCCTCATCTTTTTCTATACCTTCCCGCTCCATTATCTCCTTCACCTCAGCGGTAAGCATGTCGTTGAATTTCACATAATAATCGCCCACGAGATGGTCTCCTTTGCGTCCGGTGGAGGCAGGAGTTTCACCGTGGCCTTCTTTGAGCCAGGCAAGCATCGATTTACAGATATGTATTCCTCTGTCATTGACAAGGTTGACCTTTACGATATTATGTCCGTTTGCAGCCAGAAGCTGTGAAACGGACCATCCGAGAAGATTATTGCGAATGTGGCCCAGATGAAGCGGCTTGTTGGTGTTGGGTGAAGAAAACTCCACCATCACGGTCTTTCCTGTAGAGGGCAACCGGCCATAATCTTCATTTTCACCTATGGATTTGAGAACGCCCGCCCAGAAAGAGGGAGCGAGTTTTATATTGAGAAAACCCTTGATGACATTAAACGAATCCACATTGGGATAGTGCTTCTCAAGATATGTTCCTATCTCCTGTGCCGTAGCTTCAGGTGCTTTTTTACTCATTTTGAGCAGCGGAAATACGACGAGGGTATAGTCGCCTTCAAACTCTTTCCTGGTTGCCTGTACCTGGATCTCCGATTGGGGGAGTTCAACACTATACAGTGATTTGAGTCCCCCTTTTATCGCTTCTTGTAAAAAATCTGTCGGATTCATTTCGTTTTAGTTGCTTGCTTGAGTTTTTTCTCTTTTTTATTTGCTGCAAAATAGATCTTCATCTCCTTTTTGGCTTTTGGAGCCAACATAAACAGGGTGAACATCGTCGGGAATGCCATCAAAGCGTAAGCCGTATCAATGAGACTCACAGCCGCCTTGAGCGGAATCATTGCCGACACAATCAACATGAGAAGGAAAAAAATGTTGTAGTATTTTGCATATTGAGCACCGAAAAGAAATCCGGTGCATTTTTGTCCATAATAAGAGTAGGAGAACATAGTGCTGAAGGCAAACATCAACACCATTACAAATAGGAGGTAGCCACCTACGGCAGGAATCGAAGCATTGAAGGCATTAATGGCAAACTTAAGACCCTCCATCGAACTCATTCCCGATCCTGCGGGCATGATCGAAGGATCAATTCTCACACCGATCAGGATAGCTAAAGCTGTAAGTGTGCATACAAGACCGGAATCAATTGAGGGTCCGATCATTGCCACAAGACCTTCACGCACAGGTTCGTTATTTTTAGAGGCACCATGCATCATGGATGCGGTACCTACTCCGGCCTCGTTGACTAAAGCGGCACGGCGCACACCGGTAAGGGCTATCATTATTATCGAACCGATACCTCCCCCCAGAGCACCTCTCGGGGTGAAGGCTCCGGCGATTATATCCTTAAATACTCCGGGCACATGACCGATATGCCTGATCATGATAAAGAGTACTAGAATAAAATAGAGCCCTACCATCAGGGGAACCAGTTTGGTCGCCACCTTAGAGATCCTTTTGATACCACCTATAATAACACCTGCCACAATTGCCGTTATGATTACTCCTATGATGAATCTCAACAGAAGGGTATTCTGCTCGGGAGCAAAAAAGAGTGAGGTTACAGACTCGGTCAACTGATTGGACTGCATTATACATAATGTGCCTATCAGACCGAATATCGAGAAGAATATAGCAAGCGGTTTCCACTTTTGGCCCAGGCCCGACGTGATCATATACATGGTACCACCCTGCGTTTCACCGGCAGAATCCTTGCCTTTGTACATTACGGCAATGGTACCCTCGAAAAATTTGGTCGCCATACCCGCAATGGAACTTACCCACATCCAGAATATTGATCCAGGGCCTCCCACAGAGATGGCAATAGCGACACCGGCAATATTGCCCATACCGACCGTTGCCGCTATGGCACTGGTCAGCGCCTCGAAGGAACTGATCTGGCCGTCGGCCTTGTCATCCTTGACTCTTAGAGCCTGGATGGCCCGGCCATACCTACGCAGTGGTGTAAATCCTGAATAAAAGAGAAAGAATAAACCGCCTCCTATGAGGAGGAAAAAGAGTGGATATCCACAAATAAAGTCACTAACGACAGTTATGCCGTTGCCAAGTGCATTCCAAAAATTGCTCATGCCTATGACAGAACGCTAGTTGAGTCCTCTATTTTTCAATAACGGCTCTATCCTGGGCTCTCTGCCACGGAAATTGACATAGAGCTTCATAGCCTCGTCAACACCTGGACGCTCGAGAATCTCCTTGCGGAATTTGAGTGCGACTTCGGGATTGAATATATCTCCGGTCTCTACAAATGCCTCGTATGCATCGCAATCGAGCACCTCAGCCCAGATGTAGCTGTAATAACCGGCCGTATAGCCACCACCGAATGTATGATTGAAATAGGGTGAACGATATCTGGAAGGTATTTGAGGCAGCAGTCCTCTTTCTCCGAGAACCTTATTCTCAAAAGTTATCGGCTCGATATCCTCCGGAATGCTCTTGAGCACATGGAAGTCCATATCGAGAAACGAAGCCGCCAGATATTCAACAGTAACAAATCCCTGTCCATACTTACCTGCCTTGTCCAGCTTTTCAATAAGTTCTGCGGGTATTACCTCACCGGTCTCATAGTGCTTTGCATACTCCTTAAGCATCTCGGGCTCAAACACCCAGTGCTCCATTATCTGCGAAGGAAGCTCTACAAAGTCGCGTGTCATACGACCCAGCCCTTTGTATCTCACATCACAAAGGAGCGATGCCAGAGCGTGACCGAACTCATGGAAGAAAGTATTGGTCTCATCAGTGCTCAAAAGAGCCGGCTTGTCACCTGAAGGACGGGTAAAGTTGCCCACTATGGTCACTAGAGGAAGTACCCTCTGACCATCTTTATAGTATTGTGAGCGGAATCCGCCGCACCATGCACCACCACGTTTCTCACCCGGACGGGAGAACATATCCATGAATAAAACACCCAAAGTGGTACCGTCAGCCTCTTTACACTCAAATGCCACAGCCTCAGGATGAGGTAGAGGCACATTGTCCAGTTGTTCGAAAGTGATTCCAAAAAGTTTGTTGGCAACAAAGAAGATACCTTCACGTACATTTTCAAGTTTGAAATAGGGGCGCAATTCTTCATCGGAGATATTGTATTTGCTCTGCATTGATTTCTCGAAATAGTATCTCCAGTCGGCTGCTACGACATCAGTGATGCCATCTTTTGCTGCCAGAGCCTTTATATCTGCAAGCTCGGCTTTTGCTACCGCAAGTGCGGGAGTCCATAGTTGGTTGAGAAGAGAATATACGGCATCAGCGTTCTTCGCCATCCTATCTTCGAGAACATAGGCAGCATAATCCTCATATCCGAGAATATTTGCTTTCTGCAAACGCAGGGAAATGAGATTTTTAATCACTTGATTGTTGTCATACTCGTTGCCGTTGTTGCAGCGGTTCAGATATGCATCAAGCATTTTAATTCTCAATTCACGATTATCGGCAGACTGCAGGAAAGGCATTACACTGGGATTGTCAAGTCCAAAAAGCCAACCCTCCTTTTCAGCCTGCTGCGCACGGGCAGCGGCAGTAGCGATTTGAGCCTCTGAAAGGCCGGCAAGATCCTCTTCGTTTTCTATCAGGAGCGTCCATTCGGTCTCTTTAAGAAGATTCTGTCCGAAAGCGAGCTGATTTGCCGATAATTCGGTGTTTATTTTCTTTAGTTCCTCCTTTTTGTCATCGGGAAGATTGGCACCGTTACGGGCAAAGCCCTTATAGGTCTCTGTCAAAAGACGCATCTGGTCTTCTTCCAGACCCAGACTATCTCTGTTGTCATATACTTCTTTTATCCTTGCAAAAAGTGCCTCGTTTAAGTTGATCTCATTGTAGTGGGCACTTGTCAAAGGCGAAAGTTCCCTTGCGATTTCCTTGATCTGATCGTTGGATTTCACACCTGACGCGCTGCCAAATACAGCGGACACTTTGCTGAGCAGTTCACCGGAATTGCTATACGCAACTATAGTGTTCTCAAAGGTTGCAGGCTCGGGATTGGATGTAATTGCATCAATCTCAGCGGAGTGCACCTCCATTGCCTTAATATATGCGGGTAGATAATGTTCGGGACGTACCTGCTCGAATGGAGGTATCTCAAATGGTGTGTTCCAATCGCTTAGAAGCGGATTAGTCTCTGTACATGCAGTCATCATAAGTACTGCTAAAAAAGGTAATATAAGTTTTTTCATTGTTATGGTATTTTTTTACTTTTATTCATAGGGGTTATCCGAGATAGCTCTTGAGGAGTTTGCTGCGAGCGCTGTGACGCAGTCTCCTGATAGCTTTTTCTTTTATCTGGCGTACTCTTTCGCGGGTCAGCCCGAAGTGTTCGCCGATTTCCTCCAAAGTCATCTCCTGGCATCCGATACCGAAGAAGTATTTGACGATATCACGCTCTCTTTCGGTAAGTGTGGAGAGAGCCCTTTCAATCTCTTTATTAAGGGATTCGTTTACGAGGCCGCGGTCGGCATTGGGAGAATCGCTGTTGACCAGCACGTCGAGCAGGCTGTTGTCCTCACCATCCACAAAAGGGGCATCCACAGAGACGTGGCGGCCCGATACCCTGAGGGTGTCGGCAATTTTTTCTCTGGGAATATCGAGAATTTCGGAAAGCTCGTCGGGAGAAGGCATGCGCTCGTGCTCCTGTTCAAATTTGGAGAGCGCTTTGTTGATCTTGTTTAGCGAACCCACCTGATTGAGCGGCAGGCGCACAATTCTGGACTGTTCCGCCAGTGCCTGGAGGATCGATTGTCTTATCCACCATACTGCGTATGAAATGAATTTGAAGCCGCGAGTCTCATCAAACTTTTCCGCCGCCTTGATCAAACCGAGGTTGCCCTCATTGATAAGGTCGGGAAGACTGATTCCCTGATTCTGGTACTGCTTGGCTACCGATACCACGAATCTCAGATTGGCTTTGGTGAGCTTTTCAAGTGCCTCAGGGTCGCCTTTTCTGATTCTCTGGGCGAGCTCCACTTCTTCCTCGACGGTAATTAGCTCTTCCCTGCCTATCTCCTGCAGGTATTTGTCGAGCGAAGCACTTTCGCGGTTGGTTATTGATTTGGTAATCTTGAGTTGTCTCATTCAGAAATAATATTGGTTTTAGTAATAATGGTTTGGAACAAAAGGATACACATGCGGATAATATAATTACCGCACGTGTATATTGTACGAATATATTCGGAAAAAGTTACAAAAAAATTGCAACTTTTACAAAGAAACTAGCAATTCAATCTGTTTTCCACCTCTTTTGACAGTAATTACGGCCTGTTCTCCGGGACGCAGACGGTTCATTTGTTCCTGTACCGCAGCCCCATTCCTCACTCTGTTGAGATTTATTTCCGTAATAATATCGCCTACTTTGATACCTCCCTTTTCGGCAGCACTATTTGGCTGCACCTCTGCTACATAGACCCCGTCCATGCTCTCGAGATTAAATTGACGGGCCATACTGTCCGTAATGTCTGTCATCGAAATGCCTAGTAACGCACGGCGCACCTCACCATACCGGATAAAATCCTCGGTGATCTTTCTCACGATATTGACGGGTACTGCAAATGAATAGCCGGCATAAGAGCCGGTAAGTGAGATTATGGAGGTATTGATGCCCACGAGTTCGCCCATCGTATTGATCAGGGCGCCGCCACTATTGCCAGGATTGACTGCGGCATCGGTCTGTATAAAAGACTCCACACGATATTGGCCATCATAATTGGGAAGTGAACGCCCTTTGGCACTGACAATGCCGGCAGTAATAGTAGATCGTAAATCATACGGGCTGCCGATGGCAAGCACCCATTCTCCGAGTCTCAAATTGTCGGAATCACCAAGGGCAATGGCGGGAAGGGAATCTTCATCAATTTTGAGCAGGGCTATATCGGTTGCAGGGTCGGTCCCAACCAGTTTGGCAGGATAGGACTTGTTGTTTTCAAGTGTCACCTCTATCTGATCCGCCCCCGCTATTACATGGTTGTTGGTTACGATATAACCATCCTCGCGTATGATAACACCGGAACCCATACCCACCTGGTCTTTCGGTGTAGCGAAACCGAAAATAAGATCCATTATGGAGGAAGGCATTTTGGCTGCCCTTTTGACAACTTTGACATAAACAACAGTATGGACTGCCGTTTCGGCAGCATCCGAAAAGTCCCCCATTTCTGTCTTTATGACTGTCCGGTGTCCGGTACCCGGAGCTCCCGCAATAGCGGATGATCTCCCTCCATCAGCCTCTGCAGTAGCTGCAGCAAGCTTTGTTTCGACAACCTTGTCTGCCACAAGCCATGAAATCGTAAGCGAAAGAAGTAGAGTAATTAGCAAAAAAAGGGTATTTCGTTTCATAAGTTCTAATTTATTCGAAGTATATTGTAAAATAAACCAAAATATATGCCAAAAAATTATTACATTTGTGGGTCATAAACAAGATTTTGCCAATACGACAATAAGAAATAAAAATATAAAAATTAAGGAATATGAGATTTTCAGTATCAAGTTCAGAACTCTTGCATGGTCTGGTATCTGTATCAAGGGTAATCGCAAACAAACCTTCTTCCAGTATCCTGGAAAATTTTCTTTTTGACCTGAAAGGTAATGCCCTTACAGTCACCGCATCTGATGGAGAGACCACTCTGAAGACGGTCATCGGCATCGACAATGTACAACAGGAGGGAGCATTTGCGGTCCCCGCAAGACGACTGACCGACTATCTAAAAGAGTTCCCCGATCAGCCACTTACATTCTATGGCCACGACAATACCATGGAGATTACCTGGATCAACGGTGAGTCCAAAATACCCTGCTTCAATGCAGATGACTATCCCCAGCTCCCTGCCCTGGGTGAAACTCACGACACTCTGGACATTCCTGCAGAAACTCTACTTAACGGCATCAACAACACAATATATGCTACTGCAGAGGAAGAATTACGTCCCGTGATGAATGGTATTTTCTTCGACCTTGCACCCGAAAGCTCTGCTATGGTGGCATCGGACGCACATAAGCTTATCTGCTTTGACTTCAATGATGCAAAGGTCGCACAACAGTGTTCATTCATCCTCCACAAAAAACCGGCAGCAATTCTTAGAAGCATCCTGCCAAAGAGTGAAGAGAACATTTCCATTGTATTTGACTCAAAAAACGCATACTTCAACTTTGGCACCAATATGCTGGTATGTCGCCTTATTGAAGGAAAATACCCTCAGTACCGCAGCGTAATTCCTCAGAATGACAATAAGCTCATCATTGGCAGGACCGATTTCTTAAACTCTGTAAGACGCATTGCCGTATGTTCCGCACAGGCTTCCAACCAGATTAAACTCAAACTCTCGCTCAACGAAGTGGTTGTGTCCGCACAGGATCTGAGTTTTTCCACATCGGCTTATGAGCGTCTCACCTGCAGTTACGAAGGAGATGAGATGGAAATCGGCTTCAAGGCACAGTTCCTCATCGAAATCCTGACCAATCTCCCCTACACCAATGTGTGTGTGGAGCTTGCAGACCCCTGCAAGGCGGTACTCATCGTTTCGGCAGACGAGACTGATCCTGATGAGAATCTACGTGCACTGCTGATGCCCGTTATGATCAACGTATAGGACCATGGTACTGGATCTTAAAAGGCCTATCCTAGTATTTGACATCGAGAGTACCGGACTTAGCATATCCGAGGACAGGATAGTAGAGATCAGTGTCATCAAGGTTTACCCCGATGGCTCCCGCGAGCATAAGACTCGCAGAATCAACCCCGAGATGCCCATCCCGGAGGAATCTCGTATGATTCACGGTATCAGTGATGAGGATGTAAAAGATTGCCCCACATTCAAACAAATAGCAAGATCGCTTGCCGAATGGATGAGCGGTTGCGATATTGCCGGATTCAACTCCCTCAAATTTGATATTCCCATGCTTGCCGAGGAGTTTCTCAGAGCTGATGTCGAGTTCGATTTCAGGAAGTGCGAGATGATAGATGTGCAAAACATTTTCCACAAAATGGAACCCCGAACCCTGGTAGCAGCATACCGTTTCTACTGTAACAAGGAACTTGATCAGGCACACTCCGCTGAGGGCGACAGTCTTGCTACTCTCGAAGTACTCGAGGCACAGATCAAAAGGTATCCCGATCTCGAGAATAATGTAAAGTTTCTAGCCTCTTTCTCCGAAAGGGGTAAGATTGTGGATTTTGCAGGCAGAATAGCACGCAATTCTTCAGATGAACCGATATTCAATTTCGGCAAACACAAAGGCAAAAGAGTTATCGACGTATTCAAGAGCGAACCGAGTTATTATGACTGGATGATGAAAGGAGAGTTTACACGCGACACTAAGCAGGTAATTACCGACATCTGGATGAAATATAAGGAGAGTGAGCTCAAGAATCTCTTCAGCACGAGATGAACCTGATAGTCATTCCTCACGATTGCGACAATTATTACTTTCGTCCCGACACCACTATGGTACATACGGCGAGGGATTTTTATTGTCCGGATGAAATTACAGTACTTGAGGCGGCCCCTTGTGTCTGCATAAGAATATGCAAATCAGGCAAGGCTATTTCGGAGAGATTTGCCGGACGCTATTATGATGCAGTCGGCTTCGGCGTCACTCTCTATGCAGGCAACATCCTGGCTCAAGATGAACTTTTTTCCCTGACGAGGAGCACATCATTTGATGCCACTACCGTCATTCCAACTCCTCTGGCACCTGCAGAACAGCTGCAAGAACTCTGTCCGGATATTACCAGGGAGCATATCGGCAAATGGATGGCGAAAATATCGCGCAACAATCTGCTCCGAATAGGAGATATGCTAATATTTGAACTTGCTCCAAGGAGCGTGGTGGACAAGAGTCAGCCCTTCACGCTGGAGTGGGGTGATAAGGAACTTTTCAGCTTCAATATTTGTTGAGCGGCAGATTCACCGGCAAGGGCTCCCGTAGAGAAGGCAATTTGCAGGTTGTAGCCTCCGGTATCCCCGTCAATATCGATTATTTCTCCTGCAAAGTAGAGATTAGGTTGTTTTTTGGAAGCCATCGTCTTGGCAATGATTTCTTTCTGAGGAATGCCTCCGGCAGTAATCACGGCACGTTCATATCCCGTATAAGATTTTATCTCAAATCTCCACTCCTTTAGCCTATCAGGAAGGTTGGAAACATTAAGATCTTTGTGGTAGTGCAGAAAAGGCGCTACAAGTGCAGCAGGCATCAATCCTCGAAGGAGAGTGCGGAATTGGTTACGCCCAATCTTGTCAGCAGTTGTCCCCATCTGAGTCAAATCCCTTGCGATACGGGCACGTAGTTTTTCCAACGAAAGTGCAGGTTTGAGGTCAAGCACAAGCTCTACCCTCTGTCCCTTAATCAAAGCCCATACCGCCCGTCTGCTAAGGCGAAAACCGAGTGCTCCTTCGATGCCGTTTGAAGTAAAGGTAAGCTCACCGTCCTCCATTTTTATCAGATCCAGATCAATGAAGAGAGAAAGCCCGACGTTGCGCAATTCTATTCCCACCAGATCGGTATCATACATTCTCGGCATCAAAGCCGTTAGTGAGGGGAAAATCTCAGTTACGGAGTGTTCCAAGCTCCTTGCAAAGTCATATCCATCACCGGTAGACCCTGTACCCGGGTAAGAGAGGCCTCCTGTAGCAATAATCAGTGCCGGAGCCGAATATTTCACCATCTCGATACGATCTCCGCGCAAAGAATCCCTCCTGCCGCAAACACAATGGAAAAGAGCATTACTGTAGGAGACATTCAACACCTGCGAAGAACACAGTAAATCGACTCCCAACTCCTGCATCCGCGCAAAAAGCACTTTGGGCACATCCGCTGCACGCATGGAGAGAGGAAAAACTCTATCACCCTGTTCCACCCTAGTAGGTAAGCCTATAGAATTAAAATAATCTATCGTCGCAGCATTACTGAAATTGAAAAATGCCGGCTTGAGAAAATTGGCGGAGGGATGGATATGAGTGGAGAATTCCGACCAGGGTTTTGTGTTGGTCAAATTGCATCTGCCTTTTCCGGTAATGAGAATCTTTTTGCCGCAAATTTCATTTTTCTCGAGAAGAGTGACTTTGCAACCCTTTTCGGCTGCCTTAATGGCAGCCATCATGCCGGCTGCCCCTCCTCCTATCACTATTATATCTCTCATGTCACCTCCTTCCCCACCTGTAGTTTATTACTGGAATACTTCCATTAGGTCACGAATCATGGTCTGCATATCACCGTCAATGCTTTTGTCGTAACTGCGGGAGTTGCAGAGAATAGCTGCGCTCATTCCGGCATTTGTACTGCCCACCCAGATAGTTGCTGTACCTGCAATATTGCCTCCATGCCAGTGTGCACCGGGATAGTATCCGGCAAGACGTCTCCATCCGAGCCCGTACCTTCTCAGGTTAGAGCCGGAATCCGCACTGGGATCTATTTCGGAATTGTACATCAGGTCGAGGGTTTCCGGCTTTAGAATATCGGGAACATCATCCCTGCCATCGATGTGTGCCAGCACCGTCATCATTTGGTTAGTAGAGGCTATAAGACCGCCGCAGGCAGCGATAACCTGCATGGGGTTACCATACCCGTTAGTACCATCCTGAGAATAATAGACACACTCATTGGGCCTGCGTTCATCCCGACCACCGCCTACATGAATATCGGTAACGCCCATCGGCTTAAGAACATCTTCTTTGAGAAATGTTTCATAGGGCTTACCGCTTACAACCTCAACGATACGACCCAGGAATGAGAATCCCACATTGGAATATTCGTAGTTTGTTCCCGGAGTGAATTTAAGTGTCTGATTGTCGAGCACCCACTGAAGAAGTTCGTCAAGAGTCTTACCATTCCTCACAATGTTAAACATAGGATCGATCTGGTCCCTTGTCCATCCCGCCGAATGTTGAAGCAGATGACGCACGGTAATTCTATCCTCCTGACCTTTGATCTTGAATTCTTTTTTGAGAATACCATTTTCACCAAAAACCAAATCATCGATTCCGAGCAGTCCTCTCTCGTAAAGCACCATTATACAGAGAGTTGTAAACTGTTTGGAGATACTCGCCAAACGAAAAAGATGGTCTGGAGTGGTTTTGGTCCTGTTTTCCGACACTGCATAACCATAACCGGTTGAATAGACAACCTTTTCATTTTTCATCACCGAGAAAGATACTCCCGGCACCGAATGTTTGGTCATAAACTGATAGAACCTGGCATCTACAGATGCATTGCCGGTCTTGACATAGACAACATAATCTCTCTTTACATTTCCGGACTCGGACACCACCTGTAAATCAACAATATTTGAGAAGTCATTGATAGTTTGACCACTTATCTGCTTCTGCCCTTTTATGAATACCTCTGCGCCATCGGAAACATAATAGGTTGCCTTTAGTGCAGTAAGATTGGTACCTTCGGGCACAGTCACTGCCAGATAACCCATACAGGGCGCGGAATGAGCAGAAACGGACATTGAAGGATTATCTCCCGTCGTAAAAGCCACCGAAGTAAGGTTTGCGCTATCTGAAAGCACCGGTTTAGGATCAATCTTCTCACCACAGGAAACCAGTGCAAATGCTGAAACCAGTATTAGAAGTAGGTATTTTCTAAAAGAATTCATTATGATGTTGATTTAAGATTAAACTTGGATTAAGAATCAGCTGTCGATAACACCACTGCCGAGCATTTCACCATCAGGAGCGTACCAGACCGCAAATTGACCCGGCGTAATCCCCCTCTGGGGTTCGTCAAACAGAATATAGAGAGCATCCTGGCGACTGATAAGACGCCCTTTCTGCAGAGGCTGCCGATACCTTATACGGATGTTACACTCGAGTTCATCGCCACTCTTCAATGTAAGATCCGGTCTTATCCAGTGAACTTCTGCGGGAAGAATTTTCAGCGCACGGCGGTAAAGTCCGGGATGCGATTGTCCCTCTCCCACATATATAGTATTGGTGTTTATATCAATGGAAATGATGAATAAGGGCTCTTTGTGGCCGCCGATATTCAGTCCTTTACGTTGTCCTACCGTATAGTAGTGCGCTCCCTGGTGACATCCGATGACTTTTCCCTGCGAAGGTATGTAACAGAGCGGACGGGATATCTCTTCAAGAGACTTCAGCTCAGGAAGAGAATTATAGTGCTCCCTGAAAATCTCTACCACATCGCCCTCTTTAGGCTCAAGTTTCTGCTGAAGGAATAGGGGCAGATCTACCTTTCCGACAAAGCAGATGCCCTGTGAGTCCTTTTTTTCTGCACTCGGGAGTTGAGCCTCACGCGCCAGCTCCCTGACTTCTCTTTTAAGCAGATCACCTATCGGGAAAAGAGTCCTGCTGAGCTGTTTCTGATTTAGCTGACAGAGAAAATAGCTCTGATCCTTGCCAGGATCTCTGCCCGCAAGGATGCGATAGATAGTATTGCCGGAATCATCCCGGAATTCATCTTTGCGACAATAGTGGCCTGTAGCCACAAAATCGGCCCCGAGGTTGAGTGCCGTCTTAAGAAAGGCATCGAACTTAACCTCACGATTGCAAAGCACATCGGGATTGGGCGTTCTACCCTTTTCATATTCGCTGAACATATAATCCACCACGCGTTCGCGGTAGATGTCGCTCAAATCCACAAAATGAAAGGGTATTTCGAGTTTCTTGGCCACCATTTCAGCTACAAACCGATCTTCTTCCCATTCACAATCACCGTGAAGAGTTCCTCTCGTGTCGTGCCAATTCTGCATAAATAATGCGAAGAGATCATATCCGGCACGCTTGAGAAGAAGCGCCGCAACACTTGAATCTACGCCTCCCGAAAGGCCTACTGCTATCTTATGAGATTTGTCCGCTATCAATGGGGTCAAAAAAGATTGTTTATTCAAAAAAAATAGCTACTTTTGTAGTTGGGTAAGTCATATACGACCAGCTCCCATTGAACTCCCCCAGGGTCGGAAGGCAGCAAGGGTAGATGGTTGTAGCGGTGCGATATATCAAGCTTACCCTTTTTTTATGCCAAATTATCAAATATGAACGGCATTAGGGATTTCACACCGGTGAAAACCTGCACCACACCTGCACTACCCACTATTACCCTCATATCGCGACCGGCACGCATCTCGTATTCCGCCATCACCTGACGGCAAGCGCCGCAGGGATAAGTCAGTTCGGTCAACACTCCGTTGTCATCCACAGCCACTACTGCAATCGCTTCAACGCTCTCATCAGGATAACGGGCGGAGGCATAGAAGAGAGCCGTGCGCTCGGCGCAAAGTCCTGAAGGATATGCGGCATTCTCCTGATTGGAACCAATAACCACTTCACCGTTACTCATCCGCACGGCCGCTCCCACCCTGAATGAGGAATACTTTGCATAAGCACCGTCAGCTGCCCTGATCGCACTTTCCAGGAGTTTCCTGTCGGAAGAAGGCAGCTCCAAAGCGGAAAAATATTCAAGATATTTGATACTTAATTCTCGTTCTATCATGTCACGATAATTAGGTTTATTGTGCGAAATTAGGACATTTTTTAGTTTTGGCCAAATGTACTACCTTTGTTGGGTTGAACCGAGATGAAACGAGTGATATGCATAATGGTTATCGCTGTATCGCAGCTGCTCGCAGGGCAATCCCCCAAAATGAGCCGCAGCGAATATATCGCACGTTACAGTAATCTCGCAATCAAAGAAATGGCCATTTCCGGCATTCCCGCCAGCATTACTCTGGCCCAGGCTTGTTTGGAATCGGGCAACGGCAACTCCTATCTTGCAAGAGAAGGCAACAACCATTTCGGCATCAAATGCCACGGAAGGAAGGGAGAGACCATCAGACATACCGATGATGCCCCAAACGAGTGTTTCCGGAAGTACGACCATGTAGAAGAATCCTTTCGGGACCACTCCGATTTTCTCAGATATTGGGACAGATATGCATTTCTCTTTGACCTGGAACCGAATGACTACAAAGGGTGGTGCTACGGGCTGAAAAAAGCAGGTTATGCTACCGCACCTAATTATGCTGAATTACTGATATCCATCATCGAAGAGCACCGTCTTTACCAATACGACACCGTATCGCTTCTCCCCCCCTCTCCGGCCGAAGCTGAAGTCTCAGTCAGAATACATCCTACAAAGGGTTCGCCTCTCTATCGTGTCTCCCTTTACCGGGAAGTTTACAGCCGCAACAAAGTGGCTTACATTATAGCCACGGAGTATGACACATTCAAATCCCTCGCAAAAGAGTATGACCTCTTCAGATTCGAACTCTATCGTTTCAACGACCTAGACAGAAGGGCAAAAATCACTCCCGGGATGGTCATTTACCTTGAAAAGAAAAGAAAGGAGAGCGCGCGACATCTCGACCGTCATGTAGTCGAAGAGGATGAGACACTCTGGGACATCTCTCAAAGATATGGTGTTCGCCTGAAATTCCTGCGTAAATACAACAATCTTGCTCCCGGAACGGAACCACTCCCCGGCAGTATCATTAATTTAAGAAAAAGAATTAGATGAAACTTTATAAGAAAATCATCCTGATCGTACTGGCATCAGTGGCCACTGTCGGCATCTTGTTCGTTGGCGGTTATTATTTCATTTTCCATAAAAACAATATCACAGAAGAGGGATACATCAGGGTTTATCGCAGTATGGAATATGACCAGGTAAGCACAGCCGTTGATACGTCGGGAATGCTCGCCAACAAAGCCACATTTCATTTTGTGGCAAAGGTAATGGGACTCGAGGAGTCATTTAAGCCCGGCTTGTACAAGTTCAAAAAGGGGATGAACAACAAAGCGATCGTTCGAACCATCGCCCACGGCTGGCAGACCCCGACTGACGTTACCATTACCGGATATATCCGCTCTAAGGAGAAACTGGCTCAGATACTCTCATCAAAGCTTGAGGCGGATTCAACGCTCTTCATGCAGGTATTAAGCGATACAGTATTGATGCATTCATTCGGCTTTACAGAAGCCTCCTATCCCGGAATGATTATCCCCAATACTTACGAAATGTGGTGGACCGTGACTCCGGTGGAATTTTTGGAGAAAATGAAAAAAGAGTATGACAAATTCTGGAACGAGGAACGTTGCGCAAAAGCTGATTCCATTGGTCTGACAAAAGAGCAGGTGAGCACACTCGCTTCGATCGTCATAGAAGAGACAAAATATGAACCTGAGATGGCTACCATAGCCGGAGTCTATATGAACAGACTGGCGAAGGGAATGAGGCTTCAAGCCGATCCTACCGTACTTTTCGCCATAGGCGACCGTTCCATCAGAAGAGTCCTCAGGACACACTTGAGTGTAGATTCACCCTACAATACCTATAAATATACAGGACTTCCTCCCGGCCCGATCACCATACCTCCCATCAGTGCACTTGAAGCCGTACTCAACTACGAGGCTCACGACTATCTCTACTTCTGCGCCAAAGAGACATTTGATGGCCAACACTCATTTGCAAAGGATTACAAACAGCATCTGAGGAATGCCAGAGCATATCACAGGGCATTTACTGCAAGAGAAAAAGCTAAAGCTACGGAGAACTAGATTATCTATACCCCCAATGTCTGATGACCTCCAAAGCCAAGGCAAACTCAGGGTCATTTTCCATATTGATGACACGATAGTAGGCTGTATTGCCATATAGGGACCTGGAAAGCAAAGCCTTAAGTTGTGTGGATATCAGACTGAGCGATGATGAAAGTTGGTCATAATCGGGCTCCAGACCGGATGTTCTGGCATATTCTATCAGCCCTGCAAGCAATTCATCTCCCAAATTATAATTTGCATAAAACTCTTCAAAAGGTATTGCGGGATCGAAATCTGCCCTATGGGCATCTACATAGCGATTGATAAAACCATGGATCAAACCCCTCAGCATTAGAGCCGTATAGTAAGGAGTAACTCCTGAAGTATCTCTAGGCACAAAAAAATCAGGTATAATGCCTCCGCCGCCATAAATCTTTCTTTGGAGTTTGAGAGTGGTGAACTCAAGGGAATCATCCACTTTTATACTGTCCCTGCTGAATATCTCGCCGCTGGCGTAACGATCGGAATACTGGTGGCGGTAGTATTCGTCGCGTTTTCCCTGTTCGTAGGGAGCCTGAATTACTCTGCCCGATGGTGTATGATAACGTGCAATTGTCAGATGTATCTGAGAGCCATCGGATAAATTGAAAGCGCGCTGAACCAGTCCTTTACCAAAAGTCCTGCGGCCAATTATCACGCCTCTATCCCAATCCTGGATTGCGCCGGCAACTATTTCGCTTGAAGATGCGGAGTTTTCATCAACCAGCAGTACCAGCGGACCGTACGGGTAAAGTCCATTGCCGTAAGCATTAAAGTCACGTCTGGGGCTGTTTAATCCTTCAGTATAAAATATCAGCTGTCCCCCCGAGAGAAAGATGTTGGCCACCATTCCGGCAGAGTACAGGTATCCCCCGAAGTTGCCCCTGAGATCAAGGATTACTCCGTTTGGGTATTCTTCGGAGAGAGTGTGTATGCTTCTGGTTACTTCCAGTGGGGATTCCATTGCAAAGCGACTCAATCTGACATAAACGATGCCCGGTTCGGGCATATATGCGGCATCCACACTTATGATAGGTATTTTATCCCTTATAATGACATATGAAAGGGTGTCACTTATCCCTTTTCTTATCAGTTCTATTGTAACTTTGGTACCTTTTCTTCCTCTGAGAAGCTTCTGGATGGCAGTTGTAGACATCGCAACCCCGGCTATAGTCCTTCCGTCAGCCCTTATGAACTTATCTCCCGGCAGGATGCCTGCTGAATCTGAGGGTCCGTCGGTCACCACAGACTGCACTGTAAGAGTATCATCAATCATAAGATACTCTATACCTATCCCCTCAAAAGAGCTATTGAGTGACTCATTTGCAGAGAAGACCTGATCTGCAGGTATGAAAGTGGAGTGAGGATCCAGTTCAAGCAGTGTTTTTGAGATAGCATTGTCCACCAGATGGTGGATATTTACCGTGTCAATGTATTTGGAGTTGATGATTTCAAGTACCTCTTTAAGACGGCTACTCTGAGATTGAGCAGAGAGCCTTGGAGCCAACAGTACAGTCAGCGAGAGTACAAGTATTATGGTGATAGTTCTTTTCATTCTCTATTCTGCGGAATACCTGACAAGTGGTATATCAAATTTCATACCCTCCTGAGCCAGTTCCGTTGCCGGGAAAATGGCCTGTGCCTCTTTCAAAATAATATTAAGATCTCTGTATCTGGATGAAAAATGACCTATTACCAATCTGCCGACTTCGGCTTCAAGTGCAACTGAAGCGGCCTGGGATCCTGTGGAATGAAATGTCATTCGGGCCATTTCAAGAAGATCTTCAGCAAACGTCGCCTCGTGATAGAGCAGGTCTACACCACGGATGTAGGAAGCCAGTTCAGCGAACGGAGCGGTGTCACTACAATATGCCAGCGAACGCCCTTTATAGGGGATGTAGGTATACTCATCAACTTTGAGCATTTGTCCATCCGGCCTGATCACATCCTCGCCTCTTTTGAGAGTACCTATCTCAGCCAATGTGAGATTGTCGGCCTTTATTTTCCATTTATGGATATTTCTGGCTGGTTCTTTTTCCCTGAAAAGAAACCCGAATGCATCTACCCTGTGGTTAAGGCCGAAGGCACTCACCTCAACGGATTTGCCTTCGTAAATAACCCGAGGCACTAGGGATGTAAGCGGTACGTGTATTATTTCAAATACTACACCTTCTCCAAAATGCTCCATAAAAAAGGTAAGTATCCCTGCAAATCCGATGGGTGCATATACATACAAAGGTGCAGTTCTGCCCATAAGTGCCATAGTGGAAACAAGTCCAAAAAATCCGAACAGATGGTCTCCATGGAGGTGTGAAATAAAAATCCTGTCGATTTTTACATGAGAGAAACCGTAGCGGGAGAGTTGGAGCTGTGTGCCCTCACCGCAGTCTATCAAAAACAAACGCCCGTGTATTCTCAATACATGGGCGCTTGGATATTTGTTGGCAACGGGACGGGCTGATGCCGTTCCCATTGTCGTTAGGGAGAAATCCATGCAGGATTATTCGTTCTCTCTGCTCTCCATCTCACTCTTAAGGGCAGCAAGCTCCGAAATATCACCCAAAGTAGTCTTCTCGAGATTAGCTTTGAGTTTCTTTACTGCTTTCTGAGTTGAGGTGGCCTCTGAGTCACTCTCTTTTCTTTTATCACGGCTCTCTTCTTTCTTTGCTTCTTCAAAGAGTTTGGTGTGTGACAGGGTAATCTTCCTGTTGTTCTTGTTGAACTCCATAACTCTGAACTGAAGAACTTCATCCACCTTTGCAGTAGTACCGTCTTCTTTTACAAGGTTCCTGGCTGAAGCATAACCTTCAATGCCATGCTCCAGAGTGATGGTAGCGCCCCTGTCAACAAATGCTTTGACAGTACCCTCATGAACTGAACCTACTGTAAAGAGTGACTCGTACTCGTCCCAGGGATTTTCCTCGATCTGCTTGTGACCAAGGCTGAGACGACGATTGTCCTGGTCCATTTCTAGAACCACAACTTCAAGAGAGTCACCAATTGAAGTGAACTCTGAAGGGTGCTTGATCTTTTTAGTCCAGGAAAGGTCACTGATGTGAACAAGCCCGTCAACACCTTCTTCAAGCTCTACGAATATACCGAAGTTGGTAAAATTGCGAACTGTAGCCGTATGTTTGGAATTAATGGGATATTTCTCTGAAATGGTAGCCCATGGATCGGGTTTAAGCTGTTTAATACCGAGAGACATCTTGCGCTCTTCGCGATCAAGAGTCAGAATGCAAGCCTCTACCTCTTCGCCAACCTTGAGAAAGTCCTGTGCACTGCGAAGGTGGAGTGACCACGACATCTCCGATACGTGGATCAAACCTTCAACGCCGGGCTGAATCTCTACGAATGCTCCGTAGTCAGCGATAACAACCACGCGGCCGGTAACCTTGTCTCCCACCTGGAGATTTTCATCGAGAGCATCCCAGGGATGAGGATAAAGTTGCTTAAGACCAAGTGCTATCCTCTTTCTCTGCTCATCAAAGTCAAGAATGAAAACATTGATCTTCTGGTCAAGCTCTACTACCTCTTCCGGGTGGTTGATTCTACCCCAAGAAAGGTCAGTAATGTGAATGAGACCGTCAATACCGCCAAGGTCTACGAACACACCATAGGAGGTGATGTTCTTAACAGTACCTTCAACAATATTGCCCTTCTCGAGTTTCTTCATCATTTCAGCTCTCTGAGCCTCAAGTTCTGCCTCTACGAGAGCCTTGTGCGATACCACGACATTACGGAACTCGTGATTGATCTTGACGATCTTAAGGGTCATGGTTTTACCGACGTAGGCATCGTAATCCCTGATGGGTTTGATATCAATCTGTGAACCGGGGAGAAATGCCTCGATACCGAATACGTCAACGATCATACCGCCTTTGGTACGACATTTCACGAAGCCTTCGATAATCTCTTCCTTATCATATGCCTCATTGATCTTATCCCATGCACGAAGTGAGCGTGCTCTCTTATGGGAAAGGATAAGCTGTCCCCTTTTGTCTTCTGCGTTCTCTACGAATACCTCAACCTTGTCGCCTACCTGGAGGTTGGGATTGTAACGGAACTCGGAAATGTTGATTACACCTTCGCTCTTGTAACCGATGTTCACAACAACTTCCCTTTTGTCTTTTGCAACCACTACACCTTCTACAACTTCGTTCTCATTGACGCGTGAAAGGGTCTGGCTGTAACTTTCCTCTATGGCTGCCCTATCGGCATCATAGAAATTTTCGCTTTCGAATGCATCCCAGTCAAATGTGCTGTTGTCAGCTGATGCATTACTTTGTTTTGCGGCCTTTGGGGCCTCTTCTGCAGTCTCGATGGGAGTTTCTTCCAGTTCCGGTGTTTCTATCGGAGCCTGCTCCTCTACTGCAACATCTTTCAATTCTTCACTCATTTGGTTAAAAATAATTTGTTTTGTAACAAGTAGTTAGACTTTATTTATAGATCCCTTTTATCCGGGGCGTGCAAAAGTAGTCACTATTTCAAACAAATGCAAAAAATGTTTGCATATTTTTTATTATTTTTGCCCATTGCCAAAATTAAAATCCAAAACATATCATGAACCACTTCAAACATCTCATTTTCACGACAGTTGCGGCAATTATATCACTGACCGCATTCGCACAGGACATCAAATACCAAATGCCCCCTAAGGAAATTGCAGAAATCATCATGTCCAAACCTTTTCCCAATGTAACATTCAGTCCCGACAATACGCGCGGAATCATAGCGGAGAGAGAGTGCGCTCTTGTGCCCCTCGCCACTCTTGCGGCTGAAGAACTACGTATTGGTGGCATACGCATCAATCCCCGCAATTTCACGCAAACACGTGAATCATTCTTCAACACGGTCACTCTGCTTGATGTCGCGACCGGAGGCTTGACACAGATTGCCGACTTACCTTCGGATGCGATGATTCGCGATATCAAATGGTCCCCTGGCGGCAAATACTTTTGCTTTCTAAATGAGACTTCAAATGAGATGGAGCTCTGGCGTGTGAATGTCACGGATCCGACTCCTAAAGCAGCCAAAATCAACAGATTCAAAGTCAACACTACTATTTCCAACGGAAATGCATACGAGTTTCTTGACGATGAGAGAATAATATACAAAAGCGTACCTGAGGACATCGGTCCGGTACCCACTCCGACCCTTCCCGACGGTCCAATTGTCCAGGAAAACCTTGGAGAAAGGAATTCCGTAAGGACATTTCAGGACCTGCTCTCCTCACCTTTCGACAAAGTACTCTATGACTACTATTGCACAGTAGTATTCGCCATATATGATAACGGAAAAACAGCGACTGCCGGCCCCAAAGGAGTGGTACGTGATTATGACATCTCCCCCGACTCTCGTTATATGATGGTCACAACCGAACAACACCCCTACTCGTACATGGAAGGACATAATTCTTTCCCGAGCATTCGCGAAATCCGCACCATCTCAGGAGAGACCATCGTCGTGCTAAGCGATACCAATAAGGAGAAGGCAGAAAAAGCACTCCGAGACAAAGCTCCTAAAGACACCTCCGCAACCGGAATACCCGAGCCTCCGCGCAAACTCGGCTTCGAATGGAGAAGCGATATGTCGGCTACCCTGGTATGGAGAGAAGGAGAATCCGAGCGATCACCATTTGCGGCACCCGATCCGGATACCGACAATAAGGAAGAGCAGCCTGAAAAAACCTTTACCGACAAAATATACCAATGTTCCGAACCCTTCAACCTCGATGACAAGCAACTGGTATTAGCCCCTGAATATAGGATAGGACGCATTACCTGGGGGAATTCCCAACTTGCAGTATATACGGAGAGTTCGCAAAAACAGAAATTCAGCAGGACGATAGCATTCACTCCCTGCGACACCATAGCACCGAAACATATTCTATTTACTGAAAGTACAGATGTAGACACTTTGGGCAATTTTCCGGTTTACGGACGCTTTTGGACTATACCAAATCAATACGGCAGAAGAGTGCTTTACACCGACAGCAAATGTTCCCATTTATTCCTCAATGACACCAGACGTCCGGATGCAGAGGGTGACAGAATGTCTTTCATAGACAAAATAACCATCAAAAATGGCGAAATAGAGAATCTCTGGAGCGGGGCCGCACCCTATCAGGAGCGCGTGATAGCCATTACTGATTTCAATCGCCTCAAATTCATCTCCGAAAGGCAGTCCATAAGTGAAGTTCCTAACTACTATGCAGTAGATATCAGAAACAGAAAGAATACTCACAGACAGTTTACCTTCTTTGAAAATCCTGTGCCCATCCTAAGTGGAGTAACGAGGAATTTTGTCACCTATAAACGTGCAGACGGGGTTACGCTTAGCGCTAACCTTTGGTTGCCCGCAGGATACGATCAAGAAAGAGATGGTAAACTTCCCGTGCTGATGTGGGGCTATCCATACGAATTTAAAAGCGTAGCCGAGGCGGAAAAGAGTCGCCCTGCCAGATACAATTTCCTCAGACCGGGTTATGGTTCTGCAGTGCTCTGGGTTACTCAGGGCTATGCAGTAATGGATGGCATTTCCATGTATATAATATCTGAAACCAAAGACAAAGAGCCCAACGATGTCTTCATTAGTCAGTTGATAATGAATGCAGAGGCTGCCATCAATTTCGTTGATTCCATCGGAGTCGGGGATAGAGACAGGATTGCCATCGGAGGCCACTCCTACGGCGGATTTATGACTGCCAACCTGCTTGCTCACACCGACCTGTTCAAAGCCGGCATTGCACGTAGCGGTGCTTACAACAGATCCCTTACCCCGTTCGGATTCCAGAGTGAAAGAAGAAATTACTGGAAAGCGAAGGAGGTATATGACAAGATGTCGCCCTTCAATTATGCCGACAAGCTCAAAACGCCCATTTTGATTATCCACGGCCAGATGGATAATAATACCGGCACATTCCCCATCCAGTCAGAGCGTCTCTACCACGCCGTTGCCGGTCACGGCGGAACAGCCAGATACCTGCAGCTCCCCTACGAGAGTCACGGCTATTCCGCTTATGAAAATGTGATGCATATGCTCTACGAAACGGATACCTGGTTGGCAAAATGGCTCTCACCTGAAGAGGTGGCCAAGGTAAAGGAGAGACAGAAGAAGGAGCAGGAGAGAAAAGATAAAGCTAAAGACAAAAAGAACGAATAATCCCTTTTTTTATATCTTTGCGGCGAAATTTTGAAAATAGATTATGGCAGACAATAATATTTTATCGAAACTGGACGGACTTAAAGAGAAATTCCAATCCATTTCAGCGCAGATAGCCGACCCCGAAGTTATCGCAGATATGAAGCGCTATGTACAACTCAACAAGGAGTACAAAGAGCTTGAACCTATTATTGCTGCCGGTGAGAAGTACCGCAAGATGTTGTTGGACTGCGAAGGTGCCAAAGATATTCTCCAGAATGAGAAAGATGAGGATTTGCGTGAAATGGCCAAAGAAGAGATCGCCATGATTGAGGAACAGTTGCCCGAAATGGAGGAACAGATCAAAATTCTTCTTATTCCTGCCGATCCTCAGGATAGCAAGAATGCCATTATGGAGATTCGTGGTGGTACCGGAGGGGATGAAGCGGCAATTTTCGCCGGAGACCTATTTAGAATGTATGCCAAATATTGCGAGCGCAAGAACTGGAAACTTGAGGTCACCAGTCAATCGGAAGGCACTTCAGGCGGCTTCAAGGAGTTGATCTGCAAAGTTTCCGGTGACAATGTCTACGGTACTCTCAAGTATGAAAGCGGAGTACACCGAGTTCAACGTGTACCGCAGACGGAAACGCAGGGCCGCGTGCATACATCTGCAGCTTCGGTGGCAGTACTACCCGAGGCTGACGAGTTTGACATCGAACTCAATATGAACGACATCCGTAAAGATACTTTCTGCTCTTCCGGTCCCGGCGGCCAGTCGGTCAACACCACCTACTCGGCTATCAGACTGACGCATATTCCTTCAGGCATTGTGGTTCAATGCCAGGATGAAAAGTCCCAGCTAAAAAACTATGACAAGGCTCTGGCTGAACTTCGTACCCGCCTGTACAATATGGAATATGAGAAATATCTCAACGAGATCTCAGCTAAGCGCAAGACCATGGTTTCTACCGGCGACCGTTCCGCTAAAATCCGCACATACAACTATCCACAGTCACGCGTGACTGACCACCGCATCAACTATACGATGCACAATCTTCCCGTATTCATGGATGGAGCCATCCAGGAGGTAATTGATCTGTTGCAGATCGCCGAAAATGCAGAGCGCCTCAAGTATAGCACTGAGTTCTGAGTGTGTAGTTGGTGAACTTCCCTAAATAGGGTTGACCGTTTTTGTAGTGTCAATGTATGCGGTTATTGTCATGGCACCCGATTCTTTGCTGATTAGCCGGTATTTTACCGGATCTCTTAAAATATCAGAAATTTTTTTAACCTCGCCGTTGATCAACATTTCTTGGTTTATTACGCGGGTACCATGACTATAATCGGTATAATTGATACCGTGCCCTCCATAGATGTTTTGGATTGGTTCACCGGAGGGTAACTGATGCCAGCCATAAATATAGACCGAATTCCGTCCATTGGTATCGGTAGCCATTCTATTCGTTATGATAATGTCCTTCTTGTGTCCTGTTATTGGCGTACTGAGCTGCTTATTTAATGGAACACGCTGCTCTTCTATCATTTGGTTATGTTGAATAAATCTCGGCACTGTAACCATTCCGGTATCCGGTGTTGTAGTCAATGACCAAGGATCAAGTTTTATTTCGGCAAATTCCCATGCCAAGTCAGATATTTTGCTTGTCGGCAAACTCGCTCCGAACAAAGTTACTATTCGTTGCGCTGTCAAGGGTAACATTGGGATTCTGCAAAAATCTTGGTCTGAACCAATTGCGAGAAAATCGGGCATAATTTCAATTTCAACCAGATAACTTACATTGTTTGCGTCTTGCAATATTTTGGTAATGTGGTTTACTTTTCGAAATGCGTTTGGGATATTCCCGTTGGAAATTTCTTCAAAAATGGCCTCTTCCCGTTCGTCAATTGACATGGAAGTTATACGCTGCATGAATGCTGCTCCTCCTTCTGCATTTTTTCGGCGGGGAGGAATACGTAATATTTGCGGATATATTTTAGACTCTTGTATGTGCGAAGAATAGGCTTCCGTCTCCCAGAAAGTGTAATTCACTCCTTCTTTATTGCTTCCTGAGAGATTAGCTTGGATATAGCCATTCTTTTTCACCAACAGAGTGTGATATACTTCTTGTGACGGATTTGTTTTCAGTATAAACTGTATGCGGTTATTTTCAGCTGCATATCTTACAAAATCAGCATCTGCCGTTTCTGTCCAAGTGTATTGCAGATTGGCTTTCAGATATTTCTGCATCATTCGGCTTCGATACCAGGTGCTTTCAGTTGCAGATACTATAGGTTGTCCGTTGAGTAGTGCAACACTGTCATTGTAGGCAATAACCGATAGGTAATTTTCATTTGATGCCCTCAGCCAGTTCACGATTTTTGAGCCATAACGGTTGTTGTCCCAATTATTGTTGCTATCCAAGAAAGAAATACGTTTTACATAGGCAGGGATTTCATCTGTAGCATCCAGAAAACCGAAAACTAAGTTTCCTCCTCCACCATGTCCGCTCAACACAACATAGGGATTGTAGCTTTCAAATATTTCCATTATGCTTTCTACACACTCTTTTATCAAAGCATCTCCATTTGGAGTAGATAATCGCCAAGTTCCCCATGATAATTGTGGAACTTCCATATAAGCAGTTACCAAGTTATATCCAAGGTTTTGGATACGGGCAAAGCGAGTTTGTGCTCCGATATGCTGCATATCAAAGCGTCCGTCATCACCCCTCTTCATTTCTTTTCCAATTGTCCAAGCTGTTTTATTGTCATTTGGGAGCCCATAGAATACAAGGGCGGTGGGGAGTTGTGCATCAAATTCAGATGCAGAAGGTGCATTTATTTCTATTATGATGTCAGCTACGCCGGGTTTGTAAGTATATGCCAGCACTTGTTCATCAAAATAGTGGCTTTTTACGAAACTCGGAATTTCAGTGGTTGCACTCATACTTACAGGACTGAAAGAGCCTGAATTGGGATATTCCCACACTTGTTCTAATTTTAAAGTGACTTGTAAACAAGCGACTGCAAACAATGTTATTATAAGTAGATTATATTTTTTCACCGGTTTATTATTTTTATATCTGCCTCTCCCATCCCAGGACATCTGTCAGATGGCCGTTAAGTAAGTGATTACGAGACAAATATAGCAAAATCCGATTAACGTACAAAAATTATAACATATCCTATATAGAGCTAAAAAAGACAAAAAAAAGAGGGCTAACTTAGCTCAACCCTCTTATAATTTTCTGATATTCAAGTAGTAGCCCTTACTCTTTACTATACACTACACACTACACACTACTCCTAGTACCCCCGAGCAGAATCGAACTGCTATCTAAAGTTTAGGAAACTTTCGTTCTATCCGTTGAACTACAGGGGCAGACCGATTCTCTGGCTCAGTATGCCTTGATTAATCGACGCTCTTTTCAATAAGTTGGCGACCACGATAATATCCGCACTCAGGGCATACGTGATGATACATTACAGTAGCACCACAATTGGAACATGTAGCCAAAGTGGGAAGAGTGGCCTTGTAATGTGTTCTTCTCTTATCTCTACGTTGTTTAGAGACCTTATGTTTGGGATGTGCCATTTTAAAATATTTTAATTGTTTTTATTATCCAACAAATCTTTCAAACCGCTGAAAGGCATATTGCACTCCACTGAAACTTCACCACCCGTCTCTTTAGCGAGATAAGCCGTCATCAGAGGGTTGCATTCTCCTTCGGGATGAACCATTTGCAACGGAAGCGCCAGGCAGACGTAGTCGTATACGAACTGGCTCAGGTCCAATTGTACCGCCGTATCCTCAACCATCATCACATCATCGTCCCCACTGCTGACATCAGCCTCTTCTTCTTCGGAGCCGTATTTGACCAAAAGTCCCCTTACAACCTCAATTGGTATCTGCAGGTCATCAAGACATCTGTCGCACTCTACGGTAACGGTACCGGTAATGGTACACTCGAGTTTTACAAAGTCGCGACTCTTGGTCACAACCACCGAAATCGCACATATGGCATCCTGGACAATCTCGCTTCCAAAGGTTTGAAAGAACTCTCCATCTGCTTGGTACTCAAAGGTGTGACTACCATTGGGCAACCCCCTCAAAGGGACCTTTATGCTGTCAGTTACCTTATCCATGTCGCAAAATTGGGCTGCAAATATAACAATTTTTTTAATAACCCCTACTGGTTTGCTCTTTTTCTTTACAACATAGGGCTTACCAGACGGGCAAGGCCCTCATAGAGTTTTTCCTTATATCCACGCTTCTCCCATTTCTGTAATGAAAGTTTTTCGCATCTCGAAATATCCTTGTCGAATTGCTCTTCCAAAATGGCTGCACACTGCGGGTTGTAAATTAAGGACATTACCTCAAAATCATGGAGCATACTGCGGTTGTCCATATTGGCGGAACCCACCATGCAGATTTCCCCATCCACACTGATGCTCTTGGAGTGGATGAAACCCTTTTCGAAAAGATAGACATTGACTCCGGCCCTGAGGAGCTCTTTAATATAGGACATCGAACAATAGTGGATTATTGTCGAGTCCGTGCGGGCGGGCATCATCAAATTGACCTCTACTCCACCCAAAGATGCAGTGCGAATGGCTTTCATCAGCGACTCAGTAGGAGTAAAGTAGGGTGTATTGATGCAAATGCGGCGGCTGGCGCCGGTAATCATGGAAAAGTAGCTCCCCTTGATGCTTGACCAGTCGCTATCCGGCCCTGAAGTAAGAAACTGCGAGTAAATGTCTGTTGCCGCTTTGTGGCGATAAATATTTTCAATGTCTATATCGGCATAATACTTCCTGCGACGCGTCAGATGACGGTTGATAGTAAAATATCTGTCGAGCAGAAAGCTGGACTGCATTGGAAACACCGCCTCCCCTTCCACCCTGATCTGGGTATCCCTCCACTCTTCATAGATACCGCCGTCATAGTAGCGATCCGCTATGTTGATGCCCCCGATATATCCTACGCGGCCGTCAATAACCAATATCTTACGGTGATTGCGATAATTAATTTTGTAAGTGGGTCGGAAGATTCGCACCGGCGAAAATTCGAGTACTTCTATACCTGCCTGACTCATTTCATTGAAAAAGCGTCTTTTGGTCTTTAAAGAGCCGACACTATCGTAGATAACGCGTACCTCTACTCCTTCAGCGGCCTTTTTGATCAAAAGCTCACGAATACGAGTCCCTATATTGTCATCCATAAATATGAATGACTGTAAATGTATATGTTGGTTAGCCGACTCCATATCGGCAATCATCGCGTCTAGCGCCTCCTTGCCGGTGAAATAGAAATCAATCTTGTCGATGACTGTGAGTATGCTATAATTGCCCAGCAAATTCTGACGTATAAGTTTCTTATATGGAAAGACCGAAGTGGGCAGATTATCCACTTCTTTGTAGTGCTGCAGTTGGTTCAAAGCTAGTTTTTTGCGTACCTCCACATCCACTATCCTCTTATTTTTGAAAATTGCATCCTTACGATAATTTTGCCCCATGAGCAAATAGAGAATCAAGCCAATATAGGGTAGCAGAATCAGCACCACAATCCATGTAAGCGTCTTTACGGGATCGGATTTTTTCATCACAAGTCTCCATACGACATATATCACCAGAGAGATATTGGCGAAATAGAGAGCGAAGGAGCATATTTTCCAGAAAAGAGTCCAGGTCATAATCTCAATTTAAGGTTTATGAGCTTTGTACAAAAGAGCCACCCCACACATAAGGGACTCGTATGAAACATCGGCATAACCCGCAGCAGTGAGCTCAGCGCAAAACTCCTCATAACGGGGGAACTGCATCACCGACTCGGGCAGATAGCGGTAAGCACTCCTGTTGCCGGAGATCCATCCTCCAATCAAAGGCAAAATGTGCTTGAAATAAAACAAATAAAGCGCTCTCCAAATGCGGCAATGCGGTACAGCGAACTCAAGTATCATCAATTCTCCCGAGGGAGCCGTAACACGGAATATCTCATCAATGCACTCCGACCTGCGGTCAAAATTGCGGATGCCGAAAGAGATGGTCACAGCGGAAAATGTACCGTCAGCAAAAGGGAGCGAATCTGCCGCAGCAATCTCAAAAGAGGGCTTCACACCCTTTTCAACGCACTTTCGGCGGGCTATCTCTAACATACCCTGTGAAATATCGACTCCCGTAAGAGACCAACCCTTGCGAGCAAGCGCAATTGTCAAATCTCCCGTACCACAGGCCACATCCAGAATCGCGACATATTTACCCTCTTGATCTCCTGCGCGAAGCCTTAGCACTTTGTCCAACCGCCTGACCAAACGACGGCGCCATAAACGATCCATTCCTAAAGAGAGAACGCGGTTGAGGAGGTCATATTTAGGAGCGATGTTGTCGAACATCCCTGAAATGGATTCCTTATCTTTCCTCAGCATAATTACTTCACGTAATCACCTATAAAGCCGCAATCACGGTCATCTATTCTAAGGCTGCCTTTCGTCACATGACCCAGCAACATTAGTGAGACGCCGGAGTCAAACATCATCTCAACAAAGGGGGTCTCTTGCTTCGAATTGAGAGTGATGAGGGCCGCATAACCGCAATTGCCATCAAGAAACCCCTTCTCATCCATTTCAGAGTCGGTTGTGATGTCAAAACCGAGAGTTCGAGGTGTAGAACACTCCACAAGGGCATTTACAAGAGAAGATTCTCCGAGGAAAAAAACACTCTCCACTAAATCATCTTTTATTGCCTCCACGAGAGGCAACAAAAGATTGGTGATAAAACCATCCTCAACCTCATTTGTAAGTTTGCCAAGCAGATATATGGTGTGGCCTTTTGATTTGAATGCAGAGGGTACCATTTTTGCAATTTCCTCCGTGTAGCGTTCAATCATAACATTGTATTGTTTGAAATTATCATACTAAGTTAAACATTTTTTTGCGAATTTGAAAAAATTGATTGATATTTGCAATCCCAAATCCCGCCCAGGTGGTGAAATTGGTAGACACGCTAGCTTGAGGGGCTAGTGCTGGATAACGGCGTGCAAGTTCGAGTCTTGTCCTGGGCACAAAAAGAGGGAGGAACTAAGAAGTCCTCCCTCTTTTAGTGCAGGTCGCTTTGTACCACTCAAAACTCCTTACATATCTCTACTGCCTCGGTTTTAGCAGCTTCAATACGCAAAACAAGATCTTCTGGAGAAAGGTAGTCCATATTTGTGGCGGCAACGGTAATCACCTCGCCGAGACCCCAAAGAAATGATAGGGCGGCCAAGTATGGCGAACCTTGGTCAAGCGGATCTCCTGTCTTTATATCCATGCCGCGTGTGGTGATAAAGAGCACTTTTTCGCATTTACACAGCCCTACACAGGTAGTCCCGTCGTCCGTAAAAGTTATATCGAACAGCGATATATTTTCGAAAAATGACTTGAGAATTGCGGGAAAACTCATATCCCAAAAGGGAGCGGCAACAACCAGACGGTCACAGGCAGCCACTTTGCGCGCTAGTTCTACTGCCAGAGGCGGAATGTTCCCGTTTTCTCGTTGTTCAACATAAGTGATTTTGTCCAACGGAGACAATTTTACAGAATTGACATCAATGATCTCCACCTCATATCTCTTGGAGAGTTCAGCCACAGCAGCATCGAGGATCAGTTTTGTCCTCGATTCGGCCCGCATACAGGAGTCTATGACAATCAGTTTTTTCATATTTATCGGTATTTCAGTCTATTACTTCTATAAGAAAACTCACGGGACGGAAACCGTCGTTGCACGATATCATTGCGGAGGCGGGATTTTTCATCCATCCGTCGTAAAAACCGGAAGCGCCGTGTGAAAGTGCCAGCACAAATGGAGAAATGGAATCCCATGCACTCTTACAGAAGCCTTCAGGCCTTTCCCATCCCTCTGCAATCCAGACATCGCCCTCATTGATATCACAAGCGTGTTCGATGGGGTTTTCATATTTTTCAATCAGGTCCTTGTGTTCTACTTTGCGAACTGCGGTGATGCGTATTCTTTTCATAAGGAGAGGGGTTTTTCGTTATAACAAAAAAGCCCCACATTACTGCGGGGCGAAATGGTGTGGAGTATAGGAGAATCGAACTCCTGACCTTTTGAATGCCATTCAAACGCTCTACCAACTGAGCTAATACCCCATTGGAACCGCAAAAGTAAGCAAAAGTATTGGAAATCCAACTATTTTTTGACAGCCTCAACAAAAAAATCGTAACTTCGTCTCTTTAATAAAATGATTTCAATTGACAAATGTCAGAAGAAAACAGAAAAAAATATAAATACCTCTATGCGGATTCTCCGGAAGTAATTAACGGAAAAAGTTGCAATATTATTCCCGAACCGGAGAGCGAACCCTTATGGAAAGCTTATCTGGCCAAGTTCAAGGATCCCATTATCATAATACTGCTGGTGGCACTCGGGCTCTCGCTCTGCATATCCTTTTATGAGATGCTGGTAATGGGAAGGTCCGCCTCCTGCCTGATTGAGCCCCTCGGAGTACTGATTGCCATTTTGCTTGCCACAGGCATAGCATTTATCTTTGAGTACAACGCCGAAAAGGAGTTCAAGATTCTAAATAAAGCCAAAGACGAGCGTAAAGTCAAGGTACTTAGGTGGCGTAGCGCACATGAAGCAGAAGAGGGTGCTTGGCCGCAGGTTTATGAGATTCCCAGAGGAGATGTCTGTATTGGGGATATTGTCAAGTTGGAGAGTGGTGATGAGATTCCTGCTGACGGGATTCTGCTGGAGGCGATCTCATTGCGAGTTGACGAGTCCAATTTTACCGGAGAGCCATTTACAAGGAAATTTGTGGAAATTGACCCTACACGACCTGAGAGTACCTATCCACAGAATTTTCTCCTTAGAGGTACCACTCTTATAGAGGGTACAGCACTCTATAAGATAACGGCAATAGGACCTGAAACCGAAGAGGGTAAAGGAGCCAGGATTCTTCAGGAGGAGAGCACCGTCGAAACTCCTCTCAATAAGCAGCTTAATCGTCTTGCAAAATCGATTACCAAGGCGAGTTATATACTCGGCACACTTGTAGTTGTCGGACGTCTGCTCATATTTTTCCTAACCGGAGATCCCGGAGAGCGCGAATTACTGGATATCATCCATGTCATAATAAACTCAGTGATGCTTGCGGTAACTCTGATAGTGGTAACAGTACCAGAGGGACTCCCGATGAGTGTTACCATCTCTCTTGCGATGAGTATGCGCAAAATGTTGAAAGAGAAGAATCTTGTGCGCAAACTCCATGCTTGCGAGACTATGGGAGCAACAACTGTCATCTGCACCGACAAGACCGGCACACTCACCTACAATAAAATGAGTGTGGTGGAGCAGGAATTCATAGACGTTGATATGGACTTTGTTGCCCTGAGTATCTCGATCAACTCTACTGCAGAGCTCTCTGATGACGAATCCGGCAAGCTCCGCGCAATCGGCAATCCCACTGAGGGTGCATTGCTCCTCTGGCTGCAAGAACTGGGATATGACTACCGTGCGCTTCGCGAACGTCTTGTCATCATTTCTCAGGAACCTTTCTCCACAGAGAGCAAGAGAATGACAACTGTTGCGAAAGATAAACTTACAGGCAGGAGCGTGCGTTATATAAAAGGTGCACCCGAGATTGTGTTGGAAATGTCGGATCACATCGCCGGAAACCGCACTAAGGGGGAGATACTATCTCACCTTCAGAGCTATCAGTCCAAAGGGATGCGTACGCTTGGTTTCGCATACCAGGAGATGGATGTTGAAGAAGGTCCGGTTATCTTTGCCGGCATAGTAGGCATCGCTGATCCTGTACGAGTGGATGTGCGAGAAGCCATAGATATCTGTAGAAACAATGCGGGTGTCAGAGTTATAATGATTACCGGAGATGTTGCGCTGACTGCAAATGAGATATCACGGCAATCCGGAATAATGGACGCTCAAGAACCCATGCAAATACTAACCGGAGCGGAATTTGCCCTAATGAGCGATGAAGAGATCAAAACCAATGTCATACCCACCCTTAAAGTGCTCTCCAGAGCACGTCCTGAAGACAAAGCCCGACTGGTAACACTACTTCAAGAGATGGGCGAAGTAGTGGCAGTGACAGGTGACGGCACAAATGACGCCCCTGCACTCAAAAAGGCCCAGGTAGGACTTTCTATGGGTGACGGCACCTCAAGAGCCAAGGAAGCAAGCGACATCACAATCATAGACAACTCCTTTATTAGCATCAATAAAGGTATCCTCTGGGGACGTTCACTCTACCTCAACATCAAACGTTTCATTCTCTTCCAGATGACCATCAACGTGTGTGCCTGCCTGATAGTGCTGTTGGGCTCTTTCCTTGGGCTGGATTCACCTCTGACGGTTACGCAGATGCTTTGGGTCAATCTCATAATGGATACATTTGCAGCAATGGCACTCTCTTCCATCCCTCCCGACCGAAGAGTGATGAATGCCCCTCCGAGAGATTCCAAAAGCCATATAATCGACCGCAATATGGCTATCCGCATCATAGTAGGAGGCCTTATTTTCTTTATTGTGATGACCCTGATCTGGCGGCTGCTCTGGCACACGGATATCACTTCTGTTAGGGATTTGTTAAATATGGAAACCCTTAATAAACTCTTTAGGGAAGCCTTAGATCCCAGTACAAAGCAACATCTTTCAGGATTTGAAAGGGGAGTCTTCTTCTCCATCTTCGTAATACTTCAGTTCTGGAACCTGTTCAATTCAAGATATTTCCGCACCAATGGGAGCGTTCTGCAGGATATTCTGGATTCGTTATTCAATCGCAAACGTTTCAGGGAATCCGCCTCTCTTACATTGTTGATGGTTGCCGGCATTATTCTGTTTGGACAATACTTCATAACCAACGTTGCGGGAGCCTTCTTCGATGTAGCTCCGCTCTCCTGGAGTGACTGGTGGCTGATACTGCTCTGCACCTCCCCTGTACTGCTTATCCCCGACATCTGGAGGTTTATAAGAAATCTATTTTCCGCACAGCGGGAAAAGAAATACGCAAGAATATAATAGAGAATGAGATACTAAATGGTCTTCAATAGAGAAGGATCTGTCAAATGTACGCGAAGATAAATGAACAGGAATAATGGAGGATTGATATTAAATCAAGAGAATTTTCATAAAAATGCAATACAACGAAACAATAACCGGAGTTCTGGAGTTCCTCGAAAATGCCGGAATAGAGTACAAAATTTACACCCATCCCCCGCTCCCCACAATAGAAATGGCGATGGAATACTGGAAGAATATTGACTCCACCCACTGCAAGAATCTCTTCTTCCGCAACCACAAGGGTAACCGTCACTATCTGGTAATCTTCGAGTGTCACAAAAATCTCGACATAGCCAAGTTGGAAAAAGCATTGAAGCAGGGTAAACTCTCTTTTGCCTCACCGGAAAGGATGCAGCGCTGCCTGGGTCTGACTCCCGGCTCAGTCTCCCTATTTGGTCTGATAAACGATATGGGACTTGATAATCGCACGGACGTAAATCCCAAAGAACTCTTTCCCAATGGACACCGCGTCAAACTCTATCTCGATAAAGACCTTCAGCAGAGCGAACAGATCAGTTTCCACCCTTGTGACAATACTGCAAGCGTAACTATCTCACAGGCAGATTTTCGCCGCTTTCTCGAGCTTTGGGGAGGTGAAGTGGAATGGATTGAGGTAAAGGAAGATCTAGAGTAGGGAGACTATCTTCTCAAGCCAGAATGCATCTGTTTGGTCAAAGGCCGACAAATCTTTGCTATCTATATCGAGAACTCCGACGACATCATCATCTTTAAATATCGGAACGACTATTTCACTTCTGGAAAGTGAACTACAAGCGATGTGGCCGGGAAACTGCTCCACATCGGGAACCACAATCGTCTCACGACGTTCCCAGGCTGTCCCGCAAACTCCTCGCCCGTAAGGAAGTCTTGTACAGGCCACCGGTCCCTGGAAAGGGCCAAGTACGAGACTCTCCCCATCCACACGATAAAAACCGGTCCACCACCAGCCAAAGGTTTCATGGAGCAGGGCTGCTACATTTGCCATATTGGCAATTGGATCCTGTTCCATTGAGACCATAGCTTCCAACTGCCGGTATACGAGTTTATATTTTTCTTCCATAATTCAAAGATAGCAACTAATTAATTATCGGAGATATTTTGGGATATTTCTTACATTTGTTTTATGAAAAAAAATCTACAAGCAATATGGTTTGCCGGAGGCTGTTTCTGGGGTCTTGAAAAATATTTCAAGTTGATTCGGGGCGTAGTTGATACGGAAGTGGGATATATCAACGGAAAGACCCCCAATCCGACCTATGAAGAAGTATATACCGATACCACCGGATATATGGAGTGTGTCAAGGTGATATATGATACAGATATTCTGGATTTGGAAGATCTCGTAAGATTTTTCTTTAAGGCAATAGATCCCACACGTAGCGACGGTCAGGCCGGAGATATCGGCACACGATACAAAAGCGGAATTTTCTACCATTCGGGTTACAACTCAAATGCTGCCGTTGCACAAAAGGTACATGATGAAGTGAGTAAAGAGTATTCGGTTCCGATATATGTCGAAATCGGCCCTGTCATAAGTTATTATCCGGCTGAAAAATATCATCAGAACTACCTCGACAAAAATCCCGGCGGCTACTGCCACATAAGACCTCAGCTCTACGAATTTGCCAAGAAGGCAAATAAAAAATAGAGGCACCGACTTTAACTGTTGATCATAACCATAAATATAAATGCCTGATGCAATTCACCAGGCATTCATTTGTTTAAGCTCAGTATATTGAGTCTCTTTCCTAAATTATTTGAGATACTCCTCAGCGAGAGCAACCCACATAGATGCCCCTATGGGCAATATATCTGTATCAAATACATATTTGGGATGGTGTACCATGAAAGTATCTCCATTGCCAATCATGATGTAGCTGCCAGGTTTCTGTTGTAGCATAAATGCAAAGTCTTCGCTACTCATCAACGGCTTGCAGGGATAGACGACATTCTCTTCGCCGAAGTACTTCTTCGCCACATCTGCGGCAAACTTAGTCTCCTCCGGACTATTTACCAATACGGCTCCGGGTTGCCCCTCTTTGATATTGTAAGTACAACCGTAGCATTCTGCCTGAGCAGCTGTTATCTTCCGGATCCTATCGAGTACTTTTACGCGGGTTTCGGCTTGCATATTTCTCATCGAGAGTCGGAGAATTGCACTATTGGCTATAACATTACCCTCATTGCCGGCCAGGAAAGCACCGATGGTCACTACGCCATTGTCCCAGGGAGATATATTGCGAGAAATGATAGTCTGAAGCGCCATAACGAGTGAGGCTCCTGCCACCACCGGGTCTATACTTAACTCAGGCATGGATCCGTGAGAACCTTTGCCGGTGAGTTCGATTTCCCAGTTGTCCACTGCCGACATCGTCTCTCCGTCATGAAAGTGGAGCACACCTTTAGGGAGACCGGGGATATTGTGCATCGCATAGAGACGATCTATCTGAAATTTTTCAAATAATCCATCTGCTATCATCGCAGGGCCGCCCTGCATGTTCTCCTCCGAAGGCTGGAAAATGAAATGAACAGTGCCATTGAACCGGCGCGTATTAGCTAAGTATTTAGCCCCTCCCAATGCCATTGCTGAGTGCCCATCGTGTCCACATAGGTGAGATATCCCATCATATCGACTCTTGTAGGATAGGTTATTGTCTTCCTGAACACGGATCGCATCCATATCTGCGCGGAAGCCGATACTCTTATGGCCCTCACCATTCTGCAAACGTCCGACCACACCATAGATACCATCCTTGCCGATCTTTTCGTGCACCTCGTAGCCCATTTGGACCAACTCTTTAGCTATGTATCGTGCAGTTTCATGCTCTTTAGTGGAAACTTCGGGATGGGAGTGTATATATTCCATCCATCGTTTCATATCGGAGTGCAATGCATTTACTCCTTCTATGGGTTTTGCCTTCATATATCTACGCCTCCTTTGTTTTACCCGAAACGGTGAATCTGATTACAAGGATAGCGATGACAATCATAATAAAGTTGAAGAGCAGTGCTATCATGGCACCATGTCTGAAATCAAGATTGTCCTGACGTCCTATAAAGAGTGTATCCAGAGCTGTGAAAGGTCTGCCGTTGACTATGATACCGGAATAAATGGCGGTGGAAATCGCAATTCCAAAACCATTACCGAGGGAAGATGCCATCTTGTAAATACCTGAACCCGCTGCAGTCTGACTAAGCGGTAGATTGGAGAGCGCAGCATCTGTCGAGGGAGTTGCATAGAATGCAAGCCCCAGACCAAAGAAGATGTAACCAATCGCCATCAATACCATATAGGTACTCGTCATAATGTTGGTCGGCAGCATACATGCAATCGAGAGAAGGAGGATTAAACAGCCCCAGATCATCGGTTTGCGCGGACCATACTTACGTAGCAGTCGCTCACCCACTCGAATAAAGAGCAGGATCACAACTCCGTATCCCAGTGTCAGGTAGCCGGTGGTATCCGCACTGATTCCTCCACCTTGCTGCATCAGCATCAAAGTGACGATCAGTACTCCGGAGGTACTATTAAGAATCAAATTGGAGACCGTCGCACCGGTGAAGGTCTTATTACGGAAAAGGCTGAAATCGATGAACGGACTCTCTTTTTTCTTCAACTCAAAAATAATGAACAGGATCAGGAAGACAATGGAGATACCGGCCAAAATCAGTGACTTAGTGCTACCCCATCCCCATTCCGAGCCTTTACTGACAAAGAGTTGTAGCGCAACGATAAAGAACATAAAAAGCAGCATTCCGAGATAGTCAAACCGAGTTTTGCCTTTTTGTTCCGCTTTGCTTTCGGGGAGATCACGTATAAGGAAGAGACCGAGAACGGAGAGCACACAAGATACTATAAATATCCATCTCCATCCGAGATTATCAGCCATTGCTCCACCTACAAGAGCCGCAAAGCTGGTACCACCCCATGTTCCCATACTCCACAGGCTGACTGCCCTCTGCCTTCCCTTCTCATCCCAGTATTCTCTGAGCAAAGAAAGCGTAGCAGGCATAATACATGCTGCGGAGAGTCCTTGAAGAATACGACCGGTAAGCAGAACCGGAAATGTAAGGCCACTTTTACCCGGCACAATTGCTATCAACGCTGCTCCGACAATGGCAAAGATAAAACCTAGACGTGTAATCTTAACCCTGCCGATTTTGTCAGCCAGACCTCCGAATACGACTACGGTCATACCTGAGAAAAGTGCAGTAATAGAGACCGCAAGGTTGAGGGAAGAATTCGGGAGACCGAGATCCTGGTTCATGACCACATTGACATTGAGGATGGTCATGCCGAAGAGCCAGAAAGAGAGCAGACCGAGAATAAATCCGAAAAGGACTCTGTCGTTCCCTCTGTAGGCCTTTGCACTTAAACTATTAGATTGAGTTGCCATAATCTTAAATAATTAGGTTTAGATTAGAGAATAAATTATTGTATTAATCAAATAACATTTTCACTGTTGATTGATTATAATAGTTCTAATGTATTTGGATACAAAGGTAAACTTTTATAGGACTTACAAGCAAAAGAATAGAAAATATTTTGCCAATAAAATATAAATTCATTGGGTTTCAATTGTTTATAACAGAGAAACCGGAATATTATAAGAATAAAGGATATTATCCCTTATTATCTATTATTTAATTGATTATCTGAAGATTAGCTTAAAAATTGTGCCTGCGCTGTCGCTCTTTACCAGATTAATGCTGCCGTTGTGCAGCCTCATTATCTGATTTGAAAGGCTGAGACCGATACCTGTCCCCTCTTGTTTTGTGGTAAAAAATGGTACAAAGAGCTCTTCCCGACTCTCCTTGCTGATAGGAGTACCATTGTTGTGAACCTCTATAATTATTTGTTCGGCCAGATTTATCTCAGCGCTGATTTGTATTTTTGTAGCATCAGCCTCGAGAGCATTTTTTACAATATTTATGAGAATCTGAATGATTTGTCCCTCATCCGCGAAAAGAAGTATATCCTCGGATTTCTCCTCAAAACTTACGGTTGCACCAGAATTTTGTGCCTGTTCTTGTGTCAGGGAAATTACTCTTTCTACCAAATCCCTTACCAAAACTGCTTTTTTAACAGGAGTGGCAACTCTGGTGAGAGTCCTGTAGGTATCGACAAATTTGATTAAACCGCGCGAAGATTGCGCTATAGTCCCAAGCCCACTGCGAACCTGCTCCTCCACATTGTCAAATTGCTGAAGAGCTTCACTTAGCGAAGCGATGGGAGTAACCGTGTTCATTATTTCGTGAGTGAGTACCCGAATCAGTTTTGCCCAGGACTCCTGCTCGCTCTCGGAAATATTGCTTGTGATGTCATTGAAAGCGACCACCTCCACCTCTTTTTTGCCTATGGTTGCTTTTGATGAGGTGAGGGAAATGGTCACTTTTCCGGATTCATTGTAAAAACTCGCTCTCTGCTCCAAACCGGTGTCAGCTATGGATTCAAATGCCTCAAAGAGAGATTCGCTGACAGTTTTTAGTTGTTTGATATTGCCGAGAGTGGCGATGCCAAGCAATTCAAGCGCAGTTTTATTGGAATAGTTGACTCTGCCGTTTTGCTCTATGACGATAACTCCCGTTTTGACATGATCAAGCATGAGACCGAAATATTGCTCCTGTGTACTGATCTCCTTTCTTTCCTGATCAAACATATTGCGCAAGCGATTTAGGCTTGCGTTGAATTTTTTTGAAAAAAATCCCCCTTCACCAAAACGGAAATTATACTCTTTATCTTCCAGGGCATCAAGCATGTAAGTCACCTTTTTGCGCATCCGGCGCGAGGTGAGATAGGAAGTAATAATCGCCGTAATAACGATTACACCAAGGATTAGCAATATGACATGCGTAGTTGTCATATATTATATTTCTTTAGCTTAGCGTAGAGTGTCGGCCTGCTGATTCCCAGAGATTTGGCAACCATTGACAAGTTTCCGCCAAAACGGCCAATGGCCGCCATTATGGCTTTCTTTTCCGTCTCCTCAAGAGAGTCTTCAGAGCTGATCTCTCTACTCCCCGAATCGGATTGAATGCTCTTCAGTTCTACCTCTTTGGGAGTTAAAACAGCTCCTTCGGAGAGAATGACAGCCTTTTCGATACAATTCCGGAGCTCACGAATATTACCGCTCCAAGGATGAGATTTTAGAAGTTCCAATGCCTCTTCGCTTATTTCCGAGACATTTCTTCTATATTTCTTCGCAAAGATCCCGAGAAATAGTTTGGCTAACGGCTCTATCTCATCAATCCTTTCTCTTAAAGGAGGCAGATGAAGATGTATTGTATTTATACGGTAGTAGAGGTCCTCCCTGAACTCACCCTCTGCTACCATTTTTTCCAAATCCTTGTTTGTGGCGCAAATAAGGCGGATATCGATAGGGATTTCCGTGGTATCTCCCACTCTCACTACATTTCTGTTTTGGATAACTCTCAAAAGTTTTGCCTGAAGATGAAGTGGAATATTCCCTATTTCATCCAAAAACAAGGTACCACCGTCGGCAAGCTCAAATTTACCGACATGGTCTGTATGAGCATCGGTAAAGGCACCTTTCACATGACCGAAGAGCTCACTTTCAAACAAAGTCTCCGTTAGCGCACCGGCATCCACATTGACCATCGGTTGTGAGGCGCGATCCGAGAGGCGATGAATCTCGCGGGCAAGCACATCTTTACCGGTACCATTTTCTCCCGTGATCAAAATAGTTGCATCTGTGTCAGCTATCTTATTTACCCTGCTGCGAATTACCTTCATGGCCTTACCGCTGCCCCAAAACATAGAAGAATCTGCTTCGGACTCGGTCGGCTTTGACTCTTTTTTATTGACGATAGAAGCCTTACGGAGGGTTTCAATCAATTTTTCATTGTCCCAGGGTTTTACGATGAAATCAAATGCACCCCGCTTCATCCCTTCCACAGCAAGTGCGATATCGGCGTAGGCTGTAAAGAGAACAACCTCTATCTCCTCATATTTTGATTTGATCTCGGAGAGCCAGAATAGCCCCTCATTTCCGGTATTGATATCGGTATGAAAGTTCATGTCGAGCAACACGACATCAGGGCTGAAGCTTGAAATCTTACTCATTAATTCTTTCGGAGAGGAGATAAGTTCCACCTCAGAAAAATGAATCGGTAAAAGTAGTTTCAAAGCGGCCCTGATGCCACTGTTGTCATCGACAACCAATATTTTTGCCTTGTTTTTAGCCATAGAATCCTCTAGATTTTCAAGTCATATCTATCTGACCCTACAAATGTAGTGACTTCTTGGCAATTGGCATAATCCTATTCCGTCTTTATTGAGTCAATCGGGTCTGCCGTAGCGGCCTTCCATGTTTGAACTACCACTACGCAAAGGGTTACAAACATCACTGCAATCAAAGCGAGGACAAATACCCACCAATAAATCGGGATACGATGCGCAAAAGTCTTTAAATATTGACTTACAATGTAATAACTTATAGGTGCAGCCACCACAAAACAGATCAGCACAATCTTCACAAAACGGCTGCAGAACATTACCAGAATATCTTTTATAGAGGCTCCGCTCACCCTTCTGAGTGCAATTTCCCTACGGCGATATTGCGTCTCGAACATTACCAGGCCGAAGACACCCATCAGAGAAATTACAATAGCAATCAAAGTAAAGAGGCTGATCAACTGAGAAAGCGACTTCTCCTTCTGATAGGTTTTCGCAATATTTTCGTCGAAAAAGCTGATTGTCCACTGGTCGGGAGTAATTTTAGGGGCCCACTCACTAAGTACGGTGCCGATATGCTTCATTACATCCTGATAATTTGCATTTGCTGCTACACGAATAAATGCTGTGCTGGGATAGTTCCAGGGAGATTTTCCATAGACATAGAGTGCAAATGGTCCCACCTCTTCCTTGAGGGTCATAAAGCTGAAACTATTACAGAAACCTACTATGTCTGTTGCTTCGCTAAGATGTCCGTTAATTTTATCATCCAAAGTCAACCCAAATTTAAGCTTACATGCTTCATTGAAAATAAAGACTCCATTTTCACCAATTTCATCCTCCTTACGGAAAGAACGCCCTTCCAATATCTCTATGCCCATAAATTCGGGGAAGTCCCATGCAACCGGATAGCATTGGAAAGTAATCGCCTCGCCTTTAAAACTGCGTCCCCATCCCATTCTTATAGGGGCAATGAGTTCACCTGAAGCCCATGTAACATCTTGAATCTGAGGGTCGCTCTTCAATCTCTCTTCAACAGCCTCGGCATTTTTTCCGATATCATAAGTGGTATGTACATAGAGAAGTTGCTCTTTATCAAAGCCCATATCATAATTTACCATATAATTGCGCTGCAGATTGATAAAAGAGGAGACAATAATCAACCCTATAGAGATAACAAACTGTAGCCCTACAAGTCCGTAACGCAAGGTTTTTCCCTGTTTCGTGGCTCCGAAAGAGCCTTTTAATACCAGAGCCGGCTCAAATGAAGTAATGTAGAAAGCGGGATAGAGGCTGGAAACTACGGCTACCACAAGAGCAATGATAACTGTTGAAATCGCGAGGCTTATATTCGCACTTAAAGCGGTTTTTGCAGCCACTAGATGAACCAACTCACTCATATTGAAGAGCATTACAAAGGCAAATGCCAATATCAACGCTACGATTATCAGTGTTAAACTCTCCGTAACTACGCTCATAATAAGCTCTCTGCGGGAACAGCCTAGCACCTTCTTAGTATTGACACCTCTTATGCGCTCCGGAATTAAGGCAAAGAAGAAATTGATATAGTTTACAAATGCGATTCCTATCACCAATATCGCAACAATCAGAAGTACCGTAGTTGTCGTACGATTTCCAAAATCTATCATACTCGATATGCCTTCCTGGAAATATAAGCCTCCCAAAGGTATTAACTGAACATCTGCCATATCCAAAAAGTTGTTTATCGCTTTATTTATCTCTTCATCCGAGGCACCAATCTCTTCTCCGGCTTCAGCTACTTGATCTAAAAGCTTATCCTTAAAGAAAGGACGAATAGTAGAGGTGAGATTTTTTTCCATATCCTCCTTCTGCGAAGGATCTATGATTTTTACAAAGTAGGTGTAACCCCACTCCGAATAGCTATCCAGGTTCTCTTTATCGAGGTTGTAGAGAAGCTCACAGTGCTTTAAATGGGAATTTTCAGCCATATCTTCATAAATAGCCACAATCGTTCCGGGAGTATCGCCTTGGTTCAACTGCATCCCCACCTCCAAATCAAATTTTTCCGCTACACTTTTGCTGAGAGCGAAGCTGGTCCTGTTAACCATTTTATCAAATGAACCTGCAATCGGCTCCAATCCAATAGCCTTGAGAGCATCCCCGCTGATAGGGGTGGCACTCATTTCAACTATATGCTTCTCATTGTTCCGATCCACCCAGAAACTTTGCTTTCCACTTCCATTATATCCAAGGTTGATAATTCCGCCATACTCTATGTTGGGTGAGGAATCGATGATTAACTCCGCCAAAGGACGGCAGAATGAGAGATTCCTTTTCCCTCCGCCGGCATGTTCTCCTGAAGAAATCACAAAGACTTTGTCAACATCTTTAATCTTTTTGTTGAATCCAAACTCGTAATTTACCTGACAGAGTATTATGTAGAAGGCAGCAAACGCAACCGCCATACCCAACACATTCAATACACTGGAGAGAGATAGCCCCCGACCTCGCCTAAATAAATAAAATCTTGCCATCTCTATAATTCGTTTTTAACGTCACTTACGATCTGACCGTCAAATAGGTTGATGATACGCTGAGCCACTGCCGCGTCTTTTTGGGAGTGAGTCACCATTACTACGGTTGTGCCTTCTGAATGAAGTTCGCTGAGCAAGTCCATCACTTCTTTACCATTTTTGGAGTCGAGATTACCTGTCGGTTCGTCTGCAAGAATCAACTTTGGATTGGCGACTACGGCGCGGGCAATGGCAACACGCTGCTGCTGACCACCGGAAAGCTGCTGAGGGAAATGTTTTGCTCTATGGCTGATATTCATTCTTTTCAGGATTTCAGTCACTCTTTTCTTACGTTCGGATGCGCTGATATTCATATATTTAAGTGGCAGTTCCACATTTTCATAAACATCCAGCTCATCTATTAGGTTAAAGCTCTGGAATACGAAGCCGATGTTGCCTTTACGGAATTTGGTTCTATCTTTTTCCTTCAATTTAGCCACTTCCTGGCCGGCAAAAATGTAGCTGCCCTCCGTGGGATTGTCCAGCAGACCAAGAATATTGAGAAGAGTGGATTTACCGCAACCCGAAGGCCCCATGACGGCTACAAATTCGCCATCGTTGATGTTAAATGAAACCTTGTTCAATGCTGTTGTCTCGATTTCCTCCGTACGGAAAACTTTGCTGAGATCTTTAACTGTAATCATAATTGTTATCGTTTTTAATTGTTTGTATTCGTGTTAATTCGTGTATATTAGCGTTTATTAGCGTTTATTCGTTTTTAAGTGATTCTACCGGATTGGCCCTCGAAATACGGAGGCTATTAAAGACTATTGTTGTGATAATCAAGATGATAATAATGATGTCCGCCACTATAAAGTACCAAGGGGAAAGGGTGATTTTTTCGGAAAAATTCTGTAGCCATATATGAGCTGCATAATAGGCTCCGGCGTTACCTAGAATAAGGGCAACTATGCCTATTTTTAGAACTTCTTTTATATAAATGGTTATAATCTCTTTGACACTGGCGCCATTTATCTTCCTGATAGCCATCTCCTTACTTCTGCGTTGAGATTCATCTCTGATATAGCCGATAAGGCCAAAGAGTGCGATGACAATAGAGACAACACAACCGATGATAACGGTGTTTTTAGTCCTTCTTTCACCGGAATAGGCCTCGCGCATTGAGTCTTTATAAGCCTTTACCTCAACCACTCTGTTTTCGATTCGGGATTGAATAATATTTTGCACCTTCCCGATCAATTCTCTCGAAACTTCATTCACTTTTATCGCCATAAACGGCATCCAATCTTCATCTTTACCTATCTCACCGAGAAATTTAATGCTTGCTCTATTATCCTGACCGGTGAGTGTGCCCATTCTATAATCCTTATAGACTCCGGATATGGTGAAGGAGTGTGTAGGTGTCAGGCTGTGTTCGGTAACAAATATTTGCTTACCTACAGCGCCGTCACTCCAATCCTCGAATTTTGCCATTTCAGTTAAAAAACTCTCACTTACAGCAACTTCCAATGGACTTTGCGGATACCTTCCCTCTATGAATGGAATTCCCAACAGATCAAACAAACCGGCTGTACCTTCATATTGGTCTGCAATATTGAACAAATGCTTATCACCATCAATTATATTATTGCCTGAACCGCTATCCAAAGGCAGACCGTATGACATTTCGACGCCTAATACCTCAGGAAGGGTTTTTAGCTCATCAACAATACCTTGATGCACCTTTTTGTCCGTACCTGTGAGCACGGTCCAGAGCAGGTTTTCATACTCATACCCCGGTTTATCATGGATGGCTTTGGTATATTGCTTGTTGATTACCAGCACCAAAGAGAGCAGCAGAGCACATATTGCTGTCTGAATAAAGAGAAGTGAGAGTTTCCATATTCTTTTATTTTCACTATAATTTCTGATCGCAGATTGCGCAGGAACTCTTGAATAGAGATAGCCCGGAACAACGGCTGCCACAATGAAAACCACAAGCAGTATTAGGGCGATAGCGGTATATGTCGCGTTTACAAGGAGCGCAGAGGCCGGAACGCCTGTAATATCCTCAATCAGCGGTCTGAAAAAGAGAATTATGATGGTTGCCACCACAATGGCCGCTAAAACATCCACTACAGCTTCTTTAAACATTATTCCATAAATATTTTTCCTGCCTGCTCCATAACATTTTCTCACTCCCATCTCTTTGGAACGATTGGAGATAGCAGAAACCGAAAAGAGAATATAGTTCAGTAGCGAAATAGCAATCAACAGTAGCGCTACAATCGAGAGTATCAAAACCGTGATTCTGACTTGCTCAGATTTTAAATGCTGCCTGGTTAACGGCGCCAGAAAATATTGCAGGTCCAATCCTGAATCCTGGAACATTTTAATCGCTTCCGCCGGATAATTTTTCATCTGCATATCTCTGATGGCAGGTGCAAGCATATCGGGATCCGTGCCCTTCATCAACCTCACATAACCGCGATATCTATCATTGCCGACCCAATTTTCGGTTGATTCTTTCCTCATGCTCTCCATTGAGAGCAGCACATCACGTTTTACTGAGCTATGATGAGGGAAATCAGCAAATACACCGTTAATGGTAATAGGAAAATTAGGGGACTCTTCATTAAAGATAATTTTACCAATAACCTCGCCAACCCCACCTAACTTGTCAGCGAAACTTTCAGATACCATAGCCGACCCTCTTTGCGACAGAGCACCTTTAGGGTCCCCTGCCAAAATTTCCGTATCAAAAACATCAAAGAAAGAGCTATCCGCAACTATAATGGAGCCGCTGATTATATTTTTGTTTTCATCGGAAAACTTATCGCTATTCCATATTGGCGTCATTCTGGTAGCATATTCCACTCCGGGAATATACTCCTTGAAGCCGGGAGCAATTGCACCGGAGACATTATGATAATCATTCTCTTTACCATTTTCGAAATACAGAGAGCGAATCTGATAAATTTGTTCCGGCTCCGTATAGCACCTGTCATGGCTCAACTCGTAACTTATATTGGCTATAAGCAAGATTCCTATGGCCAGGCCGGTACCGAGCGACAATGCTTTTGTAATTATTTCTTTAATTTTCATTGCCCTTATTTTTTAGAATACCAGCACATCGTTATCTCCGAAAGTATCATAACCTGAAATGATCACCCTCTCTCCTGCCTCAAGTCCTTCCAGAACTTCGAAAAATTGGGGATTCTGACGACCGATGCGGATTTCGCGTTTAACTGCTTTGCCTCCGTCGGGAGAGACTACGTAGATCCATTTGCCTCCGGTCTTCTGATAGAATGTGCCACGGGGAATGATAATTGCCTTTTCGGGCTGACCGAGCTGTAGATTGAGATAATAGGTCTGACCGGTGCGGATATTAGCAGGCTGTTCTCCGCTAAATTTGAAATCGGCTTTGAATTTGCCGTCACGAACTTCTGGATAAACCTTGCGGATAACGGCGTCGTAGGCCTCATTTTGCCTCTCGAAAGTGGCTTCCAGACCTGCCGTAACCCTATCGATATAGTGCTCATCGATCTGTGCTTCGATCTTATAGCTGCCAAGCTCGTTGATCTGCCCGATTTTTGTTCCGCTTGCTATGGCCTGACCGAGTACCACATCCAGAAGTCCCAATTCTCCATCAATAGGGGATTTTATCATAAGATTATCCTTTCTTTTGCGAATCATATGCATATTTATTCTCATATTTCTCAGACTTTCCTCCATTTGACTCACCTGAACACTACGATATAAACTATCTTGCTCCGCCCTCTCTTTCACCAATTCAAGTCTTCCTGCTGCAAGTTCATAATCCTCTTTTGCTACCAGATATTCCTCACGGGAAATAAGTTTTTCTTCATAAAGAGACCTGTTCTGCTCATATCTGCGCAACAATTTTTTCACTTCAATTTCCAGTTGAAGGCTCTCCTGACGCAAATTCAATCTTTGCTGCTCCATTGCAATCAAGGTATTGCGAAGGATATTTTCCTTCTCGGCGAGCTCAGATTCTGAATTGAGAATCTGAAGGTCGAGGTTATCATTGCTGAGACGCAGAATCACATCACCCGCTTTAACCAAAGAACCCTCTTCGATTACAATTTCCTGCACGATTCCACCCTCCTGGGGGCTTAACTGTATGGTGGTCATAGGTTGAACCTGTCCGCTGATACGGATGTAATCATTAAATTCTCCGCTCTGAACCTCGCTGATAAAGAGGGTTTCGGGGTTGACTCTCAAAGTGCTTGAATTGTCACGAACCAGTAGCCATATTATGAATGCTACCAATAGAGCACCGAACCAGTAAGGAAGGGCTTTCTTAGTAAAAGCCACTTTAATGCCCTTTTTCTTTTCTATAATTCTGTCCATTTTATCTGATTTTTTATTGTTCTAAATAACCTATACCGCCGTAGTAATCCACTACGCTTTTCTTTATATAAAATTTCAGGAGTGCATCCAATCTGCCGGTTTTTGCATTGAGCCAATTGTCCGATGCTTTTTGAAAATCGATCGTAGAGATGAGACCTTGTTCAAACTTTCTCACATTCAAACGATATGCTTCTTCCTGTAGTCTTGCCATACAGTCGGCTTGTTCATAGGCAGCATAGGTTCCATCTCTGTCCTTAACGGCTCTTATCACTTCCGTCTCAACATCGCGTAGTTTCTGTTCGTATTGAACGGTTGCTTTGCTGTATGCGTTCTTTTTCTTTCTGATATTGGAAAAAGTAGAGAGTCTGTCAAAAATAGGAAACGTCAAAGAAAGTTGTATATATTGATTTGCGTTGTTCCGAAATTGGGTTTCAAATGGAAGCGGAATGTAATCTTTCTGACGCGGATATGTATAATAACTTGTAGCCCAACCGCCCTGAAGCGAAAGTTTGGGAGAAAATGCCCATTTAGCGGTGCTATAATCTCGCTTTGCATTTTCCATTGCACCTCTTGCTATAGCTATTGAGGGAAGGGAATGAATAGCATAATCCACCAGTTCTTCAGTTTCCTCCTCCACAATTAGAGTCCGTACATTTTCGGGAATAACCATTGAGGCATCGATAACCAATTCCTCATCCAAGGGCCAAAACATCATGTCTTTAAGCTTAAGAAGCGCATCTTCATATTGATTCTTGGCCATCACGAGCCGATATTCTCTATCATAAAGTTCCGCCTCCATCTCAATAACATCCGAATAGCTTTTTTGTCCCAGCTCTTCTTGCTTCTTTGCAAGTTTCAAAGAGCCTTGCGCTGTTGCAACCTGATTCTCCAAAAGCTCTGCGAGCTGGCCGAAATATACCACATTGTAATAGGCCTCCATAGTTGCCAGACAGACCTCATCTTTTATCAGTGTCTCCCGGTCAATCCCCATTTTCAGGGCAGTCTTGCTGATTTTCGCATTATTGACGGAAGCGAAACCATTGAAAAGTGTAATTCCTCCGCCAACAGTGTAAACATTGTTAAAAGACGCGGTTGACACATATGTATTGGTCTCGGGGTCGACCGAGCGACCGAAATTGGAATAGGCATAGGTACCGGCCGAAACTTGCGGAGTAAACATATTCAATATTGCATCTCTACGGGCAACTCTTGCATCATCCACCTCCATCTGCTGGATCTTGACCCTGGAGGAGTTTTCCACAGCATAGTGCATACACTCCTTAAGTGTCATAACCTCTTGCGCAAAGAGGAATCCTGAACAAAATAGTGCTGCAACGGTTATTATTAATTTTTTTTTCATTTTGATAAAATTTTCTTTTACACCTCAAATGAAAGCACCCACCGTGCCATGACCATTAACGCGCTGACAAGCAGTGCTTTATAAAATTTATCCAAAAAATCAAGTGTAAAGAAACTTTACAGAAGTGTAAAGGGAGTGGACTAATTATTGGTAAGAAGAAGTATAATTTTATTTGTTTATGTCGGAATAAACCTTATATTTGTGTCGGAATAATGTCGGAATAATTGACGGATTAAATGTCGGAACAAATATGTATAGACCACCATTCACAATTTCTTCAAAAGCGATCAACCTCATTGCCCAAATATCCGCACAGCTTGAGCGCTATGCAATAAAGTTGGAACAAGTCGATTCATTGAGACTTCGAAAAGTTAATCGCATCAAAACCATATATTCATCTCTTGCCATCGAAGGTAATACCCTTTCTGAAGGAGAAGTTTTAGCTATAATCGATGGTAAGAGAGTGATTGCTCCTCAAAAGGAGATCCAAGAGGTAAAGAATGCAATAAAAACATACGAACTCTATCCAACACTGAATCCATATTCCGTAAAAGATCTTTTGAAAGCCCACCATACTTTGATGGCGGGTTTGGTTGACGAAGCGGGAGTGTTTAGAAAAAAGGGTGTAGGTGTATTTGAGGGAGAAAAAGCCATACATATTGCTCCGCCTGCCAACAGGATAGAAGATCTTATCAGCGATTTATTTAATTGGTTGGAACATTCGGAAGATCACCTTCTTATCCGTAGTTGTGTTTTTCATTATGAATTTGAATTTATCCATCCTTTCATGGATGGAAACGGTCGTATGGGTAGATTTTGGCAATCATTGATTTTGGGAAAACTGAATCCAATATTCGAATACCTTCCGGTTGAAAATATGGTATTTGCAAATCAACAAGCCTATTACGATGCTATTGAGCAAAGTTCCATATTAGGGGATAGTCAGCCATTTATAGATTTTATGCTTCAAGAAATCCTCAACACTCTTGAAGACAACAAAGAAATGGCTATCAATGAAATTGGCGCAAAGTACAATCTAAGTGATAATTCACTCAAAATAGTGAGTCTTATTCGTGCAGACAAATATGTTACTGCAAAGAATATAGCAGAGAAGATTGGTATAAGTTCAAGACAAGTCGAAAGAGTAGTAGCCAATCTTAAAAAACAAGGTATCATTGAAAGAATAGGAGCAAAAAAGAATGGTTATTGGGAAATAATAAAATAAACTCCAAATCACTGCATACAATAACTCGTTGTAACTAGATATATCTGACGGCAATGTACGTCTGTCGGTTATTATGTGTATTTAATTCGTTTAACTGCTCAAAATTTAGTACCTTTAGAGAATTTACTAAAAAATTAAAAAATATGGATTTGAGTAATATTGAGAACATTGAACTAAGTTATTTAAGTATTGAAGATTATGATGAGTTAAAGGAGATTATGATTCAGGTTTATTCGGATGAGCCGGGTGGGTATTGGAGTAAACCTTATATTCAGAAACTCATAAATATTTTTCCTGAAGGCCAGATAGTTATAAAAGTAAATGGGAAGTTGGCGGGATGTGCGCTTTCCATCATTGTGGATTATAAAAAGCTCGGCAACAAACATACATACAAACAAGTTGTAGGCGATTACTTCAGTACTCATAACCCTAAAGGGGATGTGCTCTATGGTATTGAGGTTTTTGTAAGCAAAGAGTTTCGGGGATTGAGGCTGGGCAGACGTATGTACGACTACCGCAAGGACCTATGCGAACGCCTCAACCTGAAATCAATCATCTTCGGCGGTCGCATGCCCAATTATCATCTCTACGCCGACCAATACTCTCCACGCGAATATATAAGACGTGTACGTCTTAAGGAGATAGATGATCCGGTTTTGAATTTTCAGATTTCAAATAATTTCCAACCGCTTCGGGTAATGCGCGGATATTTGCGGGGCGATGAAAAGAGCAACGAATATGCAGTATTGATGCGCTGGGACAATATCTATTATGAAGAACCGACCGATGAAGCTACAATTGCCAAGAAGATTGTGCGCCTCGGATTGATCCAGTGGCAAATGCGCTCATACGCAAATCTGGGAGATATGATGCAACAAGCGGAGTTTTTTATAGATGCCGTCTCCGGCTATCACTCCGACTTTGCGCTATTCCCGGAGTTTTTCAATGCTCCGCTCATGGCTCAATACAACCATCTTTCCGAGCCGAACGCCATTCGTGAGCTGGCCAAATATACAGATGAGATAGTCAACAATATGTCGGAGTTGGCCATTTCCTACAACATAAATATCATAACCGGCAGCATGCCGGAAATGCGCGACAATTTGCTTTACAACGTAGGCTATCTTTGTCGTCGCGACGGTACCCGCGAGAAATATGAGAAGCTCCACGTTACGCCCGATGAGGCACGCGTGTGGGGTATGCAGGGCGGTGACGTGGTGAAAACTTTCGATACCGACTGTGGAAAAATCGGTATTCTTATATGTTACGATGTGGAATTCCCGGAACTTTCGCGTTTACTGGCTGATGAAGGGATGCAAATCCTTTTCGTACCCTTCCTCACCGATACGCAAAACGGTTATTCGCGTGTAAGGAATTGTGCTCAGGCGAGAGCTATTGAGAATGAATGTTTCGTTGCCATTGCGGGATGTGTGGGTAATTTGCCGAAGGTGCACAATATGGATATCCAATATGGACAGGCAATGGTCTTCACGCCGTGCGATTTCGCATTCCCCACTAACGGAATCAAGGCAGAAGCTACACCTAATACCGAAATGATATTGATTGTTGACGTAGATTTGGATTTACTCAACGAACTGAATCAATTCGGAAGTGTAAGAAATCTGCGCGACAGGCGAAAGGATCTTTATAGTTTGACGAGGAAATAACAAATGATCAGAACAACTTTATGTAATTTTGCAATTGTACTGCAAATTTGCATAAAATGGATAAAGGATTTACTGCTCAAAAAAGGCAATGATGAAACCGGCATCAAATCCCTTGGCAAGGTATTAAACAATAGACTTACCGATAAAGCAGTCATTTACGCCGGAGACTTCGAAAATGATACCGCAGAAATTCAACTGGTGAATTATAAAAATATGGGGCGACTTTTTTAAGAGATATTGCCTCTTTTTATTCGGGGAGCTAACTTATTTTTCAAAAGCAGCGTAATCCAGGTGGCCAGAACGAATGGGAATGTAAGTTTTGGAATGCCCGTTTTGAGCATCAACAGACTGATGGCTAAGGCCAAAACAATCGAAATCAAGACCCACAAGCCGTCCCGCACTTTCGGGCCGGCAAATACAATTGCACATAAAACCGCATTGAATCCATAAAGTCCGAGGTTGATTTCAGTAAGCGGCACGGAAAGATAAAATGCCAAAATAGCCGAAACAACAGCCGCTGCAAGACCATAGAGAGCCGCAATGGGGGAACTGATGAATACCGCTAAAAAGAACAACAAACCCGCGAGGAATTTATCTTGAAAAATCACCTGTCCGAAACTCTTAAACCCTCCCGTCAATGAGTCGCTTGCTTGCGCAACAGCCGGTGTGGAGATAGCAAGCATATCGCCGCAAAACTTATTGCAAATCAGGAGTATCAGCCAAGTCACCACAACAAAGGGAAAGGTGTATGCGGGAAAATTGCGTTTTATAAAAAAATGCTGCAACATTGCAGCTGCCACTGCACCCAAAATCACAAACAACCAAGCCCAAATCACCGGCTTCACAAACAGCATCACCGCTACACCCACCAATGCCGCGCTAAATCCATAAAGCCCTTGTTCTATTTCACTTTTGTCGTATTTGAACAGATATGCCGTAGCCGTTCCGCAAATCGTAGCCAAAAGCGCCGCAAGGCCCATTGTGTAGGAACCGTAAAATATTCCGATCAGAAACAGCAAGCCTGTAATGCTATTTTCTTGAAGCATTATCTGTCCAAGTCCGTTAAGAATTGTTGAAATAAAGGTTGCCGTTTTGCAGTTGGATAAGCGCTTAGTGCAGTGTTGTCGTGTCATTCTGTTGGTGTTTCAGTAATCGGATTTACTATTCTTTCCGTGCTGCAATTATTATGGGTGCAAATATAAAACTCTATTCACAATAATGAAGGAAGTTTGGGAAAATATGACCATTGATGTAATAGAAGTATTATTCCGGGATTTGACTGACTTATTAATGACCGGAATTTTGCCGAACCCGGATGGGTAAATTAATAACAATCACCCCGGATGGCTATAACGCCATCTTTCGATAGAAGATCCCTCTCGCCGGTGGTGAGAGGGATTTTTGCTTTGTAGTCGTAATATTTTCCATTTCGTGATGCTTTCAATACGATTCTGTGGGTGCTTTTTGTAATATTCTGTGGATACTTATATTTTATCAGTAGAAGTAAATACAATACTCAAAAAAGAAGATCAACCGACGTAGCCTTAACCAATCGGCAAAACAGAAATTTTAGTGTGAATAAAAAGTAACTAAAATGTTGATATTTTTTCAACAAATGTATTGTCGTATTAAAATAATTACTAAATTTGAGCATTGGTAGAAAAACTCATTGATTATGAACGCACAAGAATTCAAATTGGCGGAACGATACGTTGCGCCTGACATCGAAGTCATCGAAATTGAATTGACCCAAAA
>MTKW01000476.1_pt1 | contig 77741 bp, 68 predicted proteins | sample 1042761 | NCBI WGS metagenome assembly MTKW01 (sample SAMN06205366, study PRJNA360243) | anaerobic digester metagenome | biome: Wastewater treatment plant; feature: Anaerobic digester sludge; material: sludge; isolation source: anaerobic digester fed with sludge from wastewater treatment plant ... | reverse complement strand
ACATTAACGTGGGGTTTCGTCCTCTCAAATTTCTGTTTGGCCATTCATTCATTCCTCCCTTATAAATAAAAGCACAGATTTAAAGTAATTACCGCCCGCATTTCTGCAGAACCTTTTATCCCTATTATGTTACATTTTAACCGTTAAATATGAATTTGAAAATGACATCAAAAAATAAAATTAATAAAATGGTGGCGGCGCAGGGATTCGAACCCCGGACACTGCGGGTATGAACCGCATGCTCTATCCAACTGAGCTACGCCGCCTGGAGCTCACGACCGGACTCGAACCGGTGGCCTCATCCTTACCAAGGATGTGCTCTGCCTGCTGAGCTACGTGAGCAGATTTAATCAAGTAAGGAAATCGTTCCGGAACGATTTCCTTAAAATTGGTTGCGGGGGCAGGATTTGAACCTGCGACCTCCGGGTTATGAGCCCGACGAGCTACCTGGCTGCTCCACCCCGCGATATAATTATATAATTGGAGCGGATGATGGGAATCGAACCCACATAACTGGCTTGGGAAGCCAGCGCTCTGCCATTGAGCTACACCCGCACTCCTAATGTGCATTACAGATTATACACTTTGGCCGTAACCTTGTCAAATAAACTATGCCCCTAAAATAGTCCCGAAATTACCCTTTTCGGACCTCCAGATAACGTTCGAGTTTACGCTTTACTCTTTGCAGAGCGTTATCCACTGATTTGACGTGCCGATCAAGATCAAATGCGATCTCATGGTAGGATTTGCCTTCAAGATAGAGGGTTAATACTTTTAATTCCAGTTCGCTGAGGATCTCCCCCATTTTGAACTCGATGTCGTTGTATTCCTCTCGATTGATCATCAGTTCCTCCGGATCCGTAATTTTCGTGCCGGAAAGGATATCCAGAAGCGTCCGATCCGAATCTTCATCATAGATGGGTTTATTCAAGGAAATATAGGAATTGAGAGGAATATGTTTCTGCCGGGTAGCCGTCTTGATGGCCGTAATAATCTGACGGGTAATACAGAGCTCGGCAAAGGCTCTGAAGGAGGACAACTTGTCCTCTTTAAAATCACGGATAGCCTTGTAAAGGCCGATCATCCCTTCCTGAATAATATCTTCACGATCCGCGCCAATTAAGAAATAAGAACGGGCCTTGGCTTTGACAAAATTCCTGTATTTATTAAGCAGGAATTCCAAAGCAATATCATTCCCGTCCTTTGCCTGCATCGCCACATCCTCATCTGACATATATTCATAACCGGGAGAACCAACCTGCCAAGAAAATTCATGAGTCGGAAGACTCACAGATATCGCCTCCGTTTAGATATTAAGGGACAAGCATGTTGTTATTATATCTTAAGGAATTTTAACGGTCAAGCCTCTAATTATTACGGGTACAAGCCATATTCACTGAAATACAAAGATCTGATGAGATTATGTCATCTTTCGTCGATTAAATTCATACATAACGATTCCCCCGGCAACGGAGACATTCAGGGAATTGATTTTGCCAAATAACGGGATACTGATCAGGGCATCACATTTCTTTCTTACCAGACGGGAGATGCCTCTCCCTTCAGAACCCAGAATCAAGGCCACATTCCGATCCCAGTCCGCCTGAAAAAAGGGGACATCCCCATCCTTCTCCGCCCCATACACCCAGAAACCTTCTTCTTTTAAACGCCCGATGACCTGCACCAAATTGGTTGCTCTGGCTACAGGGATCCATTCCGCTGCGCCGGCGGACACCTTGCGCACCGTGGAAGTAATAGAGACCGCCCGATCGGCAGGAATAATCACCGCTGCCGCCCCCGAAGCTTCTGCGGTGCGAATCAAAGCTCCCAGGTTGTGGGGATCTTCAAGATGATCGAGGATCAGAACCAGCGTCTTTCCTTCCTTTTTCTTCAAAACGCCGATCAGCTGATCAAGCCCCATATAATTAAAAGGGGATACTGCCGCCGCCACCCCGCCGGTTGCAGGAGCACCCTGCGTAAGGCGGCCAAAAGCCGCTGCATTCAGGTATTTACAGGGGATCCCCCGTCCTTGAGCCAGCGCCGCAATCTCCCCGATAATGGCTCCTCTTTGACCCTCTACCATCAATACCTCTTTGACTTTATCCGCCTGCAGCGCCTCCTTAACCGCTTGGCGCCCATAGATTATATCCTTCCGGTTGACCAAAAATTACGCCCCTTCCTGTTATTTTACTATTGGCCACCCTGAGAAAAAACCGCCGATCTTCACAAATTCGGCCCGGCCTCCTACTTTTTAAACTTCCATCTCACCCCGTGAGGCGTATCCTCCAGTATGATCCCCTCAGCATCAAGCTCATCTCTGATCCGGTCGGCGGTAGCCCAATCTTTGTTACGGCGAGCCTCCTCGCGATGTTCAATGGCCTCCCTGACCTTCTCCTCGAGGGAACTTTTCCGGGTTAAATCAATAATATCAAATATATTATTGAACTCTTCCATAAACTCCTGAACAGCCGTCAATAAATCATGATTGAGCTTTTTATTGGCCAGATAAATGTTTATCTCCCTGGCCAATGAGAATAGTTCGCCGATAGCCTCCGCCGTATTGAAATCATCGTCCATCGCCGCCATAAATTTCTTCCGGGTGGCTGCAAGCTCATGATCCAGAACATTTTCCGCCGCTCCATAAGCAGACGGTTCGGCCTCATGAAGCCCGGAAATCAGATTCTCATACATAACCTGCAATCTGTTCCGTCCCGCCGCGGCCGCCTTCAAGAGATCTTCGCTGAAATTAAGGGGGTTGCGGTAGTGGGAAGAGAGCATGAAGAAACGGATGTCCAGCAGGTTGTATCCGGGAATCAGGTCCCTTATATTCAAGACATTGCCTAGGGATTTAGACATCTTTTCCGCATCGATGTTAAGATAGCCGGCATGGAGCCAGTAGTTCACGAAAGGCTTGCCCGTGGCCCCCTCGCTCTGGGCAATCTCATTCTCGTGATGTGGAAAAATCAGATCGGGACCGCCGGCATGGATATCAATCGTCTCCCCCAGATGGCTTAACGACATCGCCGAACATTCTATGTGCCATCCCGGCCGGCCGCTGCCCCAGGGACTCTCCCATGAGGGTTCCCCCGGCTTGGCTGCCTTCCATAGAACAAAATCAAGGGGGTTCCTTTTATTCTCATCGACCCTGACCCGTGCTCCGGCGATCAACTCCTCCCTCTTCTGCTGTGAAAGCTTGCCGTAAGCCGGGAACTTTTCTGTATCATATAGGACATCCCCCCCGCTCCGGTAGGCAAGCCCCTTCTCAAACAATCTCTGTATCAGCTCGATAATCGCGTCAATATTCTCGGTGGCCCGGGGATGAAAAGAGGCTTTTTTGATCCGCAGATGAGCCGCATCTTCAAAATAGGCCTCGATGAACTTTGCGGCCACATCGGACACGCTGATACCCATCCGGGCTGCCTTGTTGATCAACTTATCATCTATATCCGTAAAGTTTTGAACATATTTCACTTTGAAGCCGCGATATTCAAGGTAACGTCTGATTACATCAAAAATGATAAATACCCGTGCATTACCGATATGGAAATAATCATAAACCGTGGGCCCGCATACATAAAAAGATATCACGCCGTCCTGAAGCGGTTTGAATTCATCCTTCTGCCGGGTCAGAGTATTATAAACCCTTAGAACGCTCATAATGAACACTCCCTTTTTCTTTTTCCAGTTTCTCAATATAATACCTCAGATTGTCAATCTGATTTTGAAGCGAGGTGAGCATCTCCGCGACGGGGTCGGGCAAATCGGTATGGTTGAGGTTGATGGAAGGGACCCTCTCTCCTTTGTATACCACCACCCGTCCCGGTATCCCCACGACCGTGGTGCGCGGAGGCACCGATTGAAGGACCACCGACCCGGAACCGATTCTGGCCCCGTCTCCTATCTCAATGGGCCCCAATATTTTTGCTCCGGCGCCGATAACCACATTATTGCCGATGGTAGGATGTCTTTTCCCTTTCTCTTTTCCGGTCCCCCCCAGGGTTACCCCCTGGTAGATGGTCACGTTGTCACCGATGACCGTCGTTTCGCCGATCACCACACCTGCTCCGTGATCAATAAAAAATCCCTTTCCTATTTTTGCCCCCGGGTGAATCTCAATGCCGGTCCTTCTACGACTGAAGTGAGAGATCAAGCGGGGCAGAAGGACCTCTCCCCGGCAATGGAACCAATGAGCGATCCGATGACGGATCAAAGCATGAAGGCCGGGATAACATAGCAAGACTTCCAGCTTGGTTTTGGCGGCAGGATCTCTTTCAAAAACAGTCTGCATATCTTCTCTCAGTCCTCTAAACATCTTTCCCCCCCCTGTTATGATCATTGCTTGATACGGAAATTGCTCCGGAACAAGGAATAACTGGGCCAATATAAACAAAATTACCGTCTCCATAAGATTACAGAGACGGCAATCACCGCGGTTCCACCCTGTTTGGTTCAGGTTCCCCTGAAGGAATCCACCCCGCTCATTGGCTATAACGGCCTTCGGCCGGATGCCCCTAATCAGAAACAGCTCTTTTCAGGACATCTGCTCCAAAGCGCACTTCAACCGGATCGAATCAAGGACTCCTTTCAGCTTCATAAAAGTCCCTCTCTGTCTCACCTTTCCGGCTTACTCTCTTTTTCATCGCCATTATTATATATGCATTTATCCGGTTCATACCCTGCATTGATGTGATTATTATATATTATAAGTGGCTTTAAAATAATGTCAACAGAAAGCAACTGATTTATCTGTCTTTGCAGAGAAGAACCACGGCCTGGGCGGCAATCGCCTCGCCGGTGCCTATCGGCCCAAGGGCTTCTACGGTGGTCGCCTTGACCCCTATAGAATCCTTATCCACTTTCAAGGCACGGGCCAGACCGGTCCTGATATCCGGGATGTAGGGAGCCAACTTCGGTTTTTCGGCCATGATCACACTGTCGATATTTATCAGTCGGTATCCCTCTTCCGCCATGATCCTGTTTACTTCCTCCAGAAGCTCCAGGCTTGATATCCCCCTGTATTGTTCTTCATCATCGGGGAAGAGGGAGCCGATGTCCGGCTTGGAGAGAGCGCCCAGCAGCGCATCGATAATGGCATGAAGGAGCACATCCGCATCGGAATGTCCTTCCAATCCAAGGACGAACGGCACCTTTACCCCCCCAAGAACAAGAGCACGTCCTTCAGCCAGGCGGTGAATATCATAACCGATCCCCACTCTAAACATTTTTCTTCTCCCGCTTCAACAACATTTCCGCCCAGATAAGATCCTCCGGGGTAGTCAATTTGATATTGCAAGGTTCACCGGGTACAACCGTTACCGGATAACCGCAATTTTCTACCAGCGCGGCATCGTCGGTGGCAGAGAATTTATCCCGCCCTGCTTTCCGATAGGCATCCCGGATTATCTCCCATCTGAAGCACTGCGGGGTCTGAATCAGATATAGCCCCTCCCGCGGCAGTGTCCTCAACACCTTCCTTTTCCCATCGACCTCTTTCAAGGTATCCTTTAAAGGGATAGCCGGAATAGCTGCGCCGGCCTCCTGTGCCAGCCGGGCAAGCTTCTTTATCAACTCCGCACTTACAAAAGGGCGCACCCCGTCATGAATAACCACTGTTTCAATATCACGGCCCAGGGATAACAGCCCTCTGTAAACGGAGTCCTGTCGCTCCCTGCCCCCGGCGGCAAACAGCAAATATTCTGAAAGATCAAGGCCATAAGAGGCAAATTCCATCCGACAGGGCTCCATGCTCCCGGGAGGAACGATAACAACAATACGTCTAAAAAATTCACCCATACTTAAAAATTTCTCTACAGTATGGGTTAAGACTGATTTTCCATCCAATTTAATAAACTGTTTAGGGGTCTTTCCCCCCATGCGGCTGCCCTGTCCCGCCGCTACGATTATGGCTCCAAACAATTATTTCACCCCGGTCATCCTTTCGGGAACGCCCTTGGGCTTGGCAAAGATCATCCGCCCGGCAGCCGTCTGCAGCACGCTGGTAACCAGAACATCCAGCGTCTCCCCGATGAATCTTTTACCGCCTTCAACCACGACCATTGTTCCATCTTCAAGGTAGGCTATCCCCTGACTGGCCTCCTTGCCGTCTTTAATAATCTGTGCCGACATCTCCTCGCCCGGCAGCACCACCGGTTTTACAGCATTGGCCAGCTCATTGATGTTGAGGACCGAAACACCCTGAAGCTCACAGACCTTGTTGAGATTAAAGTCATTGGTAATGATCTTGCCCTTCATCAGCTTGGCCAATTTGACCAATTTGCTATCTACCTCGGCAATATCTTCAAAATCACCCTCATAAATCTCCACCGGGATATCCATCTCCTTCTGGATTTTATTGAGGATATCCAGCCCCCGTCTACCCCTGTTCCTCTTCAAAAGATCCGGAGAATCGGCGATATGACGTAACTCCTCCAGCACGAATTCGGCAACGACGATGATCCCTTCCAAGAAACCGGTCTTACAGATATCAACGATACGCCCATCAATGATCACGCTGGTATCCAGAATCTTGTAGGTCTGATCATTTAAAGAAGAATTGAAGGCGCTTCTGCGGTTGATCAACGCCGTGACAAATGAGAAATCCTCTTTTCTGGCTAAAACCAGTTTGATCCCCATGTAGGCAATAAATATTATTACCGCCAGGGAAAGGTAGATACCGATGACCGGTATTTTGCCGAGGGGGATACTGAGCAGCAACCCGATAAAAAGAGTAACCATCAAGGCAAAGACGGAAAGGATAATATCATGCGTGGGCACTGTTTTAAGCTTATTTTCTATCCATCCCATGGTGTTATTTAACAGATTGGCAAACGAGGGTGAGATAAGGTAAAAGATAATGCCACCCGCTGCTCCACCGGCCAGAGAAAAACCGATCGGGGCGGAAAACCCCCACGTATTGCTGACTTCGATCAGCGGGTCATAAAAGTTAGAGATATAAAGTCCTAATATAAAACCTCCCGCGGCACCCAGAATACTGATAATTTTACGAAACAAGCCTTTTTCACCTCCTTTTCAGCACTATTATTTATTATTGCCTTTATTACCCTAAAAATATTTACAAGAAAATAGAGTATTGAGTTTTAGCCGAGAATTTACCTTCTTGAAGGATGACAAAGACTTTAGATGAATATTTTTTCAATCATGCCGGTTACTTTGGAGGGCTCCATGTCTTCTACCAGCACGAGCTCACTGACCAGTATCCGCTTGGCGTTCTCCAACATCTTTTTCTCTCCCGTGGAAAGCCCTTTTTCTTTCTCCCGATGAAACAAATTCTTTACTACCTGAGCCACCTCATGGATGTCACCGGTCTTGATTTTTTCGAGATTCACCATATAGCGGCGATTCCAATTGGGTGAAAGAACACACTGTGGCTCCTTCAGTATATTGATAACGTCATTGACTTCGGATTTTTTAATCACCTTGCGCAAACCTACACGATATGCATTATCGAGAGGGATCATCACTTTCATGTCCCCGATGGAAAGATTCATAATATAATACTTACGCTTGGCCCCCAGGATTTCTTTCTCTTCAATGGATTCGATTATCCCCGCTCCGTGCAACGGATAAACCACGCGATCACCAATATTAAACAAAGGACATTCTCTCCTATCTATCCCCAAATAATAACCCCGGACACAAATTTTCCATTTATTATAATAGTAACATAAGGCTTGAGCTAAGTCAAAAATATAGACCGTTTAAAATCCCGCGGGAGCTCTTTTTTTATGAGGTTTCCTGCCCCTGTTTCGTGAAATAATTGACAACATGATTATAAAAAAAGTATAATTCATATTACAAGCTTGGTTGAATATTTTGTAAAGGGGTGAATTGCTGCATGAGAAACAGTAAAGAGGTTGAAGAATTTCAAGATGTAGTCAGCCAACTGCTGGCCAGACATCGAAGTATTCTCGATTGCCTGACTAAACATCATGAATCTACATCCCGAATAAACCGTGCGGTTACCAAAGCGGTCACTCATTGTGGTTGTATATCCATAAAAGCGGATCGCCAAAATTTCCCCGAAGACGGAACTCTTAAAGACTGTCACAAATATGCACGTTCTCACCTGGAAGGCAGGCTGTGTGAAAATTGTTATGAAATCGTGGAAGAAGAGTTGGGAAACCATCTCTTCTATCTGACCGCGCTCTGTAATCTGCTGGATATTGATTTAAAAGAAGTTTTCTGTAACGAGCTCAGTCGCCTTAATACTCTCGGACATTTTTTCCTTTTCTAATCATGGTCGTGCTAATTAAAAATTATTTCCATGGTCTGTGAGATGGAACCTACGTCTACCATCTCGACCGAGAATCTTTTCTCTTTCTTCAATTCGTTCATGTTCTGTGCAGGAAGAAAGCATCTTTTAAAACCAAGCCTTTCTGCTTCCAGTACCCGAGGGAGGATCCGGGCCACGGGCCTCACTTCGCCAGTTAAACCCAATTCGCCAATGAAGATATCGCCATGGCCGGCAGCCTTTCCCTTTAAACTGGAAAGAAGGCTGACCGCAACGGCCAGATCCGAGGACGGTTCGATCAGTTGCACTCCTCCGACGACATTGACAAAGGTATCGAGACCTTGAAAATTACAGCCCAGATGTTTCTCCAGCACCGCCATGATCAATGCTACCCGATGATGGTCCATCCCCGTGGTCGTGCGGCGTGGCACTGCATACCGGGAGGCGGTTACCAGTGACTGTATCTCCGCCAGCAGGGGCCGGGATCCGCTGAGGGCAGCCGTAATTGCTGAACCGCCAGCCGCTGCTCCCTGTCTGGAAGATATAAACAGGGAGGAAGGGTCTTCCACCTCCTCCATACCTCGTTCACCCATTAGAAAAACGCCGATCTCATTCGTGGAGCCGAAACGGTTCTTTACCCCCCGGAGAACCCTGAAACTGTGATAGCGTTCTCCCTCCAGATAAAACACCCCGTCGACCATGTGTTCCAACAACTTGGGTCCGGCCAGGACCCCCTCCTTGGTAACATGGCCGATAAGAAATACAATCGTATCTTCCCGTTTGGCCCACTGTATCAAGGCCGCAGTAACCTCCTTGACCTGATTGATACTGCCGGGGATGCCGTCTGATTCTTCATTGTACATAGCCTGGATGGAATCGATAATCAGGATATCGGGATCGGCCTTCTTTATTAACTCCATCACCGGACCCAATTCGGCTGCGGAGGCCACCAGCAAATTCTGGTTGATCATCAGCCTTCCTGCTCTCATCTTGATCTGTTTAAGAGACTCCTCCCCGCTTATATAAAGAACCTTACCCCGGTTGTTCATGTGGCTCGCGGTCTGAAGGATAAGCGTGGATTTCCCCATGCCGGGATCCCCGCCAAGAAGTAACACCGATCCCTTTACCGCACCACCGCCCAGAACCCGATCGAATTCTTTGATGCCGGTAGGAATCCTCTCGTTTTCTGTTATCTCCAGCGCGGCAAGATTATTTGCCGTCAACTCCGTGCCTGTTTTACGGGCGGCATGGCGGCTTATCTTCTTCTCGGAAAATGTGCTCCAACTTCCACACCCCGGGCAACGTCCCATCCACTTGTATGTTTCGTAACCGCATTCATGACAGTAGAATGACTCTTTGTTCATGGCCATCAAGATCGTTCTCCTTCTCTAGCCGATGGGCATCTCTATCGCTATATCAAGGCTTTCCGTCCTCATTACATGCAGCTCTTCAGGACGGCGATGTTCTGTTTATCTTTCTCCGTACCGGTCTCCGGAGTCTCCAGAATTACGGGAAAATCAGCGGGCCAATCGTGCTTTAACAAGGATCGAAAACCATTCAGGCCAATCCGGCCCTCGCCGATATGGGCATGGCGATCGCGCCTGGAACCCCTCGCCACTTCCGTATCGTTGGCATGGATGAGATGGAGGCGCTCCAGACCGATCTCCCGATCAATCTCCGTCAATAACTCTTCCACGCCCTTCTCTCCGGAGAGATCATAACCGGCCGCCCAGGCATGGGCGGTATCGAGGCAGAAACCAATCGGGGCATCTTGAAAATAACGCAGGATAACCCCCAACTCCTTGATATCTCCCCCCAGATAGTGCCCGCCACCGGCCGTATTCTCCAAAAGAAGGATTACCCCCGGAGCCCACCCCTTCGATATCTCCTCTTCCAGAACCCGGACCACTTTCCTGATCCCTTCCCCGGCACCATCACCGCCATGGCTGCCCGTATGCAATACCACATAAGGTTCGCGGTAAAGTGCTGCATGATGCAGAGTATCATGCAGCAGTCCGGCCGACTTCTGATAAAATTCAGGATGCGCCGAAGCCGGATTGATCAGGTAAGTGGTATGGATAACCAAAGGAAAGATGCCCTCCCTCTCCAGAAGAAAAGAACGCTCCCTCACCTCATCGCGCGAAGTGGAAGGAGGACTCCAGCTGCGGGGATTGCCCGGGAATATCTGGATCGTTTCCGCCCCGGCACTCTTTGCTTTCTCCAGATTGAAAGCAAAACCTTTCTGTAAATGCATGTGTATACCTATGCGCATACAATCATCACCTTTGTGCTGCTCCGATCATCTCCGTCACCTTCAGGAAGCCTTTACGTCTCATATATTCCTTGATTCCTTCCGTAATCTCGATGGCGATCAGCGGATTGAGAAAGTTACCCGTGCCGATGGCCACCCCCGTTGCCCCAGCAAGTATAAATTGCAGCGCATCGGAAGCGGAAGTAATCCCCCCCATCCCGATGAGCGGGATCTCCACCACGGCAGCGACCTCCCAGACGGCTCTGACTGCTACGGGACGGATTGCCGGCCCGGAAAGGCCGCCGATCACGTTTGCCAGCGCCGGCCGCTGTCTTTCTATATCCACAACCATCGCCCTCAGGGTATTAATCAGAGAGAGAGCATCGGCCCCCCCCTCTTCCGCCGCCGTCGCGATCAGGGGCAACCGATCCGTATTGGGCGAGAGCTTTACAATCAAGGGGCCCGGATAACAACGCCTGACGGCCGATACCAGCTCCTTGACCAGCAACGGATCTGAACCAAAGGCAATACCGCCCCGTTCCACATTGGGGCAGGATATATTCAGCTCCAGCCCGGCAACCCCGCGGGCACGGGAAATCAGCTCTCCCAGCAGGACATATTCTTCCACGGTCTCCCCGGAAATGTTGATTATTAAAGGCACATCATGCCCCCGCATCGCCGGGATCTCCTCTTTCAAGACCTTCTCTATGCCGGGATTCTGGAGCCCTACCGCGTTGATAAGCCCGGAAGGTGTCTCCACGATGCGCGGAGGAGGATTGCCTTCCCGGGGATTGAGGGTCGTTCCCTTCACCGTAATAGCTCCCCATTTTTCAGGAGATATGTAGCCTGTATATTCCTGTCCGTATCCGTAACATCCGGAAGCGGCGATTAACGGATTTCTCATCTGTATCCCCGCTATATCTACGGCTAGATCCGGTTCACGATTCATCAAAAATCACCGCCTCCCCCGGAAAAACGGGGCCGTCTTTGCAGACCCTCCGGTAGTTGGCCGCCCCTTTTTCACTCCGGGGGCCGATCTCGCATACACAGCCCAAACATGCCCCTACACCGCAGGCCATCTCCGCCTCCAGAGAGACCTGCGACGGAATTCCCGCCTTGCGGGCCGACCTGACCAGAGAGGAAAGCATCGGCAGAGGGCCGCAGGCATACAATCTATCAGCTTTCCTGGCTTTTTTATTCACTATAAGTTCAAACAGATCGGTTACGCGTCCCTTGTAACCTGAGGTGCCGTCCTCCGTAGCCACCATCGGCACCGAGCCTGTCCTGATAAAATAATCGGCCGGAAGAAGGTTCTTCTCTGTATCGGCGCCATGCAGGAAATCAAACGCAACCCCCCGTTCATGCAGATGGGAAGCCCAGTAAAAAAGAGGGGCCAGCCCTACCCCTCCGGATACGAGGATAACTTCCCGATCGTCCGGACCAAGATGAAATCCGGTTCCCAGCGGGCCGATATAATCAACGGTATCACCTGCCGTGAGGGCGGCCATCAGCGATGTTCCACGCCCCACGACCCGGAACAGTATCCAGACGGTCCGGCCTTCAGGATCACAATAGTGGATGCTGAACGGCCTTCTTAACAACGGATCGGTCATCTCCGCCGTGCGTATGAAGATAAACTGCCCCGGAGATGCTTTCAGCGGCAGTGCCGGCTCCAATTTTAACAGATAGCAGTCCGCAGTTACTTTCTTGATCGAGTTAACCCGGCCCTTATTCATTATCTTTGATTTAAAACCTTCCCTTCCTGCATCTTCAGTTCCCCTTTTACAAAGGTCATCACCGGTTTTCCCCTGGTCTGATAACCGTCGAAGGGGGTATTCCGTCCCCTGGAATAAAACCGGGTACAATCCACCTTCCCTTCGGCCTCCGGATCGAGGATGACAATATCGGCCGCCGCCCCCTTCTTCAAGGTCCCGGCGGGAAGGCCCAGAATCTCTGCAGGACGGCAGGAATAACAGTCAATGAACTTCTCGATGCTGATTATGCCCGTATGGACCAGCTCGGTAAGCATCAGCGAGACTCCGAAATCCAGAGAGGAGACCCCGAAAGCCGCATCGGCAAAGAGCCGCTCTTTATCTTCCCGGCGGTGGGGAGCATGATCGGAAGCAATAATATCAATAACCCCATCCTGCAGGGCCTGTACAAGCGCCTCACGATCCTCCCCCGATCGTAAAGGAGGGTTCATCTTGGCCATCGTATTATACCCTTCCAGCGCCGCATCGGTCAGCAGAAGATGGTGGGGTGCAACCTCGGCCGTCACTTGAATCCCTCTCTCCTTGGCCCAACGGATCAGTTCCACTGAACCGGCACAGCTTACATGCGCAATATGGAGCCTTCCCCCGGTGGCCTCCGCAATCAATATATCCCGCCCCACCGCTGCCGTCTCCGCGACATGAGGCATCCCCCCCAGACCCAGTAGATTTGCATAATAGCCTTCATGGGCCACTCCCTCTCCCGCAAGCCCCGCATCTTCGCAATGGCTGATAGCCACCGTATCAAATTGAGAGAGGTATTTCATGATATTCATCATCATCATACTATTGTTTACATAACTGCCATCATCGCTGAAAGCTTTTACCCCGGCGGAAAGAAGAGAAGCATAGTTGGTCATTTCCCGCCCCTTCCGCCCCCGGGTCAATGTGCCGAGGGTATAGACATGGGCAAGATTTGCCCGGCGGGCTTTCTCGTCAATGTATTCCACAACCAACGGATTATCTATCGCCGGATCGGTATTGGGCATGCAGCATATGGTGGTAACCCCGCCGGCAACAGCTGCCGCCGCACCGGTGGCGATGGTCTCTTTCTCCTCCTCACCCGGCTCACGGAGATGGACATGGATATCCACCATCCCCGGTGCAATGATTTTTCCCGTCACATCAATAACTTCCGCCTCTTCATCCCCGAGCGCAAACGAAGAAGCCAGATCAAGAATCCTGTCTCCCTCGATAATGAGGTCTGCACGGCCATTTAATTTTTGCGAGGGATCTACGATTGTTCCTCCTTTTAGAAGAATACGCTTACTCAACTCGTTTACCCCCCTTTAAAAGATAATCGAGCACGGCCGCCCGTACGATAATCCCGTTCTCCACCTGTCTCAATATCGATACCTTAACCCCGGGAGGAGAAGACCTATTCAGCTTTTCCATCGCCTCATGCGTTACTTCNNTCCGCAGTCAGCCCGTAAAGATGCACATACTCTTTTAAAGAGGGAAGGAGGCCTGCTTGCTGCCTCTCCTTCTGAAGCCGCAGCAGATAGAGAACATCGGCATCTTTCATCTCCTCTTCCAAAAACCAACTTACTTTAACCCCGGAGAGGCGGAACTCATCCGGCAGAAGCGTGGGAGGACCAGCCAGCACCACCTCGGCACCCATCTCCTTGAGCCCCCGGATGCTTGACCGCACCACCCGGCTGTATTTAATATCCCCGACCATCACGATCTTCAAGCCGTCGATACGACCAAACTGTTTTTTGATGGTAAATAGATCGAGCAGGGCCTGGGTAGGATGTTCATGAGAGCCATCACCGGCATTTATCAGGGAGATATCGACCCTGTCCCTGAGCCATTCAAGAGTTCCGGAGAGCGGATGGCGGATAATAAGGGCATCCAACCCCATCGATTTCAAGGTAAGAATTGTATCGAGCAGCGTCTCTCCTTTCAGAACGCTGCTTGTTTCTACCGGAAAATTATAAAAATCGGCCGAGAGCCACCTTGCGGCCACTTCGAAAGAAAACCTCGTTCTGGTGCTGGGCTCAAAAAAAAGTGCGGCAACCAGTTTCCCTTTCAGGTTATCCAGTTTCCTCCCCCTGTACTCCGATAAAAAAAATGAGCGCATTAGAATCTCTTCAATACTTTCCGCGTTCCATTCCCTCAATCCCAATAGATGTGCGGGCATATCTCAACCCCCTTCTGCCTCTTCAATTATAATGTAAGATCGCCCATTCTGACCAGACGGGCCCCGCCTTTTGAAAACTTACTCCTCTTACTCCCTGATGGCAAGCCGATCAACAGAAAACCGCCTTACAGGTCATAGACCCTCTTTACAACCTGAATCCCCATCACATAAAGAGAAGCGGTAGGCAAGTGGTAAGAGGAGGTAATATCAAAGAGTACCCTCGCCCGGGCCGGGTATTCGGCATCTTTCTCCCATAGTATTATCGCCAGCTCCAGACGTGGAAATACCGGGATGATGAAGGCGGCATCTCCGGCCCGCATCTCCTCGCCGACGATTTTACTGCGCCGCTTGAACTCCTCCAGGTTGGAACCATACTTCCGGGCCAGCGGAAAAAATGTTTCCCGTTGAAAAGGGGCGTAATGCATCTCCCCCCCCGGAAGTTCGAGAAAAGAAACCCATTTGCGGCGCGGAGGAATGCTGCGGGAGAAGCTCAAATATTGCAAGAAGATAACCCGCTCCTCAACGGTTACGGGTTCCTGAACAGCCGTTACCTCTCCTTCCGGAAATGACACCCGATACTCCCGGCCGCAATAAGTTAATAAAAATCTGCTTTTATGTACATCATATCTACAGCCGCTGCCCTCGGCCAAAATCTGCGGAACACTGTTCCTGTATCCTTCCAGAGCCTTGGCCAGGGCATCTTCATGGGAACACATTGATAACGGGCCTCCTTTAGCTCTAAAGGTAAATATTCGCTACCGGGGAAAAAACATCCTTTTAAATAATGCAAAAAGTGTGCTAAAATCGCTAAAGAAAGATAAATTAATGCGGAGGAATAAAATGCGCGGGAAAATTAAAAGAAAAAATACAATGACCATCATGGTTACCGCTTTAGCTATTATCCTTGTTCTGATTATGATCAAAGTAATACATATGGACAGATCGCCGCAGTCCGATCAGCCGCCTGCCCCGATTATCGATCCCGACCGGGAGGCACTCGGTGGAGATATTGACGAAACATCATATCCTCAGATAACGTATGATCCCCAAAACATCGACCTCGATACACTAATCGCCGATTTTGACTTTTTACAGAACCCCCTGCCGGGAACCCGGATAAGCTGGAAAGATGCCCATCTGCCCGGTGCGGCCAGACCTTATCGCGCCGGAATCCACCATGGCCTTGATTTCTACGGAGATACAAGCGGCGGAGGGATTGTTCTGGGAACAGCGGTCATGGCCGCCGCCCCGGGCATTGTTAAACGGATCGATCACCAATATGTACCGCCCACCCCGGAGAGGCTCAATGAGCTGGCGCTTGAATGTCAACAACGGGGCTATACTCCGGATGATGTTCTGAATATTTTCCGTGGGCGCCAGATGTGGATTGAAAACGAACGGGGCTTCCTGATCTATTACTGTCATCTCGATGAGGTGGATGATGAATTAAAGGTAGGCAGTTATGTAAGAACGGGCGACATCATCGGCAAGATGGGCTATTCGGGAACCACTGAACCGGACAGGCCCCATCTACATATCGAGATCTGGTTTGGAGATCATTTTCTGGGAGAAGGCATGATCGTCAGGCAGATCAGAGATTTTTTTGAGGCAACCATATTCAAGGAATAGAGATATCAATCCATCCCTGCTTTGGGTATCAGGATTTTTTGCCAATCCAGGACTTGGCCAGAAGCGGAATAACATCCAGAATACTGTCGTTTATAACTACTCTGGCCCTCTGATCCAGCGGCGTGGTCTCCCGGTTCACGATTACAAGGTTATCCACATATCCGGGCAGCATATTGGCCGGTGATATCACCAGACTTGAGCCTACCACCAGCATTCCGTCAGCCTTGCGGACTTCATCGAGCGCATCTTGAAAAGCAGGAGGCATCCCTTCACCAAAGAGCGTCACATCGGGCTTCAACGGTGCAGTACAGCGGGGGCAGAGCGGAGGAATTATCCCCTTTAACACATCTTTCAATAATTTTTCCATGGGTTGTTCCTGATGGCAACCGATACAACGACCTTTGCGCAATGAACCGTGAATTTCACAAACTTTTTTTGCACCGCCCTTCTGGTGCAGGCCGTCAATATTCTGGGTAATGATACTTCTGACCAGGCCTCTGCTTTCCAATTCCCCAATAACTTCATGCGCGGCGTTGGGCCGTGCATCGATAATCACCTTGAAAAAATCCACGCCCAGCTGATAAAAGACCTGTGGATTGGATAAAAATTTCTGAATCGTAAAATCATCGGGACTAACCTTGGCCCAGAGCCCGCTTACAGGGCTGCGGAAATCGGGTATCCCACTCTCCGTGGAGATCCCCGCCCCGGTCAAGACAACCACATATTCGCAGCAGTTCAGGACATCAACCGCTTGATTTATCTGCTCATGAATCATTGATCGGACTCAACTCCTTTTATCCGGTGGAGTTAACATCTCCGACCAGAACCTTTCTAAGGCGGGGTCCATCAAATTCGGCAAAAAAGAGGCCTTGCCACGTTCCAAGGATGATCTCGCCATTGTTTACCATCAGCAATTGGGAGTTGCCTATCAGGCTGGCCTTGATATGCGCATCGCTGTTCCCCTCCCGGTGCAGGTAACCGTCATGACGGGGAACCCTGCCGCGCAAGTAGTTCATAATATCTACGCCCACCGCAGGGTCTGCACACTCATTGAGCAGAAGACCCGCCGTGGTATGGGGCACGAAGATAACGACACATCCTCTTTTGAGGCCAAGCCTCTTTACCGCCTCATTAACTTCCCGGGTTATATCTATGAGCTCTTCCCTTCCGGTAGACCTGATCTCAAATTCGGTTCCAGGATTCATCGGCAACCCCCGCGATGTAATGCGAATCATTCCTCTTTATCCACATTGAATAGATAGACCAACATATTACGATAGGCCTTCTGATCAATCTTCAGCACCTCGTTGATAATCTTGAATTTCGCCCGCACGCTGGCACTGGAAACCCCGTACTTAAGGGCTATCTCCTTCTGAGTTACATTTAAAAAATGAAATCTGGTCAGGCAGTATTCCAACCCTGCCGCCCATGTTTCAACTTTTCGTATCGGGGGAACATCCGGGCTCTTCTTGTTTATAAAGTCAATCCACATCGCCTGGGCATCTTCAAAGAAATTTTCACTATAATCATCGCCCCGGCGCATATTGCTCAAAGTACAGCTCAACACCCTCTGCCATTCATCTTTCCAGAAAGGAGCAACCAGAGGATAGTCTTTAATATGTATCTCCCGCACCACCCCTTTTAAAAATACGCGGCACTCCCCCGTATAGCCCATATTTTTGAACTTCAGGAGGGCCGTCTGTTTAAGCCGATCTTTTTCCCAGGGGTTACGTACAAATTCCTTGAGAGTTTCAATCGCCCGATCATCGGCCATATGCGCATATATATCGATGATCTTCTCTTTAAACACATCATGGTCCTGGTACAGCATCTTCTCCAGGACGTTCCATGTAAAAGCATCGTTCCCATTTTTTTTGATAAATTCATCCTTGCTCAGATTCTGGATATCCTCAACGAGCTGTTCTTTATCTTTAATAAAGTACATATCATCACGATCATCGATGATTTCCACCTCATCATCATCCAAAGCCCACAGGAGTTCCTGTGCCTCGATGAACATATCTCCTTCGGGCGAATTCTGAAGATATTTGCGCAGACAGCTCTGTGCCTGTTCCAGATCTTCCAACAGACCATAATTTATGGCCATGAGGAAGTAACAATCCCAGTAAGATCTATCCAGACGTTCCAGAATAAATTGGAAGACCCGATTGGCCTCCTCCAGCTGCCCCATCTTGCTGAGCAGACAGCCAAGATTATAGTGGTTTATGGGATCATGGGGAGCTATTTCAATTATTTTTTTATAGTATAAGAGAGCTTTCTGCCAGTTGTTCTTGAATAAATAATGGTTCCCTTTCTGAAAATAATAACTGATATCACGTTCAAAAGGAACGATCTTCGGGCAGGAAACTTCGTCATCTCCCTTATTGCTTTGTTTGAAATTCAAAAAACCGGCACCTCCAAAATTGATTACGCGACTATTCTTTATAGAGATTATTTTCTGATATTATATTTAATTATTACAATTTATTTCTATCTTTAACCCTGAATATCCTGCCTGATATTTTAATCGCCTGTTTTTGTTTTAGTTTTTGTTTTATTTTTTGAATAGCTGAGGCTGAGGTTATCGCCGTAAGAAATTGATGAAGGATCAAGATTTTTTTAAATAAATACTTCTTTCCAGATAACGATCCCATTCACTCCAATCGTTTTCTGCGGAGGCATTTTTCTGCATTACATTCACAAACTGGTTGAGCCGTGCACTCAGAAGATCGGCATAAAAAACAGCAAAAGCGTGGATCGTCTTGGGAATTTCCGGAGACCCCCATTCCCGTTGCCCATGATGGGTGAGGATGATATGCTCCAGTTCCAATTTTAATGATGAAGGAAAACCTTCTATGGCCGCGATCCTCTCGTTCAACAATTCCTTCCCCAGACATATATGGCCGATCAGTTTGCCTTTATCCGTCAGATCGAAGTTGAAACTGTCGGCATCATACTCCTCAATCTTCCCCACGTCATGCAGGATGGCACCGGTTACGAGCAGATCAGTCCGGAACTGATCCGGGTACATCTCCTTGATTATAAGGCATAAGGAGACCACTTCCAGGGTGTGCTCAAGCAAACCGCCGATATAATTGTGATGTATCGTCTTGGCCGCCGGGCTGCCCGCAAACCTTTTTACAAAATCACGGTCGCTGAAAAAATTACGTAGCAATTTTTGCAGAAAAGGATTGCTTACTTCAGTGGTGATGATCTCTTTTAGTTCTTTAAGCATCTCGGGAATATCTCTCTTGGAAACAGGTTGAAACAGACGGCGGTTTATGTGCTCGGGATCAAGTTTTTTAGCCTCCCTGATAATAACCTGCAACCCGTGATATTCGGAAACATCTCCCTTGATATAGAGTATATCCCCCTCTTTGAGAGCTTCCCCCAGGATGTTGGTGTCCCAGATAATACCTTTTATCGTGCCGCTGATATCCCCCAAAATCAATCTCCAAAATTGTTCGCCGGCCCGGTTCGGAGACGAGTAGTTGGCCAGATTGGCCTCCACGACCAGAACCTGCGTCTCCACTTCGCTGCCCACCTTAAGATTGCCGATCAACTGTTTCTTGGTTTCCGTCACGCTGAAAATATCTTCCCTTCCCACTTGTATTCTGTCCGAAAGTTAAACCACTCTGTAAGAATGTATCATATTATAAGATGAAATAAAACCCCCAATCTGTCCCCCGGCCGTATCAAGATACTGTAAAATGACAAGGGGCCCCTTGATTTCGTGGGCCCCTTGATGCATCCGGAATCACCATTTTAAAAACAACTATCCCCTCATCTTACCGGTAGGAGTAAAATCCGCGCCCGGTCTTCCGTCCCAGATGACCCGCACGGACCAGTTTGCGGATAAGCGGGCAGGAGCGGTATTTGGAATCTCCGGTCTCGGCATGGAGCGTATCCATTACCAGCAATAATACATCAAGGCCCACCAAGTCGGCCAGGGCCAGGGGCCCGATCGGATGGTTTGCTCCAAGCATCATCCCTTTGTCAATATCCTCGGCACTGGCGACGCCTTCCATCAATACAAAGGCCGCCTCGTTGATCATCGGGCACAAGATACGGTTTACGGCAAACAGGGGCGCCTCATTGACGGCGATGGGCTCTTTCCCCATCTTTCCGGCCAGGGCCATGACCGTCTCAAACGTTTCATCGGATGTATCGTTGCCCCTGATTACTTCCACCAGCCTCATCACCGGCACCGGGTTAAAGAAATGCATCCCGATGACCCTCTCCGCACGTCCGGTTACGGAAGCCATCTCGGTAATGCTCAATCCGGAAGTATTGGAGGCAAAAATTATATCGGCATCGCATAATTCATCCAATTCGGTCAAGATCTTCTTTTTTAACTCCATCTTCTCCACGGCGGCCTCAATAATCAGATCGGCAACGGAGAGAGCGGCTAAATCGACCGTACCCTCGATACGATCGATTGCCTTTGCCACCTCCTCTTCGGTCTTCTTTCCTTTCTCAAGGGCACGGTTCAGATTCTTTCTGATGGCCTTGAGTCCTCTCTCTACAAAAGGCTCCTCGATATCCCTCATGATCACGTTGTAACCGCTTTCCGCAGCGACCTGCGCAATGCCGTTACCCATTGTTCCCGCGCCTATCACCCCGATAGTCTTTATTTCCATGCTTTATCCCTCCCTGATCTTTATCGGATATACATCCTCTATCTGCCTTTATAAACAGGTTTACGTTTCTCCAAAAACGCCCGGGCCCCTTCTTTCTGATCCTCGGTATCACAGAGTTCACCGAACAAGGCCGCCTCTATCTTCAGCCCCTCGCCGAAAGAAACTTCCAGACCGCGGTTTATGGCTTTCTTGGCCTGACGAATCGCAATCGGGCCGCGCTTCATTATCGTTCCGGCGATCGCTTTGGCCTTGGAGAGAACGTCATCCGCTGCATACTCGGCCAGACCCAGCTGTACAGCATCATCCGCATCGACCAGATCTCCTGTAAAAATAAGCTCTCTGGCTTTGCCCGGAGAGATCAGGCGCGGCAACCGCTGCGTTCCGCCGTAACCGGGAAAGATGGCCAGCGTTACTTCGGGAAGACCTAATTTTGCACCTTGGGCCACAACCCTGATATCACAGGCCAGGGCCAGCTCCAGCCCTCCCCCCAACGCCATACCGTTTACCGCGGCAATTACGGGCACCGGGTAATCGGCAATCTTCTGAAAGATCAGCTGGCCGCGACGGGCAAGTTTCTCCCCATTGGCACTGTTTAGCTGGGGAAACTCACTGATATCGGCCCCCGCCACAAAAGCCTTCTCTCCGGCCCCGGTAATGATCAGAACGGCAATATCGGTTGTCGCCAGCTCATCAACAACGCTCTCCAGCTCGCCCAGCAATGCTGAATTCAAAGCATTCACCGGTGGATTATTGATCGTTAAAACTACCAGTTTTCCTTCCTTCTCAACCTGAATAAAACTCATCTTGGATTACCTCCTATTTTTTATGGCCATGGGCGCCGGCCTATTTTCTTCCCGTGTCCTAAAAGAGGCTCTAATCCCGTTCGACGATGATGGACATCCCCATGCCCCCGCCGACACAGAGAGTCGCCAGCCCCCTCTTCAGCCCGCGACGCACCATCTCGTAAAGCAGAGTAATGACGATCCGTGTTCCCGTACAGCCTACCGGATGGCCAAGCCCTACTCCGCTGCCGTTAACATTGACGATCTCGCGGTTAAGATCCAGCAGTTTCTCACAGGCCAGATATTGGGCGGCAAAAGCTTCATTCAATTCGACAAGCTCTATCTCCGCCAAGCTCATCCCCGCTTTTTCCAGAGCCTTCTTCGTAGCCGGAACGGGTCCATAACCCATCAATTCGGGCTCTACCCCCGCCCAGGCATAGGAGACAATGCGCCCCAAAGGTTTTATACCCGCCTCTACGGCTTTCTCGGCGCTCATCAGCACCACCGCCGCCGCCCCGTCATTCAATCCGGAAGAGTTTCCGGCTGTTACCGTTCCTCCTTTGCGGAAGGCCGGTTTCAACATAGCCAGACTCTCCAGGGAGATGTCCCGGCGAGGATGCTCATCGGTATCGATCACCACTTCCATCTTTTTCTTCTGTATCGTTACGGGAATGATCTCATCCCTGAACCGGCCTTCTTCGATGGCGGCCAGAGCATTTTTATGACTCCGGCAGGCAATCTCATCTTGCTCCTCCCGGGAGATATTATATTTTTGGGCCAGATTTTCAGCCGTTTCTCCCATCATGATTCTATGGATTGGATCCATCAACATTTCCCACAGGGCATCGGTCATTTCCCCATGCTGCAACCTTTTCCCCCACCGTGCATTTTTAAGCAGGTACGGAGCCGTGCTCATCGATTCCACTCCCCCGGCAACCACTATCTCGGCATCCCCGAAAATTATTTCCTGGTAGCCGCTGACCAGAGCCTGCATCGCCGAACTGCATTGCCGCTGTATGGTCATCCCCGTCGTCCGATGGGGCATCCCGCAAATCTGAGCCACATGGCGACCCATATTCGGTTCATCTGTAGGTTGCAAGCAGTTGCCCAAAATCACCTCATCAACCTGATCCTTCTTGACCGATGCCCTCCTCAGTGCTTCCTCCACCGCAATTTTGGCCAGGCTGCCGGGGCTGACGTCCCTGAATACTCCGCCAAAATCTCCGATCGGTGTCCGGGCGGCACCGGCGATAACCACTTGCTTTTTATTCATCCGGTTCCCTTCTTTCCCTAGTTATCAGTTTTTTTGAGAAAAAAAACAGGCTAAATTGACCTAGCCTGTTCTTTTAACCCTTCGATCTAAACTTCGTTTCTATCATACCTGCAGCATTGAAATAGCCAAATTCTTCTTTCTGATCGGGTCGATGTCTTTGAAGGGCCGTAATCTATGCTTAAAGTTTAGGACGAGGATACAGACCCGCTTTCTCAACAATCTCGGGAACTTTCTCCTCCCAGGCCACCGCCATGATATGCACCCCGGCGACTCCCTCTATCTCACGGCATTCCTGGATTGACTCAACACAGATCTTGATCCCCTCGGCCTTCTTGTCCTCTGCACCCTTGAGCCGCTCAATAAGTGCATCGGGAATGGTGATACCGGCTACATTGTTCTTCATGTAACGGGCGGCGCCAAGTGATTTGGCCGGAGTAAAACCGGCCAAAATCGCACACCTCTCGTGCAGCCCGCGATCAACCACGCGTTTCATCCACTCCTTGAAACGATCGAGATCAAAGACACATTGGGTCTGGATAAAATTAGCGCCGGCATCGATCTTCTTCTCCAGCCGATCCACTCTGTATTCAAAAGGATCGGCAAAAGGGTTCTCCACGGCGCCGATAAAGATGGTGAAGGGATGTTCCAACTCATCCCCACCGATAAATCTGTTCTCGTCACGCATATCCTTGAGCGCCTTGATCAGCTGCATGGAGTCGATATCAAAAACATTTTTTGCTCCGAGTTCATTGCCAAACTTGACGTGGTCTCCGGCAATGCAGAGCATGTTTTTAACTCCCAGAGCCGAAGCGCCTAAAATATCACTCTGTATGGCGATGCGGTTCCTATCCCGTACGGTCATCTGCACCACGGGATCCAGACCCATCTGCACCAGAATGGCACCACAAGCGATACTGGAAGTCCGCACGATAGCGGTCTGATTATCTGTAATATTGAAAGCATCAACGTGGTTCCTCAACAATTCTCCATGGTGTCTGATAAAATCCCCGTTTCCACTTTTGGGAGGACCCAGTTCGCCGGTTACGACAAATTCTCCACTGTTTATAACCTTTTCCAAGTTACTCCCCGCGATCAACTCTGACATCCTCCCTTACTAAAGTTCTAACCCCTCCATGATGCGCTGTGGACCAGTCTTTGGGGGGCTGTATCTTCTTCAAGAGGTCCAGCTTGCCTAGTTTGGATAAGCGTTCATAAATCAGATGCCATGCACAGGGGATATCTTTGCTGATCTCGCAAACGCCATCCTGGGAACCGCCGCAAGGGCCGTTCAGGATACTCTTTGAACATCTGGTTATCGGGCAGATACCCTGCGTAAGATGCAGGACACAATCGCCGCATCCCAAACAATTCTCTTTCCAGACCCCCTGTTCCACGGGATATCCGTAAAATTGGGTGTTGAGAGCCGGCATAACAATCAGATCCGGAGCATGGTCCACCAGGGTCTGTACCCCCACACCGCAACCCATGGATAATATGACATCGTAATCTCTTAACCGTTTTATCGCCTCTTCAATAAACTCATACTCACACTGGCGCTCGATGGTGAAGGCCTCAATCTCTACATCTTTCTTCTCCTGTTTACGGCCAATACTGATTGCGGCAGCTGTCTCTTCGGCCTCTTTCTGCCCCCCCGCCAGGCAGACAGTAACGCATGTCCCGCAACCCAGCACACAGATATTTTTATAGGGAGCGAGCATCTCCATTATCTGCGACAGAGGCTTCCTCTCGGCAATAATCATTTTCTCACCTTCCTCCCATATTTCAGCAACCCAAGCTATTTGTTGGATTTACGGAACACATCAACATATGAATCGCAATAAATATCCATGTTGAGCAGGATCCTGGCTGTAGCGATGGCGGCCATCAACTCGTCATCACAGGCATCGACGATCGCCGAATCCAGGCCGGCGGCCATGGCCATCACGGCAAAAGTCCGGTTGACAAGTTCACGATCTATGGTCCCTTGAGAGATATTACTCAGCCCCACCGTGGTCTTCGGAGGCGGATTGGATAATAATTTAACCTGCCTCAGTGTTTCAAAAACTTCGGGGCCATGGTCTTGCCCCACATTACACGGCAATACCAGCGGATCGATAAAAAGACGGTCCGGAGATATGCCGTATGCATCCGCTGTAGCCACCAGTTCCATCGCCAGGGCGATACGGCTCTCAGCATCCTTGGGAATCCCCTCTTCGTTCATGGCCAATCCGATTACCTCCGCATTGTACTCCGCAGCCATGGTGAATACTCTTTCCATTTTGGCAGCTTCTGCAGGAACCGAGTTGATCATCGCCGGCCGCTTGCATAACTTTAAACTTTCTTCTATGGCATCATATCTGGTTGAATCCAGAGCCAATGGCAGGTCCGTAACCTCCTGGGTGGTCTCCACCAGCCACTTCATGGCTTCAGCCACTTCGGTAGAGCCGGGGCCGACATTGATATCCAGATAATGCGCACCGGCATCTTCCTGTTTGCGCGCCCACTCCTGAACCGGTACAGGATCGCGGTCCTTGATGGCCTTGGCGATATCCCTGAACATACCGTTAATCCTTTCGCCAATAATCAGCATCTAGCTAACCTCCTTGTAAATTTTTATATTTCCGCCCCGGCGCCTCCCACTCAAGGCGGATGGTCAACCGGGTAAACGGAAATCACGGAAGGGGAGCTTTATGCACCACCCTCCCCGCTGATCGGAACCTAATAGCTGTTATCCTGCATCAAATCATCGATATTCTTCTTCACCAGTTCGGCCGCACGAGGATGTCTCATCACCAAGATATTCATTCCTGCCTGGATATAGGCCATCGCTGTTGTCGCTTCCCACATGATCCCCCGCTCCTCCTGTTCGCCCCAACCCGGCTCCTCTGCGGTTGCAATATTGGATTCCTTGGTCCTCCAGGATTCAAATCCGACATTACCGATAACCGGCATAGCCAACATCCGATCCCCCTGAAGAGCCCCGTTACGCGCCCTCTCCATGATGGAATAGGAGTACTCGATGCCATAACCCAATGCCGCGATCGTGGGGTCGATAACGATCTTTCCATCCAGTGCCTGGCTCATCTCCAGAATAAGGATGTTTAACTGCTTGCAAATGTTAATATCAATGGGGGACTGAGCGATAATGCTATGTTTATGGGCCATGCAAGCACTGGTGATCGCCTTGTAGTTGTCCTGCTCGGCTACGCCGAGAAGCAGGTTCTCGCCCTCGGTGGCCTCGGCTACGACGGGATAAATAAGGTTATCTTTCTCGCTCTTGCCGCAACCGATGACAATCAGAGGAACACCTACCGCCTCCAGTACTTTCTTCACGTTGGCCGCACATTCCTCCGGAGAGGCGTCTTTTAAATCCGGATCGGCGCTCTTCAGACGCAGGGTCAACAGATCCGCCTTGTATTCCTCAATGCATTTTTTTGCCCAGGCCGCAACATCATTATAAACATCACCATAATATTTGGCGAAAACGGGGTTCCATTCCTCCGGGACAATATCCCATATCTCCAGGGCTACTACGGGACGGTTTTTGGCCTCCCCCTCAAAATGTAAATATGGCAGTGCGGATTCACCACCTACCGTGATGGTATGAGAACGGGTTCCACCCTGTTCCCTGGTTGCCCCCAGCACTACTTCGCCCACCTTACTTCTATATTTTTCTTTAAGGATCTCGACAGCCATATTAACGCTCCTTTCTTGCAATTATAGTCGTGACGCCCGGGTCTTTCCGGGCCTGTGCCATCTTCTCTTAAGCGTAGCTCTCCTTGATAAACTTGGTAATGCCGGAAGCCTCTCTGGGCCCTACGACCACATTCCAACCCGAAGCTTCTTCCAGTGAACCTTTTAGAACGGCTACGTATCCGGGGATAATAATCTTCTTATGGTTGACCTTTTCATCCAGACCGGCCTTCTTCATCGCTTCGGCGATGGTCTCACCTGAAAATTTATTATCCGCATAAGCGGTGAGCACGGAGATACCTCCGGTATCCACCGAAAGGATATAGGCGGGAACACGGGAAGCCTCGACTTCACCCTCAACAATAAAGTAAGTGAGGGAGAAATTCGTGGTACAGTAAACCGGCGAATCCGGCTGTACGTCACCAACTTCATAAAGCTTGGGTTCGACGGCGATAGGCTTCTGCGGGTCTGTAAACAGGTTCTGACGCCATGAGAGCAACGGCAATAATTGTTGTTTCTCCGCAGCCTTGATCACCACAATGCCGGAATATTTGCTCAAGTAAACACCCGCCTGCATGATCTCCTCCTGAGGATCTTCCTTGTTGGTAAAAGCAATGGTCGGATATCCAAAGGGGCGAAACTTTTTCCTTATGGCCAGACGACGGATCTGGGTCATATCGGCCAACACCTTGCTGGTATCCCTCGAGCCGGAATCGATTACCAGCTCTTTGTAACCCAGGGCCACGACCTTATCTACCAGGGTGGCCGTATCATCGAGTCCGTCTCCGCGGACGGCCAGGGGGCAATCTTTGCTCTTTGCCAATGCCGTCATCTTCTCGTAGTTATCGGCTGTAGCCGCATAAACCAGGGGGCGGCGGTCGGCCACCACATTCAGAGCGCCTTCCATGATCGCCGGATCCTCGGCAATCAGGATCATCGCCTTCTGCGTTTTGCCGGCTACGGTTTCCACCGCGGCCTTGAATTTGGCGGCATCCCCTGAATCACACTTGACCGCTACCATATCGGTCACAAAATGGAGCCCGACCCGATCAAATTCCAGGCCCTCGAATTTTTCCGCTTTGGCAGCCACATCTTCATTATCACTGACTATAACCGCTATGCCGGTCGGATGGTAGAAACGCTTGTCATGTCGGAAAATCTCGGTCTCATCCCCCAGTTCCACTGCATGGTCTCCGACGCCAATCCTGACTAAAGCAATCGGAGGCGCTGAAGCGGAATCCAATGCCGCCTTGCCTTCCTCACTCACATGAGGACATTTGTCCAGCGAAGCCTTCCCGCCCGCCAGAGCCATCGCAAAGGCCAAACAGGTAGGCATCCCGCACTCCTTGCAGTTGGTCTTGGGTAGATGTTTAAAAATCTCTAAACCAGTTAACGCCATCTCCTCTACTCCTTTCATACTTTTCTTTAAAAGATACGAGCTGATAACTCAAAGGAGAAAACAGCCGCATCGTTTCCAACGCCGCCATTTTCTCATACAGCCTTTACATCAGCGGATCCATGGTCAGGGCCGGATGTCCTTTCTCTTCAAGGAAAGGAAGAATCTCATCGGCAGTTACCCCCACCGTCTCATCGGCAATTTTATCCACAAAATCCGCGCCCAGCCCTTCCTCTTCGGCACGTTTCCGCAATTCATCACCAAGTGATTCCTTCAACTCCGCAGGCAACCATGCCAGCCGTGCCAGTCCGCCGTCTGCTTTGATAAACTTTCGGCTCAGCACAAACTGCCTTCCATGCCCCATGAAACCCGGAGTCTGTATCCCCCCGCCGCAGGAACCGGCCAGAGTAGAGAAACTCATTCCGCAAGGGGTATCTCCGCTGTATTCGCGGGTGGTAATCATAACCCCGTTAGCCTCGGGGAAGATAGCCATGATACACTCGAAACAGCCGCAGGAAGTCATGGGGTCCTCCATAAAGCTGTACATGGAGCACCTCTCGATAGTGCGGTTTGTATTATTATAAACGTACTCGTTAACCGATTCCCAGATTCCTTTCTCTTCATCAATAATACCTTTCTTCTCGATCGGTCGGCAAGGGCCATTGGGATCGATCTCGTAAGAAGCCTTGGAATCCAACCAGCTTACTGCACCACATAAGCCCAGACGTTCCGGGGTTACCACACAGCAGTGGTTGGGTGCAAACGACTGGCAGAGAATGCAGGAGTAAAAGTTCTCCACGGCTTCATCGGTAAGTCCGCGGAGGCGCTCATCACGCTCGCCATAAAGTTCACGGGCATGGATAAGCCCTTCCTCCACCTTCTCCGGATCCGTAATAAAGGTTACCTGCACGCGGTCAACGATAGCCGGGAACTCATCTTTATACTTGGCGATAAGCAGCTCACCGAAATGATGGAACTTGAAGCCCTTGGCCGCAGCATCTTTACTGATTCGCATCCAGATAGTGTCCCGCTGAGCCATATGCCACAAGCCTTCACCGTAGTTAACAAAGTAGTGGATACGCCGTTCAAGAACCCCTTCAAAGTCTTTCTGCATCTTTCGGCCAAAGATCTTGACCACAATGCCCACGGGGAGAGAACTGCCTTCGGCTACATCATCTATCTCCGGCCCGATGACTTCAATCTTGCCGTCTTCTATCTCATTCTCACCAACCATCTCCACCAGCTCATAGCCGGTATTCTTGGGCCCGCCAAACTCCACGTACATATCACCCTTGCGGATAGCTTCACCCTCAAAGGCAGGACCCACGGTAATGGGAACGGGGATATCAACGATCTTCAACTTGATACCTCTGATCTCCATCGCCACCTGCACCATTGTATCGTAGTCGGGGTTGGAGATATACCAGTTGGGAATCTGCTCATTCTCGGGCAGCTCATGGTCAACAATAACGGGAAAGCCAAGAAAGATAGCCGCAAAATGGGCCGCCACCTGGACCTCATCACGTTCTCCGAAATGCAGAACAAAGGCGCGCACCCGCCGGCGTTGGTAATCACGCGTATTCTCCCGCTCTCCCGGGGGGATTCCACCAAAAGCCATCCCGGCACGCAGAGCATAGTTAACGGCATGAACCACCTGGGTAAAATTACCGGTGGGGAAAGCAATAAAATCAATGCCCAACTTCAAATCGGCTTCGATAGCCTGATCGACCACCTCATAGCTGAGGAAGATCATAAATCCTTTGGACTGCAGGTCCTTGATGATATTGGCCAGAGCCTCGCTGGACCTGGCCTTGCCTACGATCACCGCTTGGCCGGGGATAGTCCAGTCCACCAGAAGGATACCATAGCGGCGCACTACGGGGTCGCCCAGAAAACCGGTCCAGGGATCTACATGAGCCTTCTCCGGATCAAGATAGTTGATCGCTTCAATGATCTCCGCCGCGTACGCAGTGGATTCACCACAGAGGCGGGCGTTTTTGAAATTTAGTTCCTCTCTGATCTGATCTCTCATGCGGTTGAGTATCGGGGGAAGTTCCCCCAGCTTGGTAACGGCCTCACCGCTCAACGCCCTGATTACGGGGAGGTAATAGCCGGTATCCGGATACTTTACTTCCTGATCCGGACCGTAGCGGCGAATAGCCTGACTCAGCAGTATTTCAGCATAACTGGTGGCGATAACCGCCCCATCGTATGCCTTTTCAAACAGCGCTAGCGGTGGATTGTTCTCGTCCACGGCGCCATCAAATATTTCTTCAAATGAATCTTTCCATTCCCTAGACAGCACACCACTGGCTTCGCTCATTTTCACTCCTCCTTTTCTTTGGATTGATTTACCAGGTTTTGGTCAATTCCGTCTCATATTTTTCGGCAGTCTTCTGGTGGACTTTCAGTTTCCAGGTCCGCTCATCCAGCGCTGCCAGTACTTTTTCTACTGATTTTTCAATATCTTCTTCCCAGATGTAATATCCGCCATAAACATCATGAGCAATTTGCAGTGCAATACCGTTAACCAGGGCGCTTCCCGTAACCTCAGGCACTACGCCCACATGCGTGGGGATACCCAGTGTAACACACCAGCTGCCGATAGATATCGCCTTCTCACTCATGGCTTCGGGAGCTGTGGCTACAAAAGGCACCTTGGGGGTATCAACCCCCCATTGCACCGCCAACGCATTGGTAAAGTTGTAAGCACGGCTGTTATCCACACAGGAACCCATATGAAAAATCAGGGGCAGTTTCTGACCGTTAAGCTTATCGGCATTGGCCTCGTTGAGCTGATGGATAAAAGCCTTCAATCCGTCACCGGCGTACTGCTCCACGGCATCATCATTCATCAGCCCCAATTTGGCCGCCGCGCCTGCGGCGCAACCGGTAGCGATCATAAAAACATTATTTTTAGCCAGCTCCTTGATCAGATGAGTATTACTCTGATCATGCATTACCCTGAGGTTGTTACAACCGGCAAAGAGAACTACTCCACGCAACTGTCCCGCATCGATAGCATCGGTCACCGCCTTGATCGGCGCCTCGGGACTGATCGCTCCGAATAAATCCTCCAGCGCTTCAAAGCTGAAGCCGGCGGTCACTTTGTGCTTGATATCGGGGATATCAATCTTGGAAGGATCTCTCTCTTTAAAGGCCTGAATGGCTATACGAACCACCTCTTTGGCCTTCTCCACGGCCTGCTCCTCTACAAAATCCACGTGATGGGCTCCGGCAATCTTGGAGTGAGACATGGTGGTTATAATCTTGGTATTGAAACATTCCGCCACTGCCTGTATACCGGGCATAATACATTGGACATCCACAACCATGGCATCGATAGCCCCGGTCATAATCGGAAGCTCCTGAGAAAGGAAGTTGGTCAGAACCGGGACTCCCTGGCGCATCAGCACCTCATTGCCGGTACAGCAGATCCCCATACACTTGATCCCTTTAGCACCCACTGCCTCCGCCTCGGCGGTCATCTCCCTGGCTACACGCACGACCATCTCGCTCAGCAGCGGGTTGTGGCCATGTAAAGCAATATTGACCATCTCCGGATCAATTACCCCCATATTGGCTTCAGAACTTACCGGCTTGGGTGTTCCAAAAAGGATATCTGAAATATCGGTGGCAATATGCATACAGATATAATCGGCCAAAGATGTTTTCAAGCCCTGAAACAACAGGTTGACCGGGTCGGAATCGACACCCATATGCGTCTGTCCCATGGTTTCAGAGATAGTCGTATGTATACTGCGGGGAGAGATATTGCATTCGACAAATTTTTTCAGACGATCCGGAACTACTGTCGTCTCCAGCCAGCGGCATGGTGTATCATCCAGTTTGGTAAAATCATTTACCGCGACCTCATATACTTCTTTTAACAGATCCTCATCACTTTTGCCCTCTCTGGAGAGCCCCAGGCGATCGGCCACCCGGTAAAGCTTTTCCGGATCGGCAATGGAATAATCCGGTGCCTTCCCCGCAAACATCTCCGCCAAAGTTGAAAGCATATGACGGCTATGATCGGCATGAGCACCGCATCCACCATTGATTGCTCTGATCAGATTTCGAGCTACAATCGTATAGCCGTGAGCTCCGCAGATGCCTTTTGACGCTTTTTTGGTAATACGACAGGGCCCCTGCAGGCAGATTCGACAGCAGATCCCCGTCCGGCCATAATTGCACTGCGGTTGCATCTTTACATAACGATCATATGCCGTCTCTATCTGACCGTCATTCTTATTTAATACCGCCAATGCTGCCGGGTCAATAGTCCTTTTGGAATCAGGTTTTTTTTTCTCCTCTGCGGACATTTTCTAACCTCCTTATATTACAAAAATACAAAACTAACACCTAAAAAGTGTTCCACATAAGAGCAATTAGCTGCTAGATTCACCTCCCCTGAAATAGCTGTAGATATCTTTAATTTCCTGGATTATGATTGCTCGCCCGGCAACGTTTTGATCCCGTGACTGCCGTAAAATATCTCGATTAAAAGGAATCAGGCCGGCAAAATCGTCACCCGGCAGATGGTCATATAAAAAATCGCTATCTTCCTGTCCGTCCACCTTGTTGCCGACAAACATCACTTTTTTAATGCCCAGATCCTCCGCCAATTTTTTTACGATCCTGGAGGTTTTAACACTGGCCACCGATGGCTCGGTGACCACCAGCATCAGATCCACCCCGCGGGCAGTTCCCCGGGTCAGGTGTTCGATACCGGCGCTCATATCTATAATCACAGGCTGACTCTTATCCAGTAAAAGCGAATTGAGGATTGACTGGAGGAATGAATTCTCCTTACAATAACATGCGGAGCCCCCTTGTTTTATGCCCCCCATCTTGAAAAAAAGAATCTGCCCCTCTTTTAAACAATAATTCTCGAGGATATCTTCCACATCGGGGTTCAGATCCACCAGCATTCCTCCGCCGGCGTTCTTTTTCTCAATTACATCTTTCATCTCGATGAGGGGTACAAGACTATCCAATTTTTCCGGATCAAGCCCCAAGGTTATCCCCAAACTCGTATCCGGATCGGCATCGATCGCATATACAGGTGTACCTAAATCGGCAAAACACCTTATCAAACCTGAGGCCAGCGTAGTTTTACCCACACCGCCCTTACCGGATACCGCAATTTTCACATTTTTCATTCCCTTGTGATGATATTTATTATTGCGTCTATATTCGACGAAGTTTTTGATAATTCCTTTTCCATTATAAAAGTTGCTCTATTCTTAATTTTCATTATATTGGGAGTGTATTGGCAATTAATATAAAACTCATTTGTTGATGATGTTTTAAATTATCGGCTGAAAAACAGGTCGTTTTTTGGCGTAAAGAAAGGGCATACCCCGTATGCCCTTTCTCCCATTTTTTGTTTTTTTAAAACCCGGCCCTCCGGATCCGATTAAACCCTGGCCGGCGGATTATTTCTTTACCTTCTTTTTAAAGATAAATTTTTCATTTTTCACATCGGCAATGATACCATCACCGGAAACAATTTTGCCCTGCAGCATCTCTTCGGAGATACCGTCTTCCAGACGCTTCTGTAACGTTCTCCGCAGAGGGCGCGCCCCATAAAGCGGATTGAATCCCTCTTTGATAAGCTGATCCTTGGCTGCCTGCGAAACCTCCAAAGTCATGTTGTACTCTTCCAAACGTCTGTTCAGTTCCTTCAACATAATATCAAGGATCTCGATGATGTGATTCTTGTTGAGATTATGGAAAACCGTAACCTCATCCAAACGGTTCAGAAATTCCGGCCGGAAAGTCCTCTTCAGTTCTTCAAGGACCCTCTCCTTCATCTGTTCGTAAGAGGCCTGCTCATCATCGGAACGGAAACCCATCCGCGCCTGTTTCTTGATAAATGTGGCCCCGACATTGGAGGTCATCACCACGACCGTGTTTCTGAAATCAACCGTCCGGCCCTTCCCATCGGTCAGCCTTCCATCTTCAAGAATTTGCAGTAAAGCGTTGTATACATCCGGGTGCGCCTTCTCGATCTCATCGAAGAGGATTACCGAATAAGGTTTTCTCCGCACCTTTTCGGTTAACTGCCCCCCCTCGTCATAGCCGACATAGCCCGGTGGAGCACCTATGAGGCGAGCGACGGTGTGCTTCTCCATAAATTCGGACATATCCAGTCTGATCATCGCCTTCTCATCATCAAAAAGGGCCTCGGCCAGAGCTCTGGCCAGTTCGGTCTTGCCGACCCCCGTGGGACCGAGAAAGATAAATGAGCCGATGGGCCGGTTCGGATCTTTCAATCCGGTATGGGCCCTCCGCACGGCCTTTGATACGGCCGTCACCGCCTCATCCTGGCCGATTACCCGTTGATGCAGTATCTCTTCCAGCTTTAAAAGCCGTTCCGATTCTGCTTCAATCAGCCGCTTGACCGGAACACCGGTCCAGCTGGCCACAATGTGGGAGACATCCTCTTCGGATACCACGACCTGATCGGACACCCCCTTCTTCTGCTCCCATTCCCTCAGCAATTCACCCAGTTCTTCTTTGAGTTTCTGCTCCTGATCCCTCAGCTTGGCTGCAAGTTCGAATTCCTGATTTCTGACCGCCGCCTCCTTCTCGTTTTTGAGATTTTCAACTTTATCCTTGACCTCTCTCAGATCCGGAGGCGTGGTGTAATTGCGAATTCTCACCCTTGAGGCAGCCTCATCGATAAGATCGATCGCTTTGTCGGGAAGAAACCGATCGGCGATATATCGATCGGAAAGGTTGACCGCCGCCTCAAGCGCCTCATCGGTAATCTTTACCTTATGGTGAGCCTCGTATCGATCCCTCAGTCCCTTCAGGATAGCGATGCTCTCCTCCTTGGTGGGCTCACCCACCTGGATGGGCTGAAACCTCCGCTCCAGAGCCGGGTCCCTCTCCACATGTTTACGGTACTCATCAATCGTTGTGGCGCCTATACATTGCAGCTCTCCCCGCGCCAGGGCCGGCTTGAGAATGTTGGAGGCATCGATGGCCCCTTCCGCGGCGCCGGCGCCGATAATGGTGTGCAATTCATCGATAAACATAATAATATTTCCCGCCTGACGCAATTCCTGTATCAGTTTGCGCAGACGTTCCTCGAACTCACCACGGTATTTGGTGCCGGCAACAATAGCAGAAAGCTCGATGGTAACTACCCGTTTACCGTTTAATATCTCCGGCGTACTGCCTTCCATGATCCTCTGGGCCAGGCCTTCCGCAATGGCCGTCTTACCCACCCCGGGCTCTCCTATCAGACAGGGGTTATTCTTGGTGCGGCGGCTCAGAACCTGGATCACCCTCTCGATCTCTTTTTCCCTCCCGATAACCGGATCGAGTTTGCCTTCCCGGGCAAGCTGGGTCAGATCACGCCCGTAAGCATCGACCGTCGGGGTCTGTTGGCCCGGCTTCGCGCTACGGAATCCGCCGCCGTGACTCTCCTCACCGCCGAGCAACTGGATTACCTCCTTGCGCGCACGTTTGAGATCAATGCCGATGTTGGTCAGAACCTGGGCGGCGATTCCTTCTCCTTCCCGGAGCAGCCCCAGCAGCAGGTGCTCCGTACCGATATAATTATGCCCCAGATTCTGGCTCTCCTCGATGGAAAGTTCAATCACTCTTTTGGCCCTCGGGGTATAGCTTATTGATTGGGAAAGGGTCTTCTCTCCCTTGGGGATGATCTTCTCCACTTCCTGCCGCAACCTGTTAAGATCAATGCCTGCATTCTGTAATACACGGGCGGCAATCCCCGCTCCTTCCTTTACCAGACCCAGTAAAAGATGTTCCGTACCGATAAAATTATGATTGAGCCTGCGGGCTTCATCCTGGGCAAGAACCAGAACCTGTTGCGCCCGCTCGGTAAAACGTCCGAACATAAACATATCTCCATCACTCCTTTATAATATATTAATTTGCAAAATTATAGAGCTTATGCCTGAATAGCTTAAAATGCATGATAACTGTCCACACCTATGCTTTTATTTCCTGCAGCCGTTTTCTTACCTGTTTAGCTCTTTCCTTATCTCTCTCCCGGGCATTCAATTCCTTGCCGGCAATGATCTGCAAACAGGCGGGCCTGATCACAATCAGCAGTTCATTGAGCAGCTTACGGTTGACCCCTCCCGATATAAGTCCCAGCTCAAATCCCAGCCGGATATCGGAGATAAGCTGCATCGCTTCCTGACTGCTGATGATGTGAGCATGCTTTAAAATACCCAATGCTCTGGAGCTGCGGTCGGCAATTTTATCCCGGTTGTGGTTCAATAATGACTGGCAGGCGGCATTCTCCTGTTCGATAACTTGGCGGGTAACGCTAAAAAGATTTCTGATTATCTCCTGCTCGGACTGGCCAAGGGTTATCTGGTTGGATAATTGCACCAGATTGCCGATTACCTCGGTACCTTCCCCGTACAAACCCCTTACGGCCAGACCTACCTGAGAAAGGGCGCCCAATATCCGATTGAACTGTTTGGTGATGATCAGGGCCGGCAGATGCAGCATAACCGACGCTCTCAATCCCGTCCCCACATTGGTCGGGCAGGAAGAGAGATACCCATAACGTTCATGAAAAGAGTATTCCAGCTTCTCTTCAAGAATATTGTCATATAAATCCGCCTCCTCCCAGGCCTTTTCCAGCTGAAGCCCGGGAAGAACACTCTGGATACGTACATGATCCTCTTCATTGATCATTACCCCCACCGCCTCATCCTTGCGGAGAAACAGGGCGCTGTTATGCGACTCTTTGGCCAAAAGGGGGCTGATAAGATGTTTTTCAACCATGACCTGTTTTACCAGAGCGCTCACCTCATCCATCTTGACCGGCAGAAAATCTTTGAATCCTTCATGGTCTTTGACCGCGTTTATAACCAGATCCTGCACCTTCAGCGTCTGGGAATCGGAAGCCAGATAAGGAAACGGGATATCTTTGATATTTCTGGCCAGCCTTACCCTGGAACTTATCGTTACTTCGGCATAAGGGCCGGTACCTTCCATCCAATGGCTGATAAATTGCGTCTTCTCATTCTTCATGGGCGGTACCTCCCTCTTCCTTCTTTTGCAATGCATCTTCCAAAACCCTTATCTTGTCCCGTATTGCAGCCGCTTTCTCGTACTCCTCCAGATGAATAAACTGCTGCAGTTGTTTTCTCAGATCACCGATCTCCCGCTTGATTCTGGTTGTTCCTCCTACGCGGCGGGGAACTTTGCCTACATGATCTATGCTGCCATGAATACGGCGGAACAGCGGCTGAAGCTTCTCATCCCCGAAGGAGAGGTAGCAATTGCTGCAACCGAACCTCCCAATCTGGCTAAATTGAGCAAAGGTCAAGGCACAGTTTGAACACTGTACTTTTGCCGGATGCACCGCCTCCTTATCTTTCTTGGCCATCCATGGTTCGCTCAGAAAACTGGCAAAGAAATTTTTCAGTGTAAATTTCGGTTCAAAAGAAAAATCCAGATCCCCTTTTGCACGGGCACATTTTTCACAGAGATGCAGGTCTGTCTTGAGACCGTTGACAATCTTGGTAATAAAAACCGTTGCTTTCTGCTGATTGCATTCCTGACAGAGCATGGTATCCCTCCTTCGTTATTGATTATCTTTCAAAACAGCCATGATCATATTATCCAAAAGCCTTTTAACCAGTATGTTCTTCTGCCGTTCATTGATGGGCAACCCTTTAAAAACTTCATCCCTGAGCATCCTTTCAATTATGGCCGCCTCCCTGCGCGAGATAAATCTTTCATCATATAACCGCTTCAGCAGATCAACAGCCTGACGGGGGTCGAGACCTTCCTTTTCAAAATAACGGTCCCAGCCCTGGGAAAGAGGTTTTACTCTCATGATCCTGATGTACCCCCGCCCTCCCCTTCTGCTCTCCACCAGATACCCCCGCTCGGGGGTAAACCTCGTTGATAGTACATAATTTATCTGCGAAGGAACACAATTGAATTTACCCGCCAACTCTCCCCTCTGGATAACAACCCATTCGCGCATACTGAGGGAAAGAAGTTTTTTTATATAGTCTTCGATATAATCCGCTATGGTAAACATACTATTCTAAAACCCCGCTCCCTTGTTTGACCTTTACTGACCTTTACTCTTATTATACCCCGGACCGCCTCTGTTTACGCAAGTTTTTCTAAAGACTTGTTGAGGTATTATGCTGACCATAACTGCATATTGGAGGCTTTAAGATCCCTATCCCTTTATTTTTCTTGCAATATCTCTTCTTTTCAACCTATAGATAAAAAAGAACAATTCAGGAATAGAAGCTGGATTAATTGCAGAATCAGATTATCTTTCCGAAGCAGCCTTTCTATCTGAAAAGTGAGGAAGAAGATGATGAAGAGGAAGAGGAAGAGGAGACAAATACGTCCTCGCCCTGCCAGGATATCTCCAGAACACCGTTTATAGCCACCAGGCGGCGGTAAAACTCCTGATAATCGATGTAAGCAGGAGCTTCAACGGTAAAATCGATCATGATGACTTCCGATTTATATGTCTCGATAAAATCGGCTTGCGAAATATTGATTTTCTTGATGTTCATATGATATTCACCGAGAACACCGCTAATTTGGCTGATCAGGCTGATCTGATCAATAGCTTTGATGGATAGATTCTTGTATTTGCGTCGCGAAAGATAGACGTTATCAACTTTGTTGAGCACAAAAAGACTCAGAAGAACAAAGATGGTGGCCACAATCGCCGGCTTCCAGTAACCGATACCCACAGCCAGGCCGATCCCCGAGACCACCCATATCCCGGCCGCGGTCGTCAACCCCTTGATATTGCCGCGATGTTGAATGATCGTCCCCGCCCCTAAAAAACCGATGCCGGTAACCACGCCGGCCGCTATCCTCCCGGGATCTCCCCGAAAATATATGTTCTCGAATTCAGCGCTGAAGAAACCGTAAGCCGAGACCATCATAATCAGCGCCGAACCCACACAGACAAGGATGTGCGTCCGGAAACCCGCCGGCCGGTTGCTTATTTCCCTTTCAAAACCAATCAGACCGCCCAGAAGAACAGCAAGAAATAGCCTGAGTGCTATCTCAAAAATGCTCAATTCAGGATTCATCTGCTGCCCTCCCCATAAAATAATTAATATAGATTATATCACAGGTGCCCGTGAAAATGAATTATATTAATATATATGAGTGTATCAACCGGAGATGCGGAGATGGAGAAATCATTACTTTCCGCTTCTATTTTTAAATGGGGGTCAGGCTCCGGATAATCAGGAGATCTGAGGCAAAAATTGTTTGTCGGTCAATACCGCCGCGTAGTAATCGGCTTTCTCTTTGATGGTGTTCAGGCTGTCGCGGAGCGTAAAATCACCGGGGACAAACCCGCCTTTCCTGATTTCATCCCAGGTCAGGGGCATGGATATGGGAGCTCCGGGGAGGGGGCGGGGGCTATATGGAGATACCAGGGTTTTGCCCCATACATTCTGCAGATAATCTAGATAGATCTTGCCCCCACGCCTCTCGATTTTCCGTTCGAGGGTTGTTTTCCGCGGGTACGCTCTGTTTACCTGTTTACAAACGCCCATAACAAATTCTCGGGTCTCCTCGTAAGAATAGAGTGGATATACAGGAACAAATACCTGTATTCCCGTGGCACCCGAAGTTTTGGGATATCCCCGGATATGAAGGCCGGCCAGACATTCGTGCAGCGCCCGGGCAATCTCCAGAACATCATCAAAAGTGGACTTCTCCATGGGGTCGAGATCGAATACGGCAAAATCGGGGTTATCCGGGGTACCCTGCTGCGATAACCAGGGATGAAACTCTATCGCCGCCTGGTTGCCGATCCAGATCAGCGTCTCCACGTTGGCGGCAATAATATAATTGGTAATCTTATCATCACGTTGCAGAACTTGAAACGTTTCAATCCAGGGGGGTGCCCCCTGAGGGCAATTCTTCTGATAAAAGCCGGCTCCTTCGATACCTTTGGGGAAACGCCGCAAGACCAGAGGACGGTTCTGCAGGTGAGGAAGAAGGAACGGAGCAACTGAGATCAGGTAGGAGATCAGATCATACTTGGTAAGCCCCGATTCAGGCCAGAGTACCCTCTCGAGGTTGCTGATCCTGACCGAATGTTCCCCTGCTTTTAATTGCGATGGAATCTTTGCCCCCTCCTTCCGGAACCTTGAATTTTTTTAAAAAGTGGCTTCTTCGGGTCTGGACGATGAAAAACTGGCCACTACCGGCGCCCTCATCATCAGGTTCTCCGTCCACTCCATGAATTCTATCTCGGCCGTTAACGACGGTTCAAGCCAGATGACCTCTCCAAGACGGGGAGGGTTTACAAAGCAAGGAGCGGGAACACCGAGCATCTCCCCGGCCCTGTATAATTCTCTGGCCTCCGCCGCGGTTAGCCCCGCTCCGGCCCGACCGATATAATAGAGATTCCCATCATGATAGGCTCCCAGAAGCAGAGAACTCACCCGCCCCCCCTTCAGGGCCAGTCCCCCCACCACGGAAAGCTGTCTGCGGCGGGGTTTGATCTTCTGCCAGTAGGGAGATTTCCGGCCGATCAGGTAAGGGCTGTGAATATCTTTGGCCACTATCCCTTCCAGATTGCGGGCACATATCTGCTGGAACAACAACTCTTCATCCTCAAAATTATCATTTAAATAGATCGACTTCTCTCCCCGGAGCCCCCCGAACAACTCGCTCAATATTTCCTGGCGGCGATACAACGGGAGCGTGGTCAGATCCTCTCCCTTCCAGAAAAGAAGATCAAAGATACAGTACGTGCAGGGTTTGTGCCGGGAGAGCCACTTGATCCTGCTCTCGCGCCGAAGAGAATCTCTTTCCATGATGCGTGAGAATCGGGGATAACCCGCTTCCAGGGCTACCGCCTCCCCATCAATCAGGGCCTCCCCCGCCCCCACCATCTCCTTCAGGACCTGGAACTCGGGATATTGCAACGTACGCTCCCTCCCTTTGCGGCTTTGCAACCTGACACCGTCAGCCGTTACAAAGGCAAGCACACGCACCCCATCCCATTTGATCTGCGAAATAAAGCCCGCTCTCTTAACCGGCTGCGGAGCGCTGATCGGTTCCATCGGCCTTACCCGGAGGAAAAATTGCTGCAGAGGGGCATGAAGATCAAGCACGGCCCGCTCCCGCCGGCTCTTTTTTCCCGGCCTCCTTCCCCTCCTTACCCGTAGCCTCCAAACTGGCCTGAAGGGCTTCCACCAGATCAACAACACGCCCCCGTTCAGGCGGTTCCACAACGGCAACCTCCTCTCCGGCCACCTTGGCTTCGATAATTTCGAGTAAAGCTTTTCGGTATTCATCCACATACTTGCCGGGATCAAAAGGAGCGGTCAGGTTTTCAATTAATTCCCTGGCCATCTTCAATTCATGCTCATGTATTTCGATCTCCCGATTCCACGAGGGCAGCTCCGCCGTTGCATGCACCTCGTCGGGATAAAACATTGTTTCCAGGGATAGGATGCCGTCATAGGTGCGGAGCGCGGCCAGAGATTGCTTTGAACGGATGGTCAGGCGAGCAACGGCGATCTTGCCCGTCTCCCTCATCGATTCCTGCAGCAGATTATATGCCTTCTCCCCCAACTCCGTCGGCGTCAGGTAATAAGCATGATCATAAAACAGGGGATCAATCTCCGCCAGCTCGATGAAATCTACAATATCAATCGTTTTCGTGGTTTTATCCGGTATATGAGCCAGATCTTCCTCTTTGATGAGCACAAAGCGGCCCCGGTCATATTCATAGCCCTTGACGATCTCCTCCCAGGCGACTTCCTTCCGACAATGGGGACAAAACTTTTTATACTCCAGAGGGGTCAGACATTCCTCATGAAGATGCCTGAACTTTACCGTCTTTTTCTTGGTTGCGGCATACATCTTCACGGGTATATTGACCAGTCCGAAGCTGATCGATCCTTTCCATAACGGACGCACCGTAAACACTCCTTTTATCATTAATTTTATCTTCCTGCCTGAATTTATCCCCGCCTATTAAATCTTCTGCAATTCTTTTCCGGCCGTGTAAGCGGCTACAGCACCGTCGGCGGCAGCCGTAATAACCTGGCGCAGCGATTTGGAACGGATATCCCCGGCGGCAAACACCCCCCCGCAAGAGGTGCGCATCTCTTCATCCGTGATGATAAAACCATCTTCGTCCTTGCGGAGCTCTGCAAATAATTCGGTATTTGCTTTGCGGCCGATGGAGATAAAGACCCCGTCGATGGGCAGATATTGGGACGTTTTCCCCCGGATCAGCTTAAGGCCTGCCGCTTTCCAGGAGCCCTCGATCGCCTGCACCTCTGTATTCCACAGAATCTCGATACGTCTGTCTGCCAGAACTCTGTCCTGCAGACTCCGCACCGCATGGAGACGATCGGAACGATGAATCAGATATACCTTCCGGGCAAAACGGGTCAAGTAAAGCGACTCATCGACGGCGGCATCTCCGCCCCCGACCACAGCCACCTCCTTGCCGGAAAAAAAGGCCCCATCACAGGTGGAGCAATGGGACACCCCGTGTCCCTGTAACTCCTTTTCCCCGGGAATCCCCAGGCTCCGGGGCTCTGTGCCGGTGGCCACGATTACTTTTGGGGCTGCAAACTCCCCTGCCGAACTGCCAATCCTCTTGGATTCACCTTCCAGATCCGATTTCTCAAAGACGGCGTAAAGCACCTCGGCGCCGAATTTGAGCGCTTGTTGCTCCAGCGCCTGCCCGTATTCAATGCCGCCGATCCCTTCCGGGAATCCGGGGTAATTATCAACCCAATCCGTGGATACAATCTTTCCGCCGGATTGCATCTTCTCCAGAACCAACACCGCGTGCCCCGCTCTGCCTCCGTAAATTGCGGCGGTTAGTCCGGCCGGCCCTCCCCCGATGATGATGATCTCCCATTCCCGTCTATTAACGGCAGGCAAATCCGATAAACCTCCATAAACTAAAAATATAGCGTTCCCCCAAAAACATGGTACGCCTCACGTTACCGCAAGCCGCATCGTTTAATTTGGTCCACGCTATATTTAGGTTTAACCTTGTTTCATATTTTTAATCAGAAGACTTAAATTTAAAGCCTTGGAGGAGTGGGTCAGCGCCCCGCTGGAGATAAAATCCACCCCGGTCCGGGCATATTCTTCCAGGCAGGAGCCGGTAATATCACCCGAAGCTTCCAGAAGAGCTCGTCCGGCGTTTATCTTGACCGCCTTCCGGATCGTTTCCAGATCCATATTATCAAGCATGATCAGGTCCGCCCCTGTATCAAGAGCCTCCTGAAACTCATCCAGATTGGTAACTTCAACTTCTATCTTCAGCGTTATGGGAGCCTTCATTGCCGCTTTCAGTACGGCGGCGTTAATGCCCCCAGCGGCAGCAATATGATTCTCCTTGATGACGATCCCGCCGGAAAGTCCCTGACGATGGTTCCGTCCTCCGCCCACCATCACCGCATATTTTTCGAGATGGCGCAATCCGGGTGTCGTTTTACGGGTATCCAGAAGCAGAACAGAATGATCTTTGATCAGCTCGGTCCATCTCCTCGTCAATGAGGCAATACCTGAAAGATGCTGCAGAAAATTCAGGGCTGTTCTTTCCGCCATCATGATCGGTTGGATCAGGCCGGTTATCTCGGCAATTACCGTGCCTCTGTTCACAAATTCTCCATCGTTGATCCGGGCATTGAAATGAAGCCCCTCGTCTACCATCTTAAAAACGCCATTACATACTTCCAACCCGGCGATAACACCGTCTTCACGGGTAATTATCTCCGCCGTGCCTTTTTTTTCAGGCGGCACAATCAGCGCAGTGGTATAATCTCCCGCCCCGATATCTTCTTTTAAAGCAAGCTCCATAATCTCTTTCACCCATGGAGTGAGAATCATCTATTTTTACTCCTTTGGCATATGTTGTTTCTGAATACAAAAGTATCCCTCTATATGAATTTGCGGCAGTCAATCGGCAACAATCAAAGAGGCCGCCTCCCCTTAAAAACCCCTTTGATCTCTTGGATAAGCCGCCCCATAACTGCTTTGGGAATTGGATCATGAACCTTCATCTGACCTCAAGCATGCGTGCCAGGGATACGGCTGCTTTCTTGCAGATTTCCTCCGGGACAGAGATTGCGGTCTCCATATGTTCCAGGGAATGAGCCACTTTGTTCAGTGTGGTGTATTTCATATTGGGGCAGAACAGACCCGGCGAAAGCAGATGAAATTCCTTCTCCGGATTCTCCTTCTTTAAACGATACAGCAGGCCGACCTCCGTGCCGATGACCAACACCTTCTCCTCCGTCCGAGCTACGTAATTTACTATCCCTCCCGTCGATAAAACCCGATCGGCTCTGGCGCTTACTTCAGGCGGGCACTCGGGATGCACGATAATCGGGCAACCCGGATATTTTTGGCGGGCGTTCTCGATATCGTGTAAAGTGACCCGATGATGAGTGATACAGTATCCATCCCATGCAATCACCTCTTTATCGGTAAACCGGGAAACATAGCCCCCCAGATTCTTATCCGGAACAAACAGGACCCGCTCTTCCTGCAAAGAATTGACTACTTCAACCGCGTTAGCGGAAGTACAGCAGATATCACTCTCCGCCTTTACCTCGGCCGTGGAATTGATATAGGCCACGATGGGAACCCCGGGGTACCGTCTCCGGGCTTCCTGTAACTGTGGGCCGGTAACCATGTTGGCCAGCGGGCAATCCGCAAGCGCTTCCGGCAGAAGTACCGTCTTTTCCGGCGCCAGCATCGCCGCACTCTCGGCCATAAAATGAACCCCGCAGAAAACTATCGTTTCCGCATCAACCTCTGCCGCTTTCTGGCTCAGATCCAGAGAATCACCCACAAAATCGGCTATATCCTGAACTTCACCCATCTGGTAATTGTGAGCTAATATTACGGCATTCCGCTGTTTTTTAAGCCGCCGGATTTTGTCTTTTAAACCATCCATGCCCGTTTGCTGCAGCATCACTACCTCCACGTGCTCATAACTTATCATTTATTATGAACAAATACATTTACATTGTCAATTATCAGAATAAAATAGATTTATATTAGGGGACAAGCCCTAGACGGCCTCGTGGCGGAGCAAATTGAAATAAACAAACTTTTTTTGCAGGTCCACTCTGGCCACTTCAACATCGACCGAATCACCCAGACGATATTTTTTACGGGTGCGTTTGCCGATTACCATCATCAGATCTTCCCGGTACTGATAATAATCATCTTGAATACTCTCCAGTAAAATCAACCCTTCTACCGTATTCTCCAGCTCTACAAAGATCCCAAAAGAGGTAACACCGCTGATCACACCCGAAAACGACTCTCCTTCTCTTCCCTCCATATACTCAACTTTTTTATGTTGAATACTCTCCCTCTCCGCCTCCATGGCACATCTCTCCATCCGGGAAGCATATTCTGCCCGACCGGGAAGTTGCTTTTTCAAAAAAGCGATCCTCCCTTCCTCCATATTCCCTGCAAGTTGATCTTTTATCAGGGCATGAATCTGCAAATCGGGGAAACGCCGGATCGGCGATGTAAAATGCGTGTATTTTTTTAACGCCAGTCCAAAATGCTTTTCGTTGGTTACGCTGTAATAAGCATGGGGCAAAGAACGTAGCAGAACATAGTTGACCGTTCTTTCAAGCGTTGTTCCCCGTACACTTTCAAGCACAGATTGAATCGTCTGCGGTTTAATTTTACGGAGATCTCCGCTTATCTTGATATTCATCAAAGCCAAAATATTTCTGAAAGCAATCATCTTCTCCTCTGTGGGAGAAGGGTGCACCCTGTAGATAAACGGCAAACCCTCACCGCTGAAATGCTCGCTGACCGCCACATTGGCCAACAGCATGAACTCCTCGATGATCGACTCGGCCCGGCCCGGCATCTTCCGTTCGATGGCCAGGGGCTTCCCCTCATCATCAAGGGTAATCTTTGTTTCCGGCAGATCCAGAATGAGAGCTCCTTTCTGCAGACGGTTTTCTTTGAGCATAAACGCCAGTTCGTCCATCTTTTTCAGCATCAGCTCAATTTCCGTAAAGTTCTCCTCTGCAGAGATCATCTCCTCAACCTGTTCATAACTGAGCTTCTGTTTTACCCTGATCAGACTGGGAAAAATATTGTAATTCTCCACTTTCCCCCGCACATCAAGTTCAATGATGACACTGATGGCCAGGCGGTCTTTATTCTCCTGAAGGCTGCACAGGTTCTGGGAGAGCAGGGGCGGTAACATGTGGATAACCCGATCTACCAGATAGATACTGGTCCCCCGTTTAAGAGCTTCACGGTGAAGAGCGGTCCCCTCTCTGACATAATGGCTTACATCGGCGATATGGATGCCCAACCGATAACCGCCGCCATCACGCTCCGCAAGAGAGATCCCGTCATCGATATCACGTGCATCCTCGGGGTCCACGGTAACGATCAGGTTATCCCTTAAATCGGTTCTTCCTTCCCTCAGGGCGGTAGGCACTATATCTTCCTCCCCGGGAAGGTTCCGGAGCTCCTTCATCACCCGGGAGGGAAACTTCTCTTTATCGGCCAGCTTCATCTTTGCGGTCCGGATAACGGAGACCACTTCACCCTCGCGGTTCCTTCCGGATCTCCCGGCCGAGATTTTTACAGAAACACGATCGCCTTCGGCCGCCTTCCCGATTTTATCCGCGGGTATAAAGATATCCTGCTCCTTCCCGGAATCCGGAACCATGAATGCATAGCCCCGGCGTGTGCTCTGAAAGGTGCCGGTCAGGATATCCTTGTTTTTTCCCGGGGAGCTTCTGGAACGAAGGCCCCGTTTTGCCCCGGGCCTTCCTCTAAGCTTCTTTTTTGGCACTCTTCTTTTTATTTTCAATCCACCACCATTCTCGTCATTAACAAAAAGGAGCAGGAACCTTCACCTGCTCCGCCTTAAAATTTCTGTTATACCCAAGTTATCTTGATATATTTTAAAGTTTCAGGCGAACACCTTTTTTATTTTAAAATCGTCAACACGATGGCTAAAACCATAAAGGCTGCCGCGAGCCCTGTGGTTATACGGCTGAATAGATCGTCCAAACCTTTTTTCTTGCCAAAAAGAGTTTGTGCCCCGCCACCTATCGCCCCCGATATTCCCGCACTTCTTCCCGATTGCAGGAGCACGGACACAATCAGCGCTACACTGATCAATACATGTATAACAGTAAGGGCTATACGCATAACACTTATCCTCCCCACAAATTACATCTTCTTAAGCCAACGAATGATATTCTAACACAGGAATACTTTTTTAACAACAGACCTTTGCATTTTGATCGTGCCAAGATACTGTAGGTTTAAAAAAGAACCCGTTATAGTTTGGCCTGAACGAAACGTTGCCTAAAATGATTCGCCTCACTCGGAATGAGCAAAAATAGTTGTTGTTATCAGAGGGAGCGACCAGCGGAAGCGACCGAAGGATCTTACCCACTACAGTACCGTTATCATCATGTGGAATGGAATAACCCCGGCCCACGTTCTCTTGCTGGTCGCCTACCTCTACGTTTTATCCCAAATATCCCTGCAATAACTTTACACCAACTCGCATTTTTATCAGAAAGTAAAGAGGGTCTGTCGCCCGGCATAACTGCCACCCACTCCGAGTTCTTCAGAGATACGCAACAACTGGTTATATTTTGCCGTCCGGTCAACCCGGCTCGGCGCACCGGTTTTGATCTGCCCCGCGGCGGTGGCGACAGCAAGATCGGCGATAAAGGAATCCTCCGTCTCTCCGGAACGGTGAGAGATCACATACGAATATCCTGCTCTCTGAGCAATCCTGATCGCCTCCATCGTCTCCGTTACCGTGCCGATCTGGTTCAGCTTGATCAGGATCGAATTGGCCACCCCTTCTTCGATCCCCCTGGTTAGCCGCCCCGGGTTCGTTACAAAGAGGTCGTCCCCTACCAGCTGGATCTTTTTGCCCAGAGCCGCGGTCAGGCCGCTCCACCCCTCCCAGTCTTCTTCCGCCAGGCCGTCTTCGATACTGCATATCGGATATTTTTCTACCAGATTTACCAGATAATCGATCATCTCATTTACTTCCCGGGCCTTACCTTCAAGGTGGTACTTGCCATCACGGTACAGCTCATTGGCGGCAACATCCATCGCCAGAAAAATATCCTCGCCGGGCTGGTAACCAGCCCCCTCAATCGCCTCGATGATAACTTCAAGTGCCGCATGGTTGGATTCAAGGTTGGGAGCAAAGCCGCCCTCATCGCCAACCCCTGTATTGAGGCCTTTCTTCTGCAGCACTTTTTTAAGAACATGGAAGGTTTCCACTCCCATCTGCATGGCCTCTTCAAAATTTTTCCCACCTACGGGCATGATCATAAACTCCTGTATATCGACGTTGTTATCCGCATGTTCCCCCCCGTTGATAATATTCATCATCGGGGTCGGAAGAAGATTAGCCCCCAGCCCGCCCAGATAACGGTAAAGAGGGATTCCCAGTGCCAGGGAGGCCGCCCGGGAGATCGCCATCGAGACCCCTAGAATAGAGTTTGCGCCCAGGTGGCTTTTATCCGGAGTCCCATCTAAATGAATGAGGTAACGGTCAATGGCTTCCTGTTCCAGGCAGTTGCGGCCCACCAAAAAAGGAGCAATCTTCTCCCTGATCTTCCTGACCGCCTCTGATACCCCTTTTCCCAGATAACGGTCGGGGTCCTTATCACGAAGTTCCAGAGCCTCAAACGCACCGGTAGAGGCCCCCGAAGGGACCGCCGCGCGCCCCCTTACCCCCTCCGACAGGATAACATCGACTTCAACCGTAGGGTTACCGCGCGAATCTATAATTTCTCTGGCCTTGATCTCTCTGATTTCAGTATGGTGCATTATTGTATTACCTCCTATGATTAATTGTTTCTTTTATGGAACCCGTGCACTACGTCCCTTGCTTGCCCATGGGCATGGGTGGAATCTTTCCTGTACAGCAGACTTCTCCCCGTCATCTCCTCCGGCGGCTGCACCCCCATCAGCTCCAGCACCGTAGGGGCAATATCCGCCAGAATACCGCCGCTGCGAAGATTATATGTAGGATGTTCATCTAACAAAATAAACGGAACTTCGCTGGTGGTATGCGCCGTAACCGGTTTTCCCGTGGCCGGATCCCGGACCAGATCTGCATTGCCGTGATCAGCGGTTACGAGCATCCGGAAACCGCTCTTCAGCGCCTGTTCGGCGATCAGACCGACCCCCCGATCCACAGCTTCCACGGCCTTGATCGTAGCCTCCATATTACCGGTATGCCCGACCATATCCGCATTGGCAAAATTTATAACAAAAAAAGAGTGCTTCCGCCGTGCTATCTCCAGGCAGGCTTTCCCGGCCACCTGATGAGCACTCATCTCCGGCTGCAGATCGTAGGTCGCTACAGCCGGTGAGGGAACCAGAAAGCGATCCTCACCCGGAAAAGGCTTTTCGCGTCCGCCGTTGAAGAAGAAGGTTACATGGGCATACTTTTCCGTCTCCGCCAGACGATACTGGTTGTATCCGTTCTTGGAAAGCCATTCCCCCAACGTATTATGCAGATATTCCGGAGGAAAAACAATGGGGCAGTCAAAACGTTTATCGTATTCGGTCAGAGTAACCACCAGAGGAAATACCGGTGTTACCCCCCGATCAAACGTTTCGAGTTCCTCCTCCAGAAAGGCTCTGGTAATCTGGCGGACACGATCCGGCCGAAAATTGAAAATCAGAACGGNNCTGATCCGTTCCCAGCGGTTATCCCGATCCATCGTATAGTAGCGACCCGCAATGCTAACAATCCGCCCAACCTCATTTGCCCGGCAGAAGTCGTTCAGCTCCTTGATGTACTTCAAGGCATTGGCCGGCGGAACATCCCTTCCGTCAAGAATGGCATGCACAAAAACATTGCGACTCAGTCCAAAACGCTTGGCGGCCATCAACAAGGCAAACAATTGATCGATATGACTGTGGACCCCCCCATCAGAAAGGAGGCCCATCAGATGGAGCGATGAACGTTTTTTGCTCACCGTCTCCATCGTCTGCCTGATCACCTTGTTTTCATAGAAAGCACCGGATTCGATACTCCTGTTGATGCGGGTCAGATCCTGATAAACGATCCGACCGGCCCCGATATTCAAGTGTCCTACCTCCGAATTGCCCATCTGCCCCGCAGGCAGCCCCACCGCTTCTCCGGCGGCTCCCAGCATGGTAAAAGGACAAGATTCCCTAAGCTTGCGCAAATTGGGGGTTGTGGCTCTGGCAATCGCATTTCCTTTCTCGTCTGCACGACATCCCCATCCATCCATAATGACCAGTATTACAGGCCTGTTGGCAGGATCCAATCACTAAACCTCCCGATAAACACGGGCAGAGTTTGCCGCCCTGATCAGCCCGGCAAAAGTATCGGCCTGAAGACTGGCACCACCTACGAGTGTTCCATCAATCCCCGGAATGGTTACAAAATCACCGATATTGTCTTTGTTGACGCTGCCCCCGTATAGAATCTTGACTTTTGACCTATCCTCAAAAATACGGTCAATCTCTTCAAGAATACAGTTGGCTGCCGCGGCGGCATCTTCCTGCGAGGCGGCAATCCCCGTCCCGATAGCCCATACCGGTTCGTAGGCAATTACCAGATTTTTTATTTTTTCCGGGTCAATCCCCTCCAGGCCTTCTCTAAGCTGGTTGAGAATGACCTTCTCCATCTGCCCCGATTGATGATCTTCGGCCTTCTCCCCGATACAGAAAATGGGGATCAGATTATATTCAAGCGCTGTATTTATCTTCTTGTTAATCTGCTCATTGGTCTCCCCAAAAATCCACCGGCGCTCGGAATGGCCGATAATAACATAACGTACCCCAAATTCTTTCAGCATCAGCGGGGATATCTCTCCGGTAAACGCCCCCTCACTTTCCCACATGATGTTCTGGGCTCCCAGATGAAAAGCGGTCTTGAAGAGCGCCTCCCCGGCGGCAGATAAGGCCGTAAATGGCGGGCAGATAATCACCTGGCTTCCGGATAATTCTCCCTGCCAGACCTTGAATTTTTCTACATATTCCTTCGTCTCCTGATTGGTCTTGTACATCTTCCAGTTTGCAGCAATAATCAAATTCATTACCTAAACCTCCTACAGTTTATTATTTGGTCTGATCATTCAACGCCGCTATCCCCGGCAGTTCTTTTCCTTCCAAAAATTCGAGAGTAGCCCCCCCTCCAGTGGACACGTAGTCGGCTTCCGTGGAGATACCAAACTTTTCAAACGCGGCTGCGGTATCTCCTCCACCGACCAGTACATAAGCATCGCTCTCCACCGCCGCCCTGGCTACTGCCTCCGTACCGCGGTCGAAAGGACTCAACTCAAAGACACCCATAGGGCCGTTCCATACTACCATCCCGGATTTGGCAATAATTTCGCTGAAATTTACAACCGTGCTGGGACCGATATCGACGGCCTTCCATCCACCGGCCACAGAGTCCGCGGTTACGGTCCGAAATGGAGCCCCTGCGGCCAGATCTTCAACGATAACAAGATCATCGGGCAGATAAACCCGTTTATCTTCCGCTTTTATTTTCTTTAACAGTTTTTTGGCACTGTCGAGCTTGCCCTCTTCATAAAATGAGGCGGCCATATCATACCCTTTGGCTTTCAAAAATGTATTGGCCATCCCCCCGCCGATAAGAATATAATCGGCCAACTCCAGGAATTTATTGATAACCCCGATCTTGTCAGAGACCTTGGCTCCACCAAAAACGGCGGTTAAAGGCCTTTCCGGATTATCGAGGCATCTCTGCAGAGTGGATATCTCTTTCTCCATAAGCAGGCCGGCCACCGCCGGGAGGAATCTGGTGACCCCTTCCGTGGAAGCATGGGCACGATGTGCCGTCCCGAATGCATCGTTTACAAATATCTCCGCCAATTTGGCCATCTTTTCGGCCAAAACCAGGTCGTTCTGCTCCTCGCCGGGCTCAAAGCGCACATTCTCAAGCAGCAGGATCTCCCCTTCATTCAGGGCCAGAGCGCATTCCTCCGCCTCCGGACCCACCGTAAAATCAATCTTCCTGATCTCCACTCCCAGAAGCTCTCCCAGGCATCCGGCTACCGGGTCCATCCTCAGCTCATCAACAACTTTACCTCCCGGCCTTCCGAGATGTGATACCAGAATAACCTTTGCTCCCCTTTCCAGAAGAAAACGGATGGTCGGCAGAGATGCACGGATCCGCGCATCATCGGCTACCGTTCCCCCGTCCAGAGGAACATTGTAGTCTACCCTTACGAGCACTCTTTTTTGTTCAGTGGAGATGTCTCTTAACGTCAGCTTTTTCACCGTATCACCTCTTTGAAATATCTACTCAGTTGTTTTTTATTCGATTATCAATAATCAAATCCCTTTTACTATCCATGCCTGTAATAAAGTTTAATTAATCAGTTTTTTATCTAAAAGACCGTTTTATAGCTTTCCCGATATGGGAAAAGCTTATCTCCTCATTTTCGATACATTCTCGGCTATCCTGTTTATCCTGTTGAGACGATAACTCATCCCCGACTTGCTTAGCGGAGGACTCATCATCCCCCCCAGTTCCTTGAGAGAAGCCTCCGGATATTCGATTCTCAAAAAAGCGGCGGCCTTCAACCCGGGAGATAATCTGTCCAGCCCTACGGTCCGTGCAATAGTCTCGATGGCCCGGATCTGCTTGCAGGAAGCCGTTACGGTCTTATCTAGGTTGGCCGTCTCGCAGTTTACAAGGCGATTGGTCTGGTTTCGCAAACTCTTGAAGACACGTTGTCCCTCCATCTGCATCAAGGTGGAGTAGGCCTTGATAATTCTTAAAAAGTCCAGAATTGATTCTGCATTTTTCAGATAGACATAATACCCCTTTTCCCGATCACGCAGCGAGGCGGTTACCCCGAATTCCTGCATCAATCGGAGCATCTCCCGGGCATAAATCTCGTATTCGGAAAATATTTCGAGATGGTAATCGGCCTGTGGCGAATTTATCGACCCCCCGGCCATGAAAGCTCCCCGCAGGTAACTTCCCCGGCAACAGTTGTTCTTTACCAGCTCCGGATTTACATGGGGCATCCCCAGCCAGCTGCCCCGTTTCTTTGCCCCCGGATATGAAAACAACTTCTCCAGAACAGCCTCATCAAAGATCCTGATTATAAAATATGAGTCCGCGCATTTTCTCCTTTCACAGCGCACCACCCCGGGGGTCACCAGAACCGTTTCCTTGATAGCTTTAAAAACATACCTGGTCAGGGCGTTGCTATCCAGCCGTATATTCAATACCGGCTTCCGGCCGTTGAGGGTAATATAACCGCGCAGATGGATTATCGCCCCCAATTCTGCACGTCGGCAGCATAAATTGGGAGGGATTGAACGGGTCAGTTCATTTTTTACCTTCTGAGAGAAAGTCGTTGCCTTCCGGGCCATCAGAACCATCCCCTTTATTTATCAATATCCCGATGCTCGATCGCCAGGGAGTAACCTTCCTGTTGCAGAACGCGGAAAAGTTCATTGGCGATAGTGACCGAGCGATGCCGGCCCCCGGTACAGCCAATCCCGATAATCAGATGGCTCTTCCCTTCGCTGATATAATGGGGTATCAGGAACGTTAACATCTCCTCTAGCTTCTGAAAGAATATCTTGGTAACCGGCCATTTACATACATAATCTTTAACCACCGTATCATTACCGGTCAACGGTTTAAGATGCTCGACATAATGGGGATTGGGCAAAAAGCGCACATCGAAAACCAGATCACAATCCGAAGGTATTGAGTGCTTGTATCCAAAAGATATAAGCGTCACCTGCAGGCTTTTCTCCCGCCGATTTGCAGCATAAAGTGAGATGATCTTGTCACGGAGCTCATTGGGAGACAGGAATGAGGTATCGATGATATTGGTGGCCTTGCCTCTTATCTCACTCAGTATCTTGATCTCTTTATCTATTGATTCCAGGATGGTGCTCTCCTTTAAAGGATGACGTCGTCGCGTCTCCTTGTATCTGCGCACCAGCACGCTCTTGGAGGATTCAAGAAATAATATCTCGTACCGGAAACCGTCTGCTTCCAGCTCGGCAAGGCTTTCAAAGAGCTGGGTAAAAAAATCACGGCCGCGGATATCACAGACGAGGGCCACCCGGTTCACCTTCCCCTCCGATTGGAGGCACATCTCCGCAAATTTGGGAATTAAAACCGGCGGGAGGTTATCTACGCAGAAGTAACCCAGATCCTCGAAACAATCCATCGCCCGGCTTTTCCCGGCCCCGGAGAGGCCGGTAATAAGAACGAATTGTATATCATTCATCTTCCTTTTGACCCCCTTTATCTGTATCGATTGGATGCATCAGCTCGCCCGGAAGAACCCTCCGGAGATCTCCCCTGCGGCTCCGACATCCTTTTATCCAGGCCTGCCTGGCCCCGTCATATACACCGGCATTAAAGATGCGTTCTTCCTCGATTCCCAGCAGCCGGGCGGCCCGGACGGCATCACCCATTTCCCCGACAGCAGACGGGTGGTGAGCATCGCTGTTAATTGCAAATAGCGCCCCGTTTTCCGCCGCCTCTTTCAGCTGTTTCCCGTACTGCAAAACATGGTTGTTGTTTAATTCCAGAAGGGTCCCTCTCTCCCGGCAAACACCGGCCAGCACCGGCAAGTCCAGAGTAAAAAATAAACCAGGATGAGATACCAGATCTACAGGATAACGCCGGATGGCATTTATCAGCGCCTGGGTATTAACCCCTTTGGAAATATCCGGCGGCAAAATTTTAAGCCGCGCCAGCGTATTAAAAAATGAAAGATAGAGGCCGGACCTGAACCCGCGGGAAAAAACCCAGGGATGTAATCCCACGATCAGGAAATCGAGTTCCCTGACCATAGCAGAGGTAATATCCAGCGTGCCGTCGATACCGATAATATTGGCTTCCACGCCCAGCAACAACTCAATCTGTGGATACAACGCCGCACATCTGCTCAGTTCCTCACGAAGGTGAGAAATCTTCCTCGCAAACGGCACCCCGATCCACAGAACCCCCGGGCCGTGATCGGTAATGGCAAGAACTTTCAGCCCTTTTTGAGCCGCCGCCCTTACATTATCCTCGATCCATCCCCGGCCATGGCTATAACGGGTATGGGTATGGAAATCCGCCCATATTTTCATTCTTATACTGTTCACGCCTCATCGGAAGGTTGTCCAAAAGATCGTTTTGTACTACTGATCTTTCAAACGATGACGCCTTTCAACATAATCGATAACCCTGCATACATCTGCATTGATAATCTGTTCCGGAGGCACCCCGGCATCCTTCAACAGCTCCCGGGCCCGGTTCAGATTGCCGACATCTTCGGAAAAATGAGCATCGCTGTTGGCGGCCACCAGACCGCCCCGTTCTTTTACCAGGGTCGCGATCCGCAGGCAATTTTCCCGGCTTCCGGAACGCACCGCAAAAGAATTATTATTGATCTCAATTAGCTTCTGCTGTTCTTCCGCTTTTAAAACCATCTTTTCGGCATCGATAATAAACTCAGGATTTCCCGGGTGCACTATCCCGTCTACCAGAGGATTTTCCAGCGCTTTCACCAGAGCCCTCGTATTTTCATCACGATTGCCGGGCCGGATACAAGGTTGATGCAGACCCGCCCAGACCAGATCCAGCTGCCGGAGATAAGAAGGAGGCAGATCCAGCTCTCCATCATAATTTATAATGTTGGCCTCCACGCCGGAAAGAACCCGGACCCCGTCAATATATCGCGGCAATGCTCGCAAATTCCCGAAATAATAGCGGTGAGTCCCCCCCGGCATAGCCGGGCCGTGATCGGTAATCGCCACCAGCTGCAACCCTTTTTGGGCCGCCGCAGCACATATCTCGCTTACACTGCTGTAAGCATGGCCGCTGGCTACCGTATGAATGTGCAGGTCCGCACATAATTCTATTTCTTTCAATAATCTATCTCCTCCCAACCGTAACACCGGGCTTCAATCGGTTAAATAACGTATTTCTCTATCGCTTCCGCCACCCCGTCTTCAAAGTTGGATTTTGTGACCAGATCGGCTATCTCCTTGATCTCGGGAAATGCATTATCAACCACAATGCCCAGTCCGGCATACTGGAGCATATCTATATCATTAAAACTGTTACCGAAGGCCACGATCTCTTCGGCTTTGATCCCCATCTCCCCGGCCAGAAACTTCAAGGCCTGTCCTTTGGTTGCCTGAGGATGGGTGATCTCCAAAAAATAACGGAGCGACTTGGTAACCACCAGGCGGTGATCATAGTTTTCATGCAGATAGGACTCCATCTGTTCCAGATTGCCGTCAAAATCGATGATCGTTAGCTTCGTCGGGCTCACCCCGGTTTTCTTTAAAAATTTATGGAGGCTGCCTACCGATTTTACATCCACGGCGGCGATCTTCTGGTACAGGCGTGAAAAATTGTTCTCCTCCTTGATATGAACCCGGTCATCCGTATAAAGATTGATATGATAACCAAACTCCTCCGCCGCCTCCACGATCGGCAGGGCCATCTCGTAATCAACCGGATAATGGTACAGTTCCTCCCCGGTATCGACCGTCCGGACCATCGCTCCGTGGTAAACGATCACCGGCATATCGATCGCCAGCTGGCGTATATAAGGCAGACTTGATCTAAACATCCTTCCCGTAGCTATCGTCGCCTTGATCCCTTTATCCCGCGCTTTTTTTATCGCGGCCAGATTCCTCTCCGATATTTTGAAATCCTGACCCAGAAGAGTCTCATCCAGATCCATAACTATAAGCCGATAAGCCATCCCCCAACCTCCAGTTTAATTCATGATTCAATTAATTATATCATATCGCTTTACTGCCGATGCAGAAAATCGTAGATGGCCAGGGAGAGTTCCTTGCCGATACCCTCGACCCGGCGGATCTCTTCCGGAGAAGCTCTCAACAAGGCATCCATCCCGCCGAAATGAAGAAGAAGCGCCGCCTTCCGCTTTTTGCCGATGCCCGGGATCCGGTCCAGAGATGACAGCAGAGCCTCCTTCCCGCGAATCCGACGGTGGTAAGCCAGTGCAAAACGATGGGCCTCATCTCTGATTCTTCGGAGCAGGTTCAATGCAGGACTGTGGCGCGGAAGATGCAGCGGCTCCTTCTCTCCCGGAAGATAGATCTCTTCGCGTTTCTCGGCCAAGGCCACGGCAGAGACATCGCCCCTCTCTTTTTCCCGTAAAACCTCCATCAAAACATTCAACTGGGCGGCTCCCCCGTCCACCATGATCAGATCCGGCCGCGGCATCTCCGTATGTTCCATCCTGCGCCGCAGCACCTCCCCCATGGCCCGATAATCATCACCCCCGAACTCACCGCGCAACCGGAAGCGGCGGTAACCGTTTTTAAACGGTATCCCCTCCTGAAACACAACCATTGAACCGACGGCTCCGCCGCCCCTCAAGTGTGAAATATCGTAACCCTCCAGCCGCGAGATTTTTTCCCGGCGTACTATTTTCCCCAATTCGGCAAGAGAACGTCTCGCTTCCTCCTCTTTCCCCGGCCGTCCACCCTTTCCGGCCTTCTCCTGAGCAAAGATATACCCCTCATGGGCACATCTCTCCAGAAGGTCCCGGCGAAAACCACGGCGGGGAAGGATTATCTTGACTTTCAGGCCATAAACCCGGTAAAGCCATTGTTGCAAAAGCTCCGCTTCTGCGGGCCGGTGCGAAACGATAATCTCCGCGGGAAGCAGCACCCCCCGGCTATAATAATTTTTGATAAATCCGCCCATTATCTCTGATGAGGGCATCTCCCTGGTCCCCCGGAGGATAAAATGTTCACGTTCCTTCATGCGCCCTTCCCGGATACGGTACATATAGACCGAGGTTACGGGCGCCGCCTTTCTCCCGGCCGCCTCATCCTCCGCATTGATCAAGGCCACGATATCGTAATCCCCTGCGGGCAGGGCCAGCACTTTCTGGTTATCAAGAGCCCGGCGCAGATCATGCAGGCGATCGCGATAGACCACGGCGGTCTCAAAATCCATCCGGGCGGCGGCTTCATGCATCTGCGATTCTATCTTCTTCAGCAGATCATTCTGCCGCCCTTCCATGAACAGAACGACCTGGTTAACCAGGGCCCGGTACTCCTCGGGAGATACGACCTCGCGGCCGCGGCATGGTCCCAGGCAACGCTTCATCTGATAGTTCAAACAGGGGCGGCCGCGGGCGGCTCCATCCAGAGGCTGCCGGCAACTACGTAAGGGAAATATTTTACCCAGGAAGCGCAGTGTCTGACGAAGAGCACGGACTTCGGTATAAGGTCCGAAATAAACAGGCTGATATACGGTGTTTATCTCCGCGCCTTTCTCGGGCAACCTTACCAGTTCCAGCCGCGGGTAGAGCTCCGGCGTAATTTTGGCATAGGGATATGATTTATCGTCTTTCAAACTGACATTGTAACGGGGCTGATACTCCTTGATCAGCTGATTCTCCGTAATCAGCGCCTCCATCTCCGTGGAGGTCAGTATATATTCTATCTCCTCTATCCTGGAGACCAGTATCTGCTGACGGGCACCGACGTTACGGTTGAAATACGAGCTTACCCTGGTGCGGAGATTCCGGGCTTTACCCACGTAAATCACCCTCCCCGCCTTATCTTTCATTAAATATACGCCGGGACGGGCAGGAAACTGTCTTGCCCTTTCAATCAATGAGGGCTTCGTCGTCCGCCGATCATCGCCCATGATCAATCACCTGCTTATCACCCTATTTCCGCCTTGATCACCCTTGAGCCGGAGATTTTTCCGGATAGAGCACCCTCCGCAGATAGCGCCCGGTATAGGAATGCGGCAGGTTGGCAACCTCCTCGGGGGTTCCTTCGGCCACAATCTCTCCTCCTTCGGCGCCCCCTTCCGGACCCAGGTCGATCAGATAATCCGCCCTTTTGATCACTTCCATATTATGCTCGATCACCACCACGGTATTGCCGGAATCGACCAGTTTTTCAAGAACTGCCAGCAACTTGCATATATCATCTATATGCAACCCCGTGGTAGGCTCATCCAGAATATAGATGGTACGACCGTTGCTGCGGCGTGAAAGTTCCGTGGCCAGTTTAACCCGCTGCGCCTCGCCTCCGGAAAGGGTCGTTGCCGGCTGCCCCAGGCGGATATAACCCAGACCGACATCATCCAGTGACTGAAGCCGGCGCTGCACACGGGGTATCGTTTTGAACACCGCCAGAGCCTCCTCAACGGTTAAGTTGAGTACATCGGCAATGTTGTAGCCTTTAAAACGTATCTCCAGGGTCTCGCGATTGTACCTCTTCCCCCGGCAGACTTCGCAGGGTACATAGACATCGGGTAAAAAATGCATCTCGATCTTCAGGATCCCGTCTCCACGGCATGATTCACAGCGGCCGCCCTTAACGTTAAAACTGAATCGGCCGGGACGGTATCCCCTCATCCGGGACTCGGGCGTCTGGGAAAACAATTCGCGGATCCCGTCAAACAGTCCCGTGTAGGTGGCCGGGTTTGAGCGCGGTGTCCTCCCGATAGGCGATTGGTCTATCTCCACAACTTTATCCAGATGCTCCAGCCCCGATATCTTATCATGCTCTGCCCCGCGCTCCCTGGCCCGGTGCAGACATCGCGCCAGTTCGCGAGCCAGGATATCGTTGATGAGCGTGCTCTTTCCCGAGCCCGAGACACCGGTAACACAGGTAAACACACCGAGGGGGATCCTTACATCTATATCTTTCAAATTGTGGGCACGGGCCCCTTCCACCGTCAGCCACCTGCCGTCCATGCCACGGCGGCTCCCGGGCACTTCAATGCAGCTTCTTCCCGCCAGATAATCCCCGGTTATCGACCGCGGTGCCGCCATGATCCTGTCCAGCGGACCGGCGGCCACGATCTCTCCCCCTCCGGCGCCCGCTCCCGGGCCGATATCAACGATATAATCCGCTTTTCTGATCGTCTCCTCATCGTGCTCCACGACTATAACCGTGTTATCAAGATCTCTCAGATCCATGAGCGTCTGCAGCAGGCGCAGGTTATCACGCTGATGCAGGCCGATGCTGGGCTCATCGAGGATATAGATTACCCCCGTCAAACCGGAGCCTATCTGCGTTGCCAAACGTATCCGCTGCGCTTCACCCCCCGACAGGGTACCCGCCGCCCGATCAAGGTTAAGATAATCGAGACCGACATTGCACAGAAAATTTAACCGGGCGGTGATCTCCTTTAATATCTGGCGTGCAATTTTCATCTCTCTGTCATTGAGGGCCAGCGAATTGAAGAAGGCATCGGCTTCGTTGACCGCATAAGCCGCAACCTCCGAAATATTTTTCCCGTTTATGGTTACCGCCAAACTTGATTCCTTCAGGCGCCTCCCCCGGCAGCGGGGACACGGATGGGTACTCATGTACTGGTTGAGCTCATCCCGGATCTCTTCGGAGGTGGTCTCCCGGTAACGGGAAGAGAGAATATTCAGGATCCCCGGGAAAGCCCTCCGGAAGTTCCTCGTCCGCCCATAGGTATTTACATAACGGAAGCTGACCGGCTCCTTTGCACCGTAGAAGATTATCTCCTTCTCCGTATCGGAAAGCAGGTTAAAGGGCGTATGCTCATCAATGTTAAAATGGTGCATCGCCGCCTCCATAAACCGGGAATAATAGCGTGATCCCCAGTTCCACGGGTGCAATGCCCCCTCGGCAATGGTCAGCTCCCCGTTGGGAACCACCTTCCGGGGATCAAACTCCATCTTCACGCCCAAGCCGCTGCAATCGGGGCAGGCTCCGTACGGGCTGTTGAAAGAAAATACCCGCGGACTGATCTCCTCGAAACTAAAACCACAATCCACACAGGCAAACTTCTCGTGGTAAAGGGTCTCCTCCCCCTCGACCACCTGAACCTTGACCAACCCTTCGGAGAGCTTGAGCGTCGTCTCCAAAGAATCGGCCAGCCGTGTCTCGATCCCCTTTCGCAGGACAATCCGATCAACAACCACCTCGATGGTATGGCGCCTGTTTTTATCCAGAACGATATCATCTTCCAGATCCTTTACCTCTCCGTCGATCCTGACCCGCACATACCCCTTGCGCCGCACATCTTCCAGCAGCTGCGTATACTCGCCTTTTTTGCTGCGTACCAGCGGCGCCAATATCTGCAGTCTGGTCCCCTCCTCCAGATGGTAAAGAAGCTGATCGACAATCTGTTCCACGGTCTGCTGGGTGATAGGTTTGCGGCAGTGCGGACAGTGAGGCTTACCGATGCGGGCGTACAGCAGCCGCATAAAATCATATATTTCCGTAACCGTTCCTACCGTTGAACGCGGATTCCGGGTCGTCGCCTTCTGATCGATGGAGATGGATGGAGACAGACCTTCCAGCAGATCGACATCCGGCTTGTTGAGCTGCCCCAGAAACTGGCGGGCATAGGCGGATAAAGATTCAACATATCGCCTCTGCCCCTCCGCATAAATTGTATCGAACGCCAGAGACGATTTCCCCGAACCGCTCACCCCGGTAAACACTATCAATCTGTTTCGTGGAAGATCCAGATCTATATTTTTCAGGTTGTGCTCCCGGGCGCCTCTTATGATGATCTTTTTACCATTCAATCCTATACCGCCCCTTCCTCCAGCTCAAAAATTAAATCTCTTATCTCGGCCGCCTTCTCAAAATCAAGTTCACGGGCGGCTGCATCCATCTTCCGGCGAAGATCTTCAATCAGTTGACGTCTGTTGCCGGACTTCAGTTCATCCTCGGTCGGCAGATACGCAAAACTCTCCTCTGCCTCGGCCAGATGGGTGGCTTCGATAACCCCGTGTACCGCCTTCCTGATGGTCCGGGGCCTGATCTTGTATTTGCGGTTATGAGCCTCCTGTATTTTTCGGCGCCGCTCCGTCTCCGAGATGGCTCTCTCCATAGAATCGGTAATCTCCCGCGCGTACATGATCACCTGCCCATCGATATTTCGTGCCGCCCGCCCGAAAGTCTGGACCAATGAACGCTCCGACCTTAAAAAACCCTCTTTATCGGCATCCAGTATGGCCACCAGCGACACCTCGGGCAGATCCAGCCCTTCCCGCAACAGATTGATGCCAATCAGCACATCAAACTCTCCCATCCTGAGCCCCCTGATAATATCCATCCTTTCCAGAGCGCTTATCTCCGAATGCATATAACGAACCCGTAACTGGAGATCGCTGTAATAGTCGGTCAGATCTTCAGCCATCCTCTTGGTCAGGGTCGTTACCAGCACCCGTTCGCGGCGCTCAACTCTTTTCCTTATCTCTCCGTATAGATCATCAACCTGCCCGTCGACAGGACGAACCTCCACTTGCGGATCGACCAGGCCGGTGGGGCGGATAATCTGCTCCACAATCTGCGCACTCTCCTCCAGCTCAAAAGGGCCGGGCGTGGCCGATACAAAGACGGCCTGATTAACCAGCCCTTCAAACTCATCAAATTGGAGCGGACGGTTGTCCAGAGCCGAAGGCAGACGGAACCCATGCTCCACCAGAGTTTTCTTCCGTGAATAATCCCCGGCAAACATCCCCCTGATCTGAGGGATGGAGATATGTGACTCATCGATAAACAGCAGGAAATCCGGCGGAAAATAATCCATCAGGGTGCTTGGCCTGCTTCCCGGAGGCCGGCCATCAAGGTGCCGCGAATAATTCTCAATACCGCTGCAATAACCTACTTCCATCATCATCTCCAGGTCAAAGAGGGTGCGCTGTTCGATCCGTTGGGCTTCCAGAAAAAGATCCTTTTCCCGGTAATAACCCAGCCTCTCCTGCAGCTCCTCCTCGATAGATCCCATCGCCACCCTCATCCTGTCACGGGAGGTGACAAAGTGGCTGGCCGGGAAAATGGCCACGTGATCGCGCTCTCTAAGCACACGTCCGGTGATAAGATCGATCTCTCGAAGACGTTCGATCTCATCGCCAAACAGTTCAATCCTGATCCCGGCCTCCTGAAAAGAGACCGGGATGATTTCAATAACATCTCCCCGGACGCGGAAACTGCCCCTCTGAAAATCTATATCGTTGCGTGTGTACTGGTTCTCCACCAGCCGGCGCAATATCTCCTCGCGGCTCCGGCACATCCCGCGCCGCAAAGAGATGACATGGGCGTGGTATTCCTCCGGCGAACCGAGGCCATATATACATGAGACACTCGCCACGACGATAACATCTCTTCTCTCCAGCACCGCGCTGGTAGCCGAGTGCCTGAGCTTATCGATCTCCTCGTTGATCGATGAATCCTTCTCGATATAAGTATCGGTCTGCGGTATATAGGCCTCGGGCTGGTAGTAATCATAGTAACTGATAAAAAATTCCACGGCGTTATCCGGAAAATAAACCTTGAATTCATTACAGAGTTGAGCGGCCAGTGTTTTGTTGGGGGCCATTACCAGGGTGGGACGCTGCACCTCCCGGATGATATTGGCCATCGTAAAAGTTTTGCCCGAACCGGTAACCCCCAGCAAGGTCTGATAACGATCGCCATCCTGCAATCCCCGCACCAGTTTGCCGATGGCCTGCGGCTGATCCCCGCTGGGCCGATAATCTGATTTCAGTTTAAAAACGCCCATTAATCCGGGTACACCCTCCCTTTTCTACTCTGCCGTATCCATCCCTATATTATAACATAGAGCCGCCGACAATTATAACCAACCTACCCTATACCGTATCAAAGCATTGCCGGTTTTAAAAAGAGCCCCACATACCCTGTTGCTGTTCCTGAACAGCCCCCCGTTTTCATCCTTCCCTGTCATTGCTTCCCTGTCATTGCTAAGGAGAAATACACTATTTCCCGTCATCTTGAGGGATGTAACCAACCGAGAAAGAAAACACCCTCCCCATTTATCACCCTGAAGGAGCGCCCCCCTTCATTGTCATCCAGAGGGAGCGTCCAACGGACGCGACCGAAGGATCCTGACCACTCTCGTCCCCGCCTTTATCATCGTGATGATTAAAAAAGTATTACTTTCTTCATGGCAATGATACAAAAAGGGCCTCGGAATTCCCTAATAATACAGCCCGGGGTTACAACCGAAGCAGTTACTTTCATAGCAATGGCGCAATGGCAGAAAAGTGCGCCCGGGATGACACCAAAAGGACGCACGGAATGATAAAAAAATATCCGGCTAAAGGTCACTTCCTCCTTGGTCACTCTCATCTCCCAGGGAATCGTGATTTACCGGATAACTGATCACTACTTTTTACGATGTTCATCCAGAGCGTAAATCTCTTTTTTTGAAGGAGCCCGGGATTTATCCCACAGGCTTAAATCATCGTTAACGCTGCCCAGGATTGTTTTGGCCTGGGCTAGACAGTTCAGGCTCTGCGCCAGTAGAAGATTGACCATCCTCATCTTCTCTCTCTGTATATCCAGAAACAGAGTTCCCGCATCCTTGGTTATGGACATTATCGATCCCTCTATCCTCGAGTTTAATACTATTATCTTTTACCGATAATGCCAGTTTATACCTCCACCCTCGTGCCCAGGGACAATACCGCGATCCCCACCACGATAAACACCGCCGCGGATATGCGGCGCAGCCACTTATCGGGAATACGGGAGAGAAAACGGGCGCCCAGGAAGACAGCGATCAGATGATTGGCCAGCATGGCCAGGACCGCACCGGCCAGAACCACAAAGGGCCGGCCAAAGCTGGCGGCCAGAAGCATCGCCGTGATCTGGGTCTTATCTCCCAGCTCCGAGATGAAGATAAGGGCCACCGCCGGCCAAAAACCCGATCTCTGTTCTTGGGTGCGGGTGGTGGAACGTTCGGGAATCAGAGCGGTCCACAATCCGATAAAGATGAAAAAAGCCCCGGATAGGATGATGATTACATTCAGGGGAATATATGTATAGATGATCCCTCCCGCCCCGACCGCCAGCGCCTGAACGGCGGTCAGACCGACCATCACCCCCGCCAGAACCTGCAAAGGCGGGAAACGGGAAGCGAGGTTCATGGAAATAAGCTGGGTCTTATCCCCGAATTCCGCCAGAAAGATGCTTGTAAATGAAGTAACAAAGACGGCCAACATTTTCTATTCCCCCATCATTATCCGCTGCAAACCGGTACAACCTCCGGGTTATCGGAAGCTATATTGTTTTACCTTCTTCTTCTCGATAAATACGCCCTGATCTTCTGCAGCGGTTTGGATTTTCGCATCTCCAAAAAAATAGCGGTACGGGCATCGGGCACCGGTATCAATCCCCACCGTGGATAAGGACTTTCCTTCCTTGACCCCATCATCCTCTTATCGGTCCGGGTATCTCCCCCCCCATCCTTCTTCAGCACCAGGGTGATGACCCGGGATCTCCTTCTCACCGTAAGATGCACCAGAAAATAACTCTCGCCGATAAGCTGCCACAGGTGCCGGCTGTTTTCCACCTTCTCCCCATTTACTTCCTCGATGATATCTTCCGGTTGCAGCCCCGCCCGGGCCGCTTCCGAATCAGGATAAACGGCCAGAATCATTATCCCTCTTTCCGGCGGACTGAAGCGTGCCGCTCCCCGAAACTCGAAACGGTGGCCCAGGTGGACCACGAGCTCATGGCCGAGGGGCGCAAACAGGCAGGCGGGGACGATAAACGCCGGATAAAATTCCGCGGCCAGAGCCATTGCCAACAAGACGATGCTGTATATACTCAGGAGGCGTCCGGAGACGATACTCTTCTCCCGGGGGGTCGAAGAAATGGCCAGATCGGCATAACCCAGCCCGGCCATCACCGGTATCAGCAAAAACAGAAGGGTCTCCGCGGCCCCGGGTTCTATCCCCGTGCTCAATATCGGCCACCAATCGGGCATCTGGATTGAACCGCTCATCAGCTCCGATGTCTCCGGCTGCAAACTGACGATCATGCCCACCAGAGGAACGGGCCAGAAACGCTGCAAAGAAAACCCTCCCACTATCTGCCCCGTCGGTGCTTTAAAATAGACGGGGCTGTTACCCCAATGACCGCCGATATAGATCAACAAAGATTCCACCAAGTGCAGGACGGCAACGAGGATGAGCAGGCCGGTTAAATTTATCTCCAGCAAGGAGGATATAAATGCGTGATCTGCGGCCGGTGCATAGCTGCGGGTAATAAACTTGGCCACCAGAACTCCGACCGATACGATCCCCCCCGCATATGCAAAGCACAAAAAACGGGGATTGATCAGGAGCAACAGGATGGCTACCGGCCAGATGAATTCTATACCGATACGATCGAGGGAGAGCCCCAGCACCAACAGTATGACGCTGGCCAGAAATCCGCCGCCGCACCCTAAAACCAGTGATTTTATAACCTGTTCCCAGATATTGTTCAAAGGCCTGCCGAAAAGACGTTCCTCCATCCTGGTGGTCCGGCGATATTGAAAATAGACGATAACCATGACCATCCAGAACAGAGGATTGAACAAGAAATACGAAAATGTTTTTATTAACATTACGGCCATATCCTTGAAAGGAAACATCAGCCTTGGCTCCTGTCCTTTATTATCTGCACTGCTTTTTCAAACTGGCTATCCTTATCTCTAATAACTTTATCCAAATCCTGGCGCAAATAGACCCATGTAATATCGTCAAATCTTCCATGCGTGTTCAAGCCGCATTTCCGCTGGTAATTTTTTAGTATCTCTTCGGTGGCCGCATCAAAAAAACCGGACGGTTCAACTTTATAATCCAGAGCGATGAGCATCTCCTGCAGCAGGTAGACCGAATGGCCGAAATCCCCTCTCTCCTGCTTGCCGGGAAGCAGGTAATAATAATATTGATGAATCGGGGGCAGATCGACATCAAAATCCGGCGTCAACCCTTCTCCGTGCAGATCAAAACCGGAAGGGGTTACATATTTGGCTACCGTGTAACGGAAACCTTGCCCTTCCTCAAATGTTTCGAAGTTCTGAACGGTGGCCTTCCCGTAGGTCGGCTTCCCCACCAAAAATGCCGCCTCACGATCTTTTAGCGCACCGGCGATAATCTCCGAGCCGCTTGCCGAACCGCCATTGATCAGTACGGCCATCGGATAACCTTTGGGTGCCGCATCGGAATAATAGGTCTCTTTTACCGTCCCGTCCCGCTCCACAATCTTGACGATCTCGCCTTTGGGCACCAGCACTCGCGCAATCTTCAGCGCCTCCACAAGCAGCCCTCCGGGATTATCACGCAGATCCAGCACCAGCCCCTGCAACCCCTGCGCCTCGAACTTATCCAACATGGCCAAGAATTCACGGCCGGTACCTCCGTCAAACTGGCTTATCCTGATGTAGGCAATATCGTCATCCACCCATTCGCCCGTAACCGTCCGGAAAGTAATCTCCTCCCGTTCCATGGAAAATTCGATCTCTTCCTCGGAACCGGGCCGCTCGATCCCGATGATAACCTTCGATCCCACCTTGCCGCGGATAAGCTGGACAATTTTATCCACGTGCTTATTTTTAATATCAATGTGATCAACATAGCGGATACGGTCACCCGGGTGCACCCCGGCCCTCAATGCGGGGGTATCCGGCAGGACTTCCGTCACCGTGATCCCCTCCCCCGTATCCACGATCCGGACCCCCACCCCGCCGAAAGAACCCTTCAGGAAGGCAAGGAGATCCTCCGTATCCTCGTGGTTTAAAAAGGTGGTCTGGGGATCGTTCAGCGTCCTGAGCATCCCCTCGATCGCCCCTTCAAGCAGCTCCTGCCGGTCAAGCTCGTCAATATACTCCTCCTCTAGGATACCGATAATCCTGAATAGCAGACCGTACTCGCTATATTTTTCGTTGCCATGCGGGGAGCCGTCCACTTCCGCCGGAACCGGCGGATCCTGCCGGTCGGCGATCTTGTAGGTTACAAAGTTGCTGATGAGCAACAGCGCCACCAGAAACAATACCGTATAAAAAACCTTGTTTTCTCTCAATTCACAACACCGCCTGCGGCTGCGTGCCTTATTTAATAAAAAAGCCGGACCTTTACTGAGTATTATTATAACTCAACCGATCCGGTTTCCAACCAAAATTATCTGTGCCGGCTAAAACCGACCCTAAATCATAGATAACCGTAAGGATCCACCGGCACACCGTTAATCCTCACTTCAAAGTGCAGATGCACCCCGAAACTGTGACCGGTATTGCCGGCCTTCCCGAGCCGATCCCCCCGACGCACGGACTGCCCCTTCTTTACGCTGATGGAGCTCATATGCGCATAGAGCGTCGTCATCCCACCGCCATGATTAACCACTACATGATTTCCGTAACCAACTAAGCTATATACTACTTTAAACACCTCGCCGCTCTCTGCCGCCAGAATGGGTTTGGCCTCACCATATGTTCCTATATCTATTCCTGCATGAAGTTGCCCCCAACGTGGGCCAAATTTAGAGGTTAAATAAGATTTTCCCTCCACCGGCCAGAGCAGTGCCCCCGTAGGGCGCTGCCCCCCGCTCATATTCAGTCGTTTAATCTCATCCTCGAGCTTTTTACCTGCTTCTTCAAGATCCGATAGGTGCTGGACTATTTTCTGTATCTCCTTGTTGAGCTCGTTCAGGACGCGGGAACGGGCCGCCACATTNNTCGCCTTTCTTCTCTTCCAGCTCCTCTTTCTTGGCGATGATGATACTTCTTTCTTCCTCGACCTTCTCGATAAGCATCAGATCGTTGTCGGCAATAACTTTTAAATAATAAAATCTGGTCAGCATATCGGCAAAAGAGGAAGATTCCAGCAGCACCTCCAGATAACTGACGTTACCCCGTTTGTACATCACGCGCAGCCGTTTGGCGAGCAGTTCTTCCTGATACTTCAGCCTCTCCTCGGCCTCTCTTAACTCATGCTCGGCGATCGCGATATCTTTCTCCGTCGTACGGATCTCCCGGTTCAGCCGGTTCAACTCCATCCTGATCTTGCGCAGCTCCCGGTCCAGAGTGTTCAACTCTTCTTTGAGTTCCTCCTCCCGGCTCCGCCTGGACTGGAGTTTCTCCTCCTCCGCCGCCTTCTGCTGCTCGATCCTCTCCTGCTCTTGCCGGGCCTCATCGATGCTCTTATTTTCGCCGGCCCACACAGGGGTAATCAGCGTACAGGTGATCAGAACCATGACCAGCAAAATGGCCACGCCTTTTGCGATTATGTAGCCTCGTCTGTAACCCTGTTCGAACCTGATCATCACACCACTACCTCCTGCCTGACCTGTTACACCTTCAAATAACGACTGATAGACAATATACTGCCTACAATCCCCAGCCCTATGCCCATCGGGAAGATCAATTTAACAATATCGTTCATGGCCGTACCAAAGGAGACCATCGGTAAAAATGCAAGCTCGGCCTCCACGCCTTCCAGCAGCGCATGGTAACCGAAATAAAGACAGATCAAAGGTATTATCGTGCCCAGCAACCCCAGAAACAGACCTTCAAAAATGAACGGCAGCCGGATAAATGAATCGGTGGCCCCCACATATTTCATGATCATGATCTCTTCACTGCGCAACATTACCGTCATCCGGATACTGTGAGAGATGAGAAATGTTGCCGTAATCGCCAGCAGGATCATCAGGGATAGCGCCGCATACTGCAACGCCCTGGTAAACTTGGTCAGTTTCTCAACCATCTCCTGATGGCAGATTACGTCCTCTATCGCCGGGAATTTTTTCAGATCTTCCATCAATTCAAAGACCATCTCCGGCTCCCAAACTCTGATGATATATGAATCCTGCAGCGGGTTCTCCTCGATCCCCTCCACATATTCCGGGCCGAGCATATCTTTAAGCTCTTCCAGGGCCACCTCTTTGGTTACATATTCGGTCTCCCTGATCGATTTATGGTTGTCGAGATTGTTCTTCAGATTTCTCCTCTCCAGAACAGAGGCGTCATCGCCGATAAAGACCACAATCTCGATCTGATCCCGCAAGGTATCAGACCAGTAGTCCACGTTAATATTTAACAGGACAAAAATCCCGAATATCAGCAAAGCTATGGCCACAACCCCGATAGATGCCAGGCTCATCCACCCGTTTTTAAACAATCCCCTGACGGCCTCACTCACGAAGTAATAAATATTTCTAAGGAGCACGCAAATAGGACCCCCTTGCCTCATCACCGATGACATTGCTATTATCCAGATAGACCACCCTTTTCTGAAGCCTGTCAACGGCGTCCCGGTCATGTGTGGCTACAATAACCGTTGTCCCATAGCTGTTGATATTACGCAGTAAATCCATTAACTCCGTAGAGTTATCGGGGTCGAGGTTGCCCGTAGGCTCATCAGCAATAATCATTGATGGCTTGTTCACTATGGCTCGGGCCAAGCCAACTCTTTGCTGTTCACCTCCTGAAAGATCCGTAACCAAAGACTTACTTTTATGTTCCAACCCCACGAGATCAAGCGCCAGGGGCACCCGTTTATTAATTTCCCGGCCGGATACGCCGGTCACCCGCATGGCAAAAGCCACATTTTCGAATACCGTCTTCCCTTCGAGCAGGCGGAAATCCTGAAAGACCATCCCCACGTTCCGTCTCAGCATCGAAACCTGACCACGGCGCAAGCGGCTTACATTCCTTCCAAAAACCTTCAAGATACCGCTGGTGGGGTAAATCTCCCTGATGATCAACTTCAACAACGTCGATTTACCCGCACCGCTTGGTCCGATAATAAATACGAATTCTCCTCTGTTTATTGTTAGGTTCACTTGCGATAGCGCTGTTTTCCCGTTATATTTCTTCGTTAAATTGTAAGCCTCTATCATAGATCAGTAAACCTCTGTGCAGATTATTTCCAATTTTTCGTCAAAGACCTTTCCTCTACATAAATAGGTCATTTTACTCTACCATATTCGACAAATTTAAATCTGATTCCTCCAAATTATATAAAGTTTTATTAACACTCAACGATATTTACATAACCAATCAAGGATGGCCAAAGAGCATGATTACCCTTATTTCTTGCTGATCCAGGGCATCATATCGCGGAGCTCCCGGCCTACCTTTTCCAGTAAATGGCGGCTTTCGATATCCCTCAACATCTGGAACATGGGCAACCCGGCCTGATTTTCCAGGATCCATTCGCGGGCAAATGCACCCGATTGTATCTCCCGGAGAATACTTCTCATCTCTTCTTTCCGGCCCTCATCAATGATGCGCGGGCCGCGGGTCAGATCACCGTACTCGGCGGTATCGCTGATCGAGTATCTCATCCGGGAGATTCCTCCTTCATAAATCAAATCAACGATCAGCTTGAGCTCATGCAGACATTCAAAGTAAGCGATTTCGGGCTGATATCCGGCTTCGACCAGCGTATCGAAGGAAGCTTTGATCAGCGCCGTTACCCCTCCGCACAGGACCACCTGCTCTCCGAAGAGGTCCGTCTCCGTCTCCTCCTGGAAAGTGGTCTCGATTACCCCGGCTCTCGTGCAGCCGATCCCCTTGGCATAGGCCAGGGCCATGGGTTTGGTTCTGCCGCTGTAATCCTGGTGGACCGCCAGAAGAGCGGGCACCCCCCTGCCTTCTTCATACATCCTTCTGACCAGATGGCCGGGGCTCTTGGGGGCGATCATAAAAACATCGACATCCCTGGGAGGGGCAATCTGCCGGTAAAGAATGTTGAAACCGTGTGAAAAGCCCAGTATCTTGCCTGCTTTTAAATGGGGCTCTACCTCCTTGCGGTAAACGGCCGGCTGTATGCTGTCGGGAATCAGGAACATGATAATATCGGCTTCGGCCGCCGCCTCGGAAACGGTCTTGACCTCCAACCCGGCATCAGCGGCCTTCTTGCGGCTTGAGCTTTCCTTATGTAGACCCACGACCACATCTGCCCCGCTGTCTCTAAGGTTGAGCGCCTGTGCATGCCCCTGACTGCCGTAACCCAGAATGGCTATCTTCTTCCCTTCCAACATCTTCAAATCCGCATCTTGTTCGTAATAAGCTTTGACCATCAAACAGACCTCCTATTGATTTTTAATCTCAATTATAATTAATATTTTGTTACTTATCCAATTTATTTTCTATAAAACCTTGCCGGTTTCCTGCTTCAGATATTCCTGTTCTTTAAAACCCTCTCCGATCGTCTCCCCCGCATTGCCGATGATTACAAATGCCGCCGGGTCGGTCTCATAGACGATATGTTTTAGACGGGCAACCTGGGGGCGGGTTACAACACAGAAGAGCATCTCTCTTTTTTCCCCCGTAAAACCGCCCTCGCCCTTGAAAAAGGTCACGCCGCGGTTTAAATCCTGAAATATTTTCCGGGTGATCGTCTCTTTCTCCTCCGTAATCACCAACACCACCTTGACCAGGCTGAAACCATCCTGAAGAAGATCGACAAACCAACTGCTTACAAATAAAGAAATGGTTGCATACATGGCGATCTCTATACCGAAGACCAGTGCCGCAAGCATGATGATAAGCAGATCGGTTCCCAGCAGCCCCTGCCCCAGAGTTATCCCCTTGATCCGGTTCAACAAAAGTGAAGCCAGTGCCGTCCCCCCGGTAGATCCGCCAAATTCAAAAACAATCCACATGCCAAATCCCAGGATAACCCCTCCGAAGATGGAAGCAAGCAGCAGGTCGGAGGTGAACGTGGGGAGAAAACGGAACAGTTCGGAAAATAACGAGAGGAAGATCATGCCGAGGAAACTGTTCTGTATCACTTTCCGTCCCAGTAGCAAATAGGAGAGGATAAACAGAGGAACATTGGCCAGAAATATCGTCAACCCCACAGGTATATTCCACAGGTGAAATAAAATAATGGCCAGGCCGCTGGCCCCGCCGGCCGCCAGACGGTTGGGAACAAGAAGCAGGTTCAAGCCCACGGCCATAATCGCTGTCCCTGCAATTAAACCAGCTGTTTCCCATAATATTTTCTTCCATTGCCGCCCGCGTTTCTTCATACTATATCCCGCCATATAAATATCCTTGGGTATAGTATCTGTAATTTGGGATGAACTAACCGACTTTTACGATTTGCCGCAGGCTTTCCAGCGCAGATATCGCTCCTGCAGGAGATCAATTTCTCCGTCCATAACCTCGCCGATGTTGCCGATCTCCGTATCGGTACGGTGATCCTTTACCAGGGTAAAAGGGTGAAAGACATAGGAACGTATCTGGTTGCCCCAGGCGATCATCTTCTGCTCTCCCCTGATTGCTTCCAGTTCTTCCGATTGCTGCTGCCGATAATATTCGGCAATGCGGGCCTGAAGGATACGCATGGCCTGCTGCCGATTGCTGTGTTGCGAGCGGTCACTCTGGCATTGAGCCACGATGCCGGTAGGCAGATGAGTCATCCTTACCGCCGAATCTGTAGTATTGACGTGCTGTCCGCCCGCGCCCCGGGCACGGAATGTATCTACCCGCAGATCTTCAGGAGCAATGGTGAACTCCTCGCCTTCGACCTCCGGGATAACATCGACGGAAGCAAAAGATGTATGCCTGCGCCGTGCGGCATCGAATGGAGAAATCCGCACCATGCGATGAACCCCTTTTTCCGATTGCAGCAGGCCATAGGCGTACTTTCCGCTTATAGATAAAGTAACGCTCTTGATGCCGGCCTCCTCGCCGGTCAAAAGATCCAGTATCTCCGCCTCCATCCCCCTCTTCTCCGCCCAGCGCAGATACATCCTCATCAGCATCTCCGCCCAATCCTGGGATTCTATCCCCCCGGCTCCGGGATGGATGGAAAGCATTGCTTTTTTATCATCATATGGAGTGGAGAAGAGCAACCTTATCTCCATACTGTCAAGAATCTTTTTCAGAGCAACGATCTGTTTTTCCGCCTCGGTGAGAAGTTCCTCTGCCTCTTTTGCCTCTTCATCCTCATCGACAAGCTGCAGCAACACTTCTATCTCTTCAATGTTTTTGAGGATATGTTGATCCTGCTCTATATCTTCCCGCAGAGCACTGATCTGCTGAAAAAGCTCCTTTGCATTTCCACCGTCCTCCCATAACGACGGGTCTGCAGATTTCCGATTCAGTGCTTCAAGCAATTCCTTCTTATTTTCCAGTTCAAAGTGAATCCCTCAGTTCCCCATAACGGCTGTTCTGCGCCGCCAACTCTGCGCATAAATCTTTAAATACCGGCATCTTTTACATTCGCCTCCCGTTCTTGCCCATCTCCACAGACACTTAAAATCTCTTCCCTGTCAATGTTATGGTTGCCGCTATCCGTCTTTTCCACAGCATTTTTTATATTTTTTACCGCTGCCGCAAGGGCAAGGGTCATTTCTTCCCACTCTCCGCCCCACTCTGACCGGCCGGGGCTTCTCCCCCTTCCTTCCCGGGGCATCGGCTCCTGCGTCGTCACGGAAACTCCCCGGTCTCGATCCGCCCGCGCCGGGCCGAACCTCCGTGGGTGAGGAAACAATCCTCTCCCGCCGGGGCAACTTTCTGATCCGGGTCATAAAAATACCACGTACAACGTTTTCCTGGATCTCGTTCAACATGAACTCATAGGCCCTTGAAGCCTCGATACGATACTCCACCAGCGGATCCCTCTGTGCATAGGTGCGGTTCCCCACCTCATGACGCAGATCATGCATCGCATCTATATGCTCGATCCAGTGGCGGTCGACGGTACGCAACAGCACCACCCGTTCCAGCTCGCGCATGCTGCCCGGCCCGAAATCCCTCTCGATCTCCTTCTCCCTGCTCTCGTAATTATGGAGAACCTTCTCCAGCATAAATTCTTTTGCCTGCTGCGGATCCCTCTCCAACAGATCCTGCAAGGAGACAATGCCGGGACGCAAAAAAGCGGTCTCGCCAAATTTAATCAGTTCATGGGCCATCTCCTCGCCAAGGTAAGACCTGCCATCACCAAAACGGTCAAATGATGATTCGACCACTTCCCGTATCATCTCCAGGATCGATTCCTTGATATTTTCTTCCTCCAATGCCTGGCGCCGCGATTCATATATCACCTTTCTCTGCTCGTTCAAGACAAGATCGTATTCAAGCAGGTGCTTCCTGATCTCGAAGTTTCGATACTCCACCTTCTTCTGTGCATTTTCAATCGCCCTGCTGATGAGCGGATGATCTATGGGCATATCCTCCTCCATCCCCAGCCGATCCATAATGGGAGCAATGTTGCCTCCCCCGAACAGGCGCATCAGATCATCCTCCAGAGAGATAAAGAAGTGCGATGAACCGGGATCACCCTGCCTTCCGGCACGTCCCCGCAGCTGATTGTCAATCCGACGGCTCTCATGCCGTTCGGTGCCGATGACGTGAAGACCGCCAAGCTCAATAACCTCCCGGTGCTCCTGCTCCCATCTGGCTTTGAATCCGGGCAGAACCTCCCGGAGGCGTTCGGCGAATTCCCGGTCATAATCCTCAAGGTGCTCCTTATCCATACCGGCCAATTCCTTATGCACCTTCTCCCGGGCCAGATATTCATAGTTGCCGCCCAGGACTATATCGGTCCCCCTCCCGGCCATGTTGGTGGAGATGGTTACCGCTCCCTTCTGTCCGGCCTGGGAAATTATCTCGGCCTCCCGCGCATGGTTGACCGCATTGAGAACATTATGCCGCACCCCGCGCCTCTTGAGCATCCGGCTGAGCATCTCCGATTTTTCCACCGAGATCGTGCCCACCAGCAAAGGCTGCCCCGTCCCGTTATACTCGATTATCTCCTCGATAACAGCATTGAACTTGGCCTTCTCCGTCTTGTAAATCAGATCGGGATAGTCCTCCCGGATCATGGGCATATTGGTGGGTGCAATCACCACATCCATGCCGTAAATATCCTGAAACTCCTTCTCTTCCGTCGCCGCAGTGCCGGTCATCCCCGAGAGCTTGTTGTACATCCGGAAAAAGTTTTGAAATGTGATCGAGGCTACGGTGCGTGTCTCATCCTGAATGGCTACACCTTCCTTGGCTTCCAGGGCCTGATGAAGGCCTTCCGAGTATCTTCTCCCGGGCATGAGCCGCCCCGTAAACTCATCCACGATGATCACCTGATTATCCTTGATCACATAATCTACGTCTTTCTCGTAGAGCGAGTAAGCCTTGAACAGTGCGCGGATCGTGAATTCGTGCTCCCCGCCCCGCTGACGGGCCATATCCTCCTCATCCGGTTCCTCCTCTTCTCCCGACTCGATCGCCTCCTCATCAGGCTCGGCATCTTCCTCCAAATCTTCCTGCCCATAACCCAGAAACTCCTTCAGTTCCGGATCTTCCTTGGCCAGCTCATCATACCCCTTGGGAGATATATCAACGTTTCTGGTAATCTCATCGATGCTGAAATAAAGTTCCCCGTCCAGAAGGTGGAGGCTCTTCTCGGACATCAGACTGTGTTTTACCCTCTCCACCTGTTTCTCCATGCCGGGTTCTTTCAGCAGGTTCATCAACTTTTTGTTTTTGGGAGCACCACGCCGAGCCAGGAGGATCAGCTCGCCGGCCTCCTCGTTTTTCCCTTCGCCCAGGTACTGCTGTGCGCGGTTGAGGGCATCGTTGACCAGCCGCCACTGTTTTCTGATGAGCGAGGATACAACCTTGTTCCACCGCTCATAACCCTGCTCGGCCTTAACTCTGCTGCTGATGATCAGCGGGGTGCGGGCTTCATCAATCAGGATGCTGTCCACCTCGTCCACGATCGCAAAATTCAGTTCACGCTGCATCAATTGGTCTTTATAGATCACCATGTTATCCCGCAGATAATCAAAACCGAGTTCATTATTCGTTCCATAGACGATATCTGCATTGTAGGCGCTCTTCTTCTCGTCGGGTTCCATCCCGTGAACCACCAGCCCCACCGTCAGGCCGAGCAGGCGATAGATGGGTCCCATCCATTCGCTGTCCCGCCTGGCCAGATAATCGTTAACCGTTACGATATGCACCCCCCGGCCGGAAAGGGCATTCAGATACGCCGGCATCGTGGCCACAAGAGTCTTGCCCTCACCGGTTTTCATCTCCGCGATACGTCCCTGGTGCAGGACAATCCCTCCCAGAACCTGAACATCAAAAGGGAACATGCCCGTAACTCTCCCGGCCGCCTCCCTTGCCAGAGCAAAAGCTTCCGGCAGAAGATCATCCTCGGTCTCACCCTCGGCCAATCGTCTCCTGAACTCCTCCGTCTTGGCCGTCATCTCCGCGGTGGTCAGAGCAGACATCTCATCTTTCAGGGCGTTCACCTCGGCGACGATACCCATGAGCTTTCTGATTTCCCGTTCATTGGAACGTCCCCATAGACGCTTTTTCAACCAATCGATCAAATTACCCAACCTCCACAAAAACCAGGATCTAACCATGCACAACCGGTATATATTATACTATTTTTCACGCATTATTTCCTCCGCCAGCACCCAGATCCCCCCGGCGACCAGCGAATGTCCTCCCAGAACAACCGGGATGGCACTCTCGGATGCCGCCCGTGTGAACTCTTTGAGCCAGGGGTTCTTTATCTCTTGCCAGCATCCCATATCGGAAAGAAATCTTTCTTCTGCAGATAGTTTCAGCTTGAAATGGGCAAACAGGACCCGCGTATCGATAAAGGCAACTTCCGCCACCTTCTCCAGATATGAGAAAAAACTGTTAATTCCCACCTCATCGATAAGATAGGCCAGGAGAGATTCCACCACCCCCGCCGACTCCCTGCCCAGAGCCTTCATCCCTCTCTCTTCCGAGAATATTCGCAGGCGCAGTTGCAGATTGCAATTCAGATGCGCAATCAACGGAGCCCCTACCCTTCCGATCAGAACCACCTCGCGATAATAACCTCGCAACACCTCTTTGGCCCTCTCCAGCAGTGCATAATTCAAAGGAACCGCCCGGAGTGCCTCTTTGGCCCGTGCCCCTACAAAAGGACCGGCCCCCAGTATCAGATAATCGGTCGGCGTATCCAGATCAAAGAGAATCCCCGCCGTATAGGGGATAAGCTCCATCGCCAATCCGGCCTGATCCCGAAGCGAGATCGCCAGCGAATTATCATTGGGCGGCGGCTCGATACTGTTGATGGCCATGGCAGGAGAGAAGGCTACAAGATCCGAAGACTGCGG